>OGVO01000115.1_pt1 | contig 14672 bp, 15 predicted proteins | sample 1575771 | NCBI WGS metagenome assembly OGVO01 (sample SAMN07581527, study PRJEB24739) | freshwater metagenome | place: Singapore | collected 2015-01 | reverse complement strand
GTTACCTAATGACCATGTGTTTGTTGAAGAAGGGAAAATATTGTTTGTTTGTAGCGTAGGAGAAACATCAACTGTTCCACTTCCAGTGATAAGAAGTTGATTAGCAGCCGATGATGATAAACCTATTCCGTTGATGTTAATTGAACCATTAGTTCCAGAAGCAAATAATGTTACATTACCTCTTTGTATTCTATCGCTTGATATTGACCAACCACCTACACTTCCAGAAAGTGCTGTCATAGCACCTGCTCTTGTAACTCTAAAGGGTACTGATGTAGGTGTTAAGTGTCCAGCATAGAAAGCAATATTATCACTTCTCGCACTTCCCATTCCGACTGCTGTTGCGTTTGTAGTTCCAGCACTAATTGTATCAGCACCTAAACTAAACCCACCAATTTGACCTGTTGTTGAAATAATTTCCCCACTAAACACGAAACGATTATTGACTGTGTCAAAGAATACTACTGGAGTACCACCACTATTTCTGAACTCAATTCCATCTGCTTGAGAGATAATCTTTTCCCCATTGATTTCAAATTTGCTGCCTTTCAAGAACTTTCCTACTGGTGTAACACGAACAAAGTAATTAGGCATTTCAGTGATTGAGAAATTAGACCCATTACTCTTTCTTGCGCTCACACGGATAAAAGCAGCATTTGAAGGGCTTGTTACTCTTCGCTCTCCCCCAGAAATATTGAAGAATGAAATAAACGTGTTGTTTGATCTGTAGAACAATACGAGTGTGTTTGTTAAATCTAATGTTGTTGAACACGACAGGATATAATCTGTATTAGGTAGAACAGGAATATTAAGTGTTGTTTTGGTTCTAATGTAAGTAGATTCAGTTATTGCTGTTCCACTACCAGTGTAAGCACCACTTTCCCACTGATTGACATCATAAGGAAGAATACTGTCTTGACCATTAACTGCTGTTCCTACTGCTAATATGATTTGATTGTCTGCGTAAGCGATAATTTCCCCAGCAACCTTATCAACCTTAATTTCAGCACTTCTTGCTCGTTGTTCAGCACTATTGACGTTACGATATTTAGTTTCAGTGTTAATCAATGGTTCGGCTTTAATCGTTCCAAATAAACCACCATTGTACTTAATCATGGTTTCTAAAACAGGAACATAAAAATCTCTACCCTCTAATTGTAAATGAGTGAAATCTTCTAAAGATAAATGTGAATATAATTCTAATTTTCTATGATTTGTAGGAGAAGTAATTTTTATAACATCTCCTAATTCTAAATAAGGGAAACCACGATATTCTAAATCTAATGGTTGATATTTTAATCCATCAATTCTTGTGAACATATTGTTGATAACTGCTAATCTTTTTGCTTCACTATTGATAAAATCGTTGTCTGAAATAACAACCTCAATATTTCCATCAATACCGACATTGGTCGCATTAACAACAGTGTTATTTTCTCCATAAACTTGACTTAATCTAAGAACTAATGTATTGACACCATTTGTGCCTAAGTTATTATCTCTTGTTTTTAATTTAAAATATTCATTCTCATCAATTTCTTCATCAAAGGCATTAGTAGTCAATTTACCGTAAAAGTTTCTAAAATCAACCTTATTCGTATTAGGGTTAATGACAACAAAAGACATAGCAAGTTCTGCTGCCTTCCCAATAATCTCTCTTGCGTTATAGACATCTGGAAATGGTTGTGAAGTAAGACTAAAATCATTATTTAACCATGTTTTATTTTCTAATTGTAACCCACAAGCAACAACTACACTTTCTACATAATTACCTAATGTCATAGGATAAGTATTATTATCGGTAAAATCTTGATTTAACAACACTAATTTATCGGTTGCTAAAATCTCGGTAACATTTGTAGTTTCGTTGTATTTTGCTTCTAATAAAATAAAATCTTGATACTTGACATACTCATAACTTGAACCTACTAACACACCTAAATAGACTTCAATCGTGAGTTGTTTGTCTAATGGCAATAAACTCGTGTTATCGCCTAATAGATTGAGTTTTAAGGCACATTGTCCTATCTCCCCTATATAAGTATCATTCTTGAAAATATCGTTCATAATCTCAATTAAATTGAGTTCATCACTATTATAGGTTCGGTTAAAACTCGCACCATCTTTGATGATCACATATCCATCACTATATACTGCGTTGTTTCTAATAGCACTTTTGAATCCACTCGTAACACTTCTCATATTTGATGTACTCCTTTGCTCAATATAAATATAACATAAACAATAAAAGCAATACCCATTGAATAGTATTGCTTTATTATATGCTTAGTATTCTATTAAGTTAATACTGAAAGGTTTATATAAGACATCTGTATTATCTTCACTTCTAATTTGATACACTTCTATACTTCTATCTCCCCTATAAAATGTACCAGTTTTTAATGTTCCTGTATAAATATCTTCATATTGAACAGGGAACGCTTCGCTATCAAGCATGGTTAATATCGCTTGTAATTGTGGTTTAGTCATAGTAGGAAAGGTTAGAAAGAACTTCATCTTCCTTGCAACAGGATTTCTTTTTAGCAAACCACTTGCGGTGGTGTAACTCTCTAAATCTAATGTGTACTCTTCAATCTTTAATTGTGATGGTACTGGTGGTATTACACTATTGATTGTTCTAATGTGATAAACTTGTGCCATTTCTTATCTCTCCTTTCTTGCTTACTTGATTGTTAGTCCAGTTGCTAAACTTGTTTTGTTAATTGATTTGATAACCGCTTTGCCTAATAAGATGTCATCTGCATATAGATTGACTACTTGACTTTGCTCTTGTCTTGAATTAGATAAAGCATTTGTAGATTTATCAACTAATGATAACACCGATTGAACTACTTGGTCTTTATTCATTACAGCAGTTCTACCACCTAAATTACCTAACCATTCAGGTTCTTCTTCATTCATAACAAACATCTCGCCTTTTGATGGGAAACCACCACTTGCATAACCTCTAAATCGGTAAGTACCACCACCCATTTGACTTCCTTTATAAGTTCCACGATTTTGCTGACTTCCTTGATAAGTACCACCACCCATTTGACTTCCACGATTTTGAATACCATTGTAAGCATTGATTGAAGGTTTTTTAGTTCCAGTAGCATCGCTAATAGCATAAGCAATACCAATAACACTTGCGATAATCGCTCCACCAGCAATACCAAATGTAACAGCACTTTTCAATGCACCAACAGCAATAGCAAATGCAACAACAGCCAAAGTAACAGTACTTAACACACCAACTATCTTTTGCAAACCACTCATTTTATCCCAATTTTCCATTAGAAGTCCAACAGCAATACTAACCATTGTGAATAGAATAAGTAAACCACCAAATCTTGCCATTGATACTCCTAACGGAACGTTAGCAGTAGCAGCACCGATTGAAATTTTAGTAAAGAACGTACTCATTGTTGTACCTAAGTTAGTAAAGAAATCAATTAGTTTTAATGCTTTCATTGTTAAGAAGTACCCAACAAATATGTCTAAAACAAAATTTGCTTCTGGTGTGTCGCTTGTAATGAACTTAAAGAAACCAACAAGCATATCCCATGCAAATTTAATGGCATTACCTATATCACGCATCAATTTTTCTAACTTTTCATTAGTGTAGTAAACTTCTCCAGTTTCATCATTAACGTTTCTTGTAAACCCTAACCATTGCATAATTTCATCTTTAATCTTAGTTGCTTTCATGGTAACATCACTTAATTTAGCACGATATTTGTCTATTTCTTCATTAAGTGCTTTTTGTAATGTCATAGATGAAGTTAAACCACCAACATCAAGTCCACCAGCACCACCACTACTTCTTGTAATGTTATTGATTTCATCAAATTTTCTTAGTGAACCATTGAGTTTCTTAATTGCTTGGTCAGCACCTTCAGCACCTTCTTCTAAATCAACGAACCCTGAATCCATATTGCCAGTAACAAAGTCAAAGTCTTTCATATCAAACCCTAACATAATCGCTAATGATTTGATCACTTCTTTAACTGCCATAGCAAGTCCGTTCAAAATAGGCATAATTCTACTTGCAATTTGAAACCACAATGCACCTAACCAACGCATAATCTCTGTAACTTGATGTTGCCAAACTTTCATCTGGTTAGATAAAGATTCAATCGTTCTTCCCATGTCATTGTGAGAGTTTACAGATTGTCTTAGAATAGCAATCATACGCAACATAACTTTCTCTTGTTGAGTTAGTTGAATGACTGTCTTATCAATTCCTAATTCTCCTAATATTGGTTGAATTGTTTGTTGAGTAACGTCAATACCAGCATAACGCAATGGTTTAGTTTGACCTACTAACCCAGCAAGTAAACGATTATATGCCATGTCATCTGTCCAGTTATAGAGAGATGCTAAGTCATAAGTTAAGAGAGTTAATGCTTCTGACATTTTATATGCCATTTCGGTGTTAATACCTAATGCTTGACCAATGTTCATAAATTGACCTTGATACCTCATGGTATTGGATAAGTTAGCACCGTACATTTGACTTACTCTGTATTGAAAGCGATAAGCCTCTTCGCTATTATCACGCATAGCAACGTTAAATAAGTTTATGTTCTCTCCAAATGAAGCAACTTGGTCAGTAGCAGAATGAAAAAATCTTGCTATTCTCTGAACAGAAAATGCGACAGCACCTAATTTAGCAATCGCTCGGACAACACCCGAAATTTCATGTTTACTCTTGTTTGCTTCTCGTGTTATTTTCTTTTGCTCTGCCGCAATTCTCTTTTGTTCTTGAATCTCTAATTTTCTTTGATGGTTTATCTGTTGTTGTTTTAATTTATTTTCATTTAAAAGTGATTTGCCTTTTGCTATCTCTAAGTTTTTCTTGGCAATTTCATTCTTTTCTTGATTGACCAAACCCTTAGTAATTCTATTCTCTGCATTTAATGTTTTGGCATATAAGTTTGTTCTTTTGTACTCATCAGTAACTTCTTTGATTTTTTCTTTAAGGGTGCTATCGAAATTAAATGTTTTTTTACCAAATGAATTAGAAATGTTTTTTAATTCTTTTAATTCAGAATTAACTTCCTTGATTTTATTCTTTAAATTTAATAAACCACTTAATGCCTTCTCAACATCGGCTGTTACAACTATTCCAGTTGTTCCTACATTATAATTCGCCATCTTGCTTTTTACCCCTTAACTTTTTTCTCTTTATTCTTTTTGTTGTTAAGAGCAATCATAGAATTTGCTATCGCTAATTTGACATCATCTTCTACTTTCTTTGTTCTCTCTTCTATAATATCATTTTCACTCTTTTGCTTATTAGATACATTGTTAAATAAATCTAAAGGTTCTTTGTGATACTTAGGCAAGTCATCTACACTTACTTTTGTAGTATCGGCATTAACTAATGTCATAACTTCATATAAGGCACTAAGATTATATAAACCACTCAACCATGCTCTGCCATTATCTCGTAATAATTGCTCTTTAATTTTAAGTTCATAAGCTTCTTTATAAGCAAAGAATAACTCGTGAGATTCGTGCCAATAGTCTTTGACAGGCATACCATAAAGAATAGCATAAGGTAAAAGGAAGTAAGCGTATTCTTCAAATGAATTGAACTTGCTTTCTTCCTTTTCACTGTTGTCATCAAATTCTATTCCTTGATGATTAACTTTTTCTTTTCTGTACCTTGTTGAGTGGTCGGCATAAAATTTTGGTATTCCTCAATTACAAAGTTGAATAACTCTTGTAAATCGTACTCACTAACAAATGTGTCTAATAACTCGTTCACAATTCGTTCGCTTGCATTAGGGTGATGTTTCTGTAACCCTACTCTAAAAATGATTTCTAATTGTAGGACAGGATAGTCCATGATAGCATCAATGTTGAAACCAGCCTTATTTGCTAATACAAATGCCTTACGATCAAATTCAAGATAGTATTCTTTACCTTGATGTTCAAATCCAAACTTTTTCATAATAAGATATTCTCCTTTTAGTTTAATTTAATTATAACACAACTAAACAACTGCTAACAATGCGGTAATCTCGGATGAAGTCCTGTAAGCGATTTCTTCTTGAGCAATCAAGAATTTTCCAGTAACGACTGAGTTCAATCCAACTGGTTCAATCCATGTTGATGCTTGACCTTTAATGTAAGCACCACTTCCATCTCCATAAACAAGTAGGAACTCTTCTGCTTCGCCAGTAACTGCTGTTAAAGCAAGAGCAAAGTTTGCTTGGGTGTAGTTGTAATCAAATGTTAAATCAACATCTCCTTCTCGCCCTAAAATGTAAGAGTTCTTAGGTTGGTCAAGGGTAGTAGCATCTAATTTCTCTTTTGCTGCTCCTGTTGCTGGTGCTGCTTTAACCTTTAAGAATTGAGCATAAGCAGTCGCTCCTTTAAGGTATAATTTTACACCAATATCACTAATTGCGTTAGACATAATTTAATATTTCCTTTCAGTATTTATTTATACTTTTAACGTCTATATATTACATTTCTAAGTGTATCATACAATCCTGATACTCGTATGTTCTTACGTCTTATTTGAACATCTATGTTAGGAACTCGTAAATCGCTTGTTATGTTAAACCCTTCATTTAGGAAGTAAGTTATAACTTTCTCGCTTAAATCAAATAATACGTCATCTACGTTTGTTCCTTGAATATCTTTTGCATAAATATCAATTTGATATGTAATTCTAAACTTCATTTCACTCTTATCAAGCGTTTCATCATCTAATCCATACATCATAGGTTTAATCTCAACAATAGGCAATGAATCATGTAATGATGCGTCTGTTGTTAAGACACTCCCATGTTGTGAGTTAATATAGGTTTGAAGCCCTACGAAGTATTGTTGAAATAACTCTTTTTCACTCATTTGACTTCAAGTCCTTTCTTAAATGCTTTCTTAACATCTTTAGGTAATTTCTCACTTACTTGATGTAATGTGGTAAAGATGAATGGTTGTGAAGGTATCCCAGTTCTAAACTTACCTTGATGCCACCAACCTTCTTCCCCCATGAATTTCTTTTTGAACTCTGTATGAACATAATATTGCCAACTGTTCATGCCACTTAAACCGTTAAACTGAAATGCTTGTTGGTTAGGGTGTGGACTTTTTTCTCCTACTCTACCAGTTCCAAACTCAATGTAAGTTGCTTTCTCATTAGTATTATAGAATGACATTTCAATGTATTTCTTATTTTCTTTAACAACTTCGCTTACGTTTGATACTGCGATAGAACTGGGATCAAATGAACCATCCCCAACAAAAACAATTTCATTTGCGTTCTTGCCCATTAAATTAGGTACTGACGTTAGATAATCTAATTTCAAGTTGGTTGGTATTCCTTCAACTGCTTTTTGAACACGATTGATACTATCCGTTAATGTCTTTAAGACTTCATCAAGATTTTCAATCTGTATCATAACCTAATTCTCACTTCCAAACTTCTCAAATAAGATGTGTAGAGCGTGATTGTAAGCACGTTTACCTACTACATAATAGTTAGCATTATCTCCGTTAGCAACTTCATTTAATGGTGTTCTACCATCAAAATAAGCAACACTACCTTCGGTAAATAACTCTCTATTCTCTTGTGTATTAGGGATAACTGCTCTTAACATTCGTGTAACTCTTTCTCCATAAAGTGAGAAGTCAAATTTGTCGGTTGTAGGTTTGACATTGAATGATAGCAATATCGGTGTATCATATACTCTTGTGGGTCTGCCATAAGTGCCAGTGGTTGTGTTCAAGAACTTAGCATAATAGAAATCAACTTTTGCTATCCCTTTGACAACACTCATTTTGGAACACTCGCTTTAGGTATGAGTTGTGAGATTAACCCAGTGCTTAACATACCAGTCATTCCTTTAGCGGTGTAGGCAATTCCATTCTCACTATATTGAAAGTAAGAACTATTCATGTCTTTGTTATCATACAACTCTTTTGCTGCTAAGATAACCCAAAAATTGTACTGTGTAGGAAGTTCTAAATCTTCAAAGTGTTTAGCATAAGGAAATACATTTTGTATTGCGATATTCTCGGCAATATCTAAGAGTTGTTGTAATGTTCCATTTTCGCCATCTCCGCTAATGCCTAATAGCATTTTTAGATATGTGAGTTGATCGCTTTGCGTTAAATACATCATTGTTCACTTCCTTTCTGCTTTCTTTTGAGATAATTCTTTCTCGTATTCTTAGGGTTTCTCTCGTATTTTGACAACCAACCTGCTTTTTTGTACTTAGGATAATCTTCTTTTCTAATGGTAATCTCTACGTTGCCTTTTTTAACAATCATAGTTAATCACGAATAGGTAAGGTGTATTGAAACACCCTACCCATCTTTCTTTCTAAAATTAAACTGCTAAGTGTAATACTAATTCTGGAGTAACAACTTTAGTTCCATAAGCATAGAATAATGAAACTCCAACTGCTTTTGATAATGGGATTTCTTCAACCTTGTATTCTTCAAATAGAACTGGTTGAGCAACTGAATCACGAACCATTAGAATTGCTTGAGTTCCAGAAGGTAAACGGTTTGTAACATAAACTGGTACACCAGCATATAAACCAACAGCACCATCAGCAGTAGTAATATGAGATGATTCAAGCGCAATAATTTCGTTCTTCAATAAACTGTGTCCAGCAACTGATAATACTAAACGAATATCCTCAAGTTCAACACCATCAACAAAGTTGTTAGAAACTGTTTGTAGAGCAACTAATGCTTCATCAATTCTCATTTTTAAAGTAGTAGCGCCAGTGGTAGCAGTAAATAAAGTTCCGCCTGTAACTGCTGTTGAGAAGAAGGCTCGGTCTAATTCACGAATCATAGAACCAGAGTGATTGCGTGAACGTCTGCTCAACATATCGGCAACACCGTATGCAACTACGTCTTTGTGTTCAATTTCTTCTACGATTTCTCTATCTTGATCAAGATAGATGACAACCTTTTCTTCACGAACATCTACACCAGCAGCAGCGGTACGGGCAGTTCCATAAGCAGCAGAAGCACTGTTACGGAAGCGTTTAGTTTCTACTGAACCTGATTGCGGATTTCCAGATAGGTTTTGATTTTTAAGCATTACAGAGATTGCTGAACGCTCAATATTCTCAATAATTTGATTTTGTACGATAGCCAAATCGGCTGCAGCTGTTCCGTTAATTTGCTTAACGGATAATGCGTCTTGTCTAATAGTCATAATAGTTTAATGTTTCCTTTCGTGTCGCTTGATTTATGCGACATAACTTTATTAAATAAATCTTTTTATTTGCACAGGTTTTGTTTCAATACCACCAGCGTTGTTAGGTTTAGGTGTAGTGTTAATTACATCTTCCTTAGTAGTAGCAATCGCTTTTTCTCGCTCTTTAGTTAAAACACTAATGACACCACCTACCATTTTCTTAGTTTGTTCTAAATCTTCATGTACTAATCCATCAATGATGTCATTGTACGATTCTTGGTTTAACCCTGCTTGAACAAACAATGTTTCTGCTTCTAATCGTGCTGTTTTGCGTAAGAACTCGCTCTTGAGTTGGTTCGCTTTGTCAAATTCATGTTTTAGTTTCTCTTGTTCTGACATAGAACTAACTCTAATGCTTTCTAATTCTTTGCTTTTAGCACCTAATTCTTCTTTGAGTGATGATAACTCTTGCACTTTCTTATTGTATTGGTCTTTAGGTATCATAAATTGCCCTAAATTAGACACAACTTCTTTTGCCTTATCTTCATCCCCAATAATCTCAATAATCTTTTCTAATAAACCCATATATTCTCCTTTCAAAGAGTTTTTTAAGTGAACTACACTAATTGTTGAAGGAACGCATTTTTAGTCTGCATGACTATTGTCTAAACCTTTTATATCGTCTTGCTTAGGACAATTTAACCCCTATACTTGTTCTTGTTGAACAACATCTACTGCATTTTCAACACCTTCTTCTTTACCATCTTGTTTCCAGAAACTTTCGCCATAGTATAACTTGCTTTGTGTTACAACTTCGTTAGGATCACTAAATAACCCAATAACTGTAAACGCAACTTCTGGTGCAACTTGTGCTGATTGTAAGTTCATCAACGCTTGTGTCTTGACTAACATATTATCGCTACGATTTCTTGTGAACTTAATTTCAATATCGCTTAGACCTAATGTCTTAATCTTACTTGATGTCTTAACTTTGCAAATGTCTAATGCTAATTCAATGATTTCTTTTTCACTTTCCTTAAATGCTAACTCATCTTGCTTGGCACGTTCATCTGCCATTGTCCAACCTTCGCCAATTAAGTTTGCTTGACCGGTATCGCCACCACTTGCTTTATCGCTCATTTTAGGTACACCAGCAATCGTTAGCATATTGACATAGATTCTATCATACAAGACTTTTGTTTCACTATGCGACATCTTATTGGTTAATATCTTGACATCGGCTGGTTTCTTAGGGTCATTACTCATAATCTGTAACGCACCAATTTCTAATAACTCAATCAATGTCTTTTTATCAATGTCTTGATTCACAAATACTAAGAGTGATTGAACGAATTGTTCAATATCATCAATATCGGAACTCGTGATGAAGTTTAATGTATCTAACATTGACTTCACTAACTCAACAATGCCTAATCTACTCTTGTTTAGTCTATATTCAACAATAGGGACTTTTTTAAGTGGGTTAGGAACACTTGAATTAAATGTAACAACAACCGTATTCTTACTTCTTTTCTTGTACTCAATCGTGTAAGTATAAACCACATCTCTTGTGTAACACATACACTTGTAAGTATCTTCACTTAGTTGTGTTAAGAAACCACCAATCAATTTAGTCTTTTCAATGTTGTTAGAATAAACCACAAATGCGTTAGTGTTATCTAAGTTATACAAACCAAATGGTAATTTGTCTTTTGGTAGCACAATACGATAACCAACACCAGCAACATACATATCTTCGGCTAAATCTTTATCTTTTGATGCCTTGGCATTTTGATACATATACTGATTAAACAAATCTAATTCTTCTTTTTCAGTATCACTTCGTTGAACATATTGAATAGGATCGCCAAACACATAACCCTTCTTAAACTCAACAATGTGATAAGCATTGTTCTCAACAATCATGTTGTTAATCTCTGGTCTAACATTCTTAACCTTACCAAAGATGTCTTGTCTGCCTTTGTAATACCCTTTTAGGTAATTGATTTCATTCACGTTATCAATGTGTAAAGGAAGGATATTTTCAATGATTTCGCCAACTACTTGTTGATTTAAATCATCTTCTTCATAACGTGTACTTAGTTCTCTTCGCCCAAAAGTAACCGAATTCATCATCTTTTTCGTAATACCACTTTTTTCAAATGCAGACATTTTTCGTGCTACCTTCCTTTTTTGATAAAATACATACTTTTACATATAAAATGTAACATACTTTCATAAACACCCCTTGTACACATTAAAATCCTAATGATTTTCTATCAATCGCCTTGACTTTATTGACCTTAGAACCATTTAAAATAATCTCGGTTGAATATAAGGCACAACTATCAGGTGCGTCATCATGTTTATTAGCGTAATCAAACGAATATCTCGTTAAATTCTCCATAAATCGCCCATAATCGCTATTCTTAGAGTAATTATTCTTGTCCTTAAATGACATTCTTCTTAAAATAATTCCCCTTGTAGCACTAATTCGTTGTTCTTTGTTCTGTGTGCTAAACTTTTCAATAATATCACACATATCATAATTCTTTTCTTCTAATTTCTTCTCTAAGACATACCTTAATGACACGTCAATGTTGCTCTCAACAACCAACTTCACAACTTTATACTCAATCACTAAATCAACAATGTCATCATATAACTCGCTCATCGCTTGTTTCTTAAACAACACATCAATCACATAGTGCTTACCATCATCATCAACCTTACAAATCGGCATTGACACGTTATCTTTACCTTTTCTCGCTGGATCAAGCACCGCATAAGCATAAGTGGATATTTCTGGTGGTAATTCTTGAAACTTTTGTAAGTTCTCATAAGCAAATTCTAAACCTGTCGGTGCGATAGGTTGTTGTTGATACACGCAACTAAACAAATATTCATCCATTCGCTCTCTTAACGCTAATGCTTCTTTTTGTGTCATCACACTGCCACAAGTAACCTTATCATTCTCATCAAGCAATGGCATCCTAATCACAACCGTTTCCCCATCTTCACTCTCTAAGCAATGTTTAAACATCTTACTCGGTTTTAATGGCGATTCTTTATCTTGATCATCAGCAATCTTATTCAAAATATCATCTGGCGACCACATTGTTCCAGCAAAGATATATTTCGTTGAATGTCCATCACGTCTATTCATCCATTCACTATTCCATTTATCATACAACTGTGAATGCAAAAATGAATTAGTAGCCTCTGACGCACCCTTAGTAATATCATCAATGATAATCGCCCAATTCGCTCTCACACCCGTAATTGCACCTTCTCGTGTTCTCGCATAATGTGATGTTCTCACATCTGCACCCTTGAGCAACCATTCATTCTCTTTCTCTTTATCAAACGGTTTATTCTTGTGAATCTTAAAATTAGGAAATATCTCGCTAAATAAATCACTTGAAACTAATTCCTTAATACTTCTCGCCATAGCATTAACTAAATCTTCTGAATAAGAAATTCTTAAAATGCTTGTGTCATATTTAACCCCATAACTCCACGCACTAAAGTAATTCAACACAAACGTCTTTCCGTATGACGGTGGATAACTCGCTAACACATATTTCATCGTGTCGCTAAAGACTAACTTATTCAAATAATACACAAACGGCTTTAACACCTCTTTACGATTAAAATACACCTTGTTGAACGTTGTTCTATCCCATTCCATAAAATCAATGAAATGTTCTAAACTTCTTCTTGACACAAAAGCATACACTTTACGATACAACGCATACACATCTTGAACCTTAATCTCATCTAACTCACGATGTTGCAATAACTTCTCCGTTAATGGCATTAAGTATCTCGCACACTCTCGACACGCTTCTCTTTTAACTAACTCATCTCCAAAATCAAATAACTCTTGATACAACATGAATAAATCATTCGCTAATTGCAAAATAACATCAACCTTTTGCGGTTTCTTCTTCTCAAATACATCCTTCACATCTTGAATCAACAACCTAATTTGCTCTATCTCTACCTTACTCACTTTATCGTTCTCCTTTAATTAGACAAGTAGAGTGAAAAGGAGATAAACACCCTACTCATCTATTAGCATTATAACACCTTTCTAATATCCCCTTAAAACCACATTAAATTACACCCTTGGTGTTTACTCTACCACTATCCATTTCATCGCTCTATTGCCTTAGAAATCGCTCTCATCGCATTATGATTGTCATTCTCACGCTCACTTTTTGTGCATAGGGTGATTTTTTTTAATTTTTATCGCTTGTTTTTTTTTGTGAAATTTGCTCATTTGTGCATACTTTGTTTTTAGTTAGGTTAGGGGATAACCGGCGCCTGCTAAGACACTCTACAAGGGGGGGGTATCCCTAAATACACACGATAAAAGCACTTAAAAGGCACTAAAAAAGCACTTAAATTTTTTATCGTGACTGGAAACTGGACTTGCTATTTGATTATCTCGGCATTGAGATTGCAGATACGCCTAGGATTGTAAAAAGGAGTGATGATGACGAAATATCGGGGGCTGAAACGCCTGAAAAACTCTCTGAAGAAAATTAGAAATCTCGAACGCCGCAAAGGTGATGACTGGGCAGTATTCAGTAAGAAAGCCCGCCAGTCTAGCCGAAAACAGGCAAAACAATACATAAAGGAGCAACTATGAATACACAAGCAAGAGTCATATACTGCACAGGTTGTGAGAAAGAGGTTAAGGCTCGATTGACTGATGGTGCGGAGCGATACCCCCACAGAAAAGACCTTGCCGACTTACCATTCTGGCATTGTGATACTTGTGGAGCGTGGGTTGGTTGCCACCACAAAACCAAGAACCCAACTCAGCCCCTAGGAACTCTTGCCACACCCGAAATGCTCGAGGCTCGCAAAGCTATTCACGCTTTAATTGACCCTATCTGGCAATCGGGTGATGTCCCACGAGCAAAGCTGTACGCTTACATCACACGCAAAACTGGCAAGCAGTACCACACTGGCGAACTACGCACAATGGACGAGGCACGGACAATCTGGCAAATCGCCGCCGACCTCAACAACCAATGGAAATATGATACGGAGATTAAGCTATGAATACACAAGATAAAGATACTACGCTAGATGACTTACTTGAACAGATGGAACTTCTTACTAACGGAAGTTTTTACGACTACGAAACACAAGAAGAAGCCAAGAGGTTATTAACTCAATGGAGAGATAAGGCTGTGGTTGAAGCAAGATACGACGAGCGATTCAAAATACTCAACCGAATCAGCACTATGCGTATGGACATATCTAGTGACGCAATACAAAACGGTAGAGTTGAGATTATGCACTACATAGCTGAACGCTTACGGCAACAGCTTACTAAAGGAAACCCCCAATGAAGACTAATACGAATAAAGGTTTACGTTTTGAAACTATTAAAGAGATTGAAATAGACTTGGAAACCAGATTCAAGCAGTACGCACTAGCCCGACCCGAAGAGCTTTTCAGCAGAAGCGGCGCAGGG
>OGVO01000114.1_pt1 | contig 14702 bp, 5 predicted proteins | sample 1575771 | NCBI WGS metagenome assembly OGVO01 (sample SAMN07581527, study PRJEB24739) | freshwater metagenome | place: Singapore | collected 2015-01 | reverse complement strand
TTCCGATCTGAATGCGGGAATGATTCATGAAAGCAATAAGCTATAGTGTCAATAGAGTAGACAATAGTATGTTGACTTATTATTGATCAATGCAATAGAATAGTGTCATCAAAATATTCAAAAGAGAACATTTCTTTTTTAAGATGTGGTGTGTTGTTCAAATTATTTCTAGCGATTATTTGTAATGTTTCGATTACATAAAATCGGCAAGCTGATTAAATGCAGTAATAAAATAGTCGGCAGCCAATATTATTATACATAAATGCTGAATACATAACACCTCTTGCTTAGTGTATTAAACCGTCTTCATAGTCATAAAAATATCTTGCACTGCTGATTAGTACACATCATTTCAGCGGCTGATATCCACATATTTTAGACTATATCCTATGAAGAATCGTTTATATTTTTTGAGCAAAGTATTTGCTTTGTTGTTCCTCTTTTTGTTTACACAAGAGCTATCAGCACAAAATCGATTAAGTGTTTCTTTTGATTATGGAGCGATTGGTACGATAGGGTCTAATCCGCAACAAGCAAACTCTATAACAAACTTCCAAACGCTACAACTTACAAAAGCGTACTTTATCCAAGTATCGAATGGTACTCAGTTCTCCATTCAAGGAAATGATATACCAGGAACGCTTCGTCTTGTTACAGTAGCAAATAAGTATGTTGATATATCCGGTGCAATCGTATGGCGAGAGAATGGAAACCCTACTACCTATGTTGGATTTATTCCATCTGCATCTCTGAACAGCTTCAACTTAAGTACTTATGGCGGCGCCAGTTATTCAATAAGCAATACATCTAATTTCATCATTCGTTTCAATAATACCAATACTGCGTTTACCAACAACGCAAATATCAATGGTAATGCAGCCATGACTTCGGTTCTAGAGCAGCTGAATTTATATTTATCTTCTAGTATTGCTTCGAGCCCTACAGGACCTGTTACAGTAAATTCATTGACGACCACCAATACCACCCCTACCATATCAGGCTCTGTAACGCTTCGACAAGGTGAATCGCTAACTGTTGAGGTAAATGGCACAGTTTACTCAACCAATACAGGGTTAACGGTTAACGGAAATACATGGTCACTTCCTATACCCGGAACAGCAGGATTAACAGCTGGAAATACTTACCCTGTATCAGCGGTTATCACTAATACCAGTGGGTTTACTTTGATTGATAATACCACTAATGAACTTATCATATCTGAAGTACCTACTGTAACAATTTCTGCTGTTAATGCTTCAAATGCAACAGTAGCGAGCGGAGCAACAACGAATGATGCGGCATTGACCCTCACTTTTACTACTAGTCAAACGACCACTAATTTTCAGGAAGCTGATGTAACCGTATCGGGTGCTGTTTTGAGCAATTTTTCCGGAACGGGAACAACTTACACCGCAACCTTAACACCTTCTGCCAATTCTGGAACTGTGAATGTTTCAGTTGCGGCAAATAGATTTACAAATTCTTTCGACTTAGGCAATACTGCATCAAGTGTTTTTGTATGGAACTATGACATACAACCACCTGCAATTACTATCTCGGCAAAAAATTCAGCAGGTGTGATTAGGAGTAGTGGATCAACGACCAATGATAACAACCTTGAATTAACTTTTTCTATCAGTGAGAACACTTCGAATTTTACTTCAAGTGACGTTACTGTTAGCAATGGTACCTTGTCTTCATTTGCCGGTTCAGGCAATACTTATACAGCTATATTAACACCTACTGCTGCAGGACAGGTAACTGTTACAGTTCCGGCTGGAGTTTTTACGGATGCTGTATCGAATAATAATTTGGCTTCCGGTGCCTATATCTGGAACTATGCTACAACAAGAGGTGTTGACGATAGTCGTACTTCTGTAACATTTCTGGAAAATACAGTGAATGCCGATGCGCAGTTACTTTTTCCAACCAATACTACTAGGTATTATACAACAAGTTCTTCGTTTTCAGGCAGGAGTTTGTCGTTAACATACGCTTCAGGAGGAGGAACCCAAGATCGATTGAGTATAAAAGATGAAGGAACGGGATCCGGTCAATTAAATGTATCTGCTTCACAAACACAGGCACAACGGTATTCGATCAAAGTGGGAAACACAGATACTGGAACATATCCATCTAGTTTAACAGGATCAGGTATTAATGGCGAGCATCTCACCATCACATTAACGGCGAGTGCTACTGCTGAGTTTATTAATAAAATAGTAAACAATTTTACCTATTTCAACTCGTCCAATTCCCCAACTCTTTCAAGAACCATTCGCTTAACTATTGGTGACCCATCAGGAACGCTAACAAAAGATTTAATTGTTAATGTAACAGCTGAAAATGATGCTCCTAATATCGGTAGAGTAGATTCTACCATTATGGATATCACGATGCCCGGTGATCAAATTAGTCAAGTACCTGTTGGTTCCGGCTCTCCAGGCTCAGAACAAGTACCCAATAGTATTGATAACTCAGTAGCAACAAAATATTTAAACTTTTCAGGAGCAAATTCGGGGTTGATGGTTATTCCGTCTGCAGGTCCATCGTTGGTTACGCAGCTAACATTCACAACAGCGAATGACGTACCAAATAGAGATCCCATTACTTATAAGTTGGAGGGTTCAAAAGACGATGGGCAAACTTTTACAACTATTGTACAAAGTGCTGCAACAAATATTACACCGCAGACCGGGCGATTTACAAAAGTGGTTGCTGCACAATTCGATAATAAAGAATGGTATAATGCATATAGGTTAACCTTCCCGACACTTATTTTACAAAGTGATGTAATGCAAATCGGCGAAGTAGAGCTATTGGGTAAGCCTCTATTTAGATTATACTACGCAATGGGTGGAACACCAATCAGTGTTTACAATATTTTGCCAATGGTAGACCCTGATAATGATAATATTTTAGAAGCCAGGGTTCGCATTTCCCAAAATTTTACTCCTGGTGATTCATTATTTTGGACAATACCCTCGGGTTCTGGTATCTCCGGTTCATATGATAGGCAAACAGGTATTGCCACATTTACAGGAACATCTAGTGTTGCAAATTATAAAGCATTATTGCGTTCTGTGAAATTTCAAGCAACAGCTAATAATGTTGGTAAGGAAAGAATTGTAAAGTTTAGAGTAACGGATGTATATGGAGCTAATTCAGAAGAAGTGCAGTCAACAATTGTTGTTTCTTTTGCACCAACTTTAAACTCTGTAAATAAGTTATCAAATAAATACTTGAACTATAATAATAAAATTACATACACCGATCTGAAAAATGCTGCTCAAAACTTTAATGACCAAGACCCTGAAGATCCTCCTAATCTTAAATTTAAAGTAACTGCCGTTGGTCAAAATGGTTCTTTATTGCTAAATGCAACCACAGCACTCACAACCGGAAATGAAATTGGGCCTAATGATTACTTGATTTGGCAGCCGGCTGCAGCAGGCCAAGATATCTCTCTTTTCAGTGTAAAGGCCTTTGATGGAAGTTTAGAGTCGCCTCAGGCTGTTCCGGTAACTGTTGATGTGTTAAATAGTGTACCTACACTTTCGATCACAAGAAGTGGTGATTTGAACAGTTTTGCTTCATATGTTCAAAACTATTCTTGTGTTCAAAACATCACTGTTGATGGAACTTATCTTACAGGAGATATTACAGTTACACCACCAGCAGGTTTTGAAATATCTACTTCAGCAAATAGCGGTTTTTCGAGTAACCCAATTGTATTAACACAAACATTGGGTCTCGTAAATGCTCAGAAAATTTATATCAGAACGAATAATACCAATCCTTTAGGTTCAATTACAGGTAATCTTGAACTATCTTCTCCCAATGCTAATAGCTTAATGATATCATTGGGCGGTATTGTAGAAAATCCTGTTACTCCAACTGTAACAATATCTTCAAGTGATCAGGATAATGTTGTTTGTAATAGAACTTCTGTAACATTTACAGCTACTGCAACTTCAATTACAGGAACGCCAACTTATAAATGGTATCTTAATGGAGCTCTGGTAAGCGGTGTCTCCGGAAATACATATACTACTACTACTCTGGTAAACAATGACGCTGTGTATGCAACGGTTGACAATTCAGACCGATGCGTTGTTCTTACTAGTAATAATTCCAATACTATTACAACCACAGTTGATGCACTTCCATCTGTGGCAGGAATTACTGGTCCATCTAGTGTATATATTCAAAACAATATCAGTTTATCAAGTACTACCTCAGGTGGATTATGGTCATCTACCAATACGGAAATTGCTACGATCAATGCTAATTCAGGCGTAGTAACCGGTGTTGGGGAAGGTATAGTTACGGTTCGATATTCTTATACAGATCCTACTACACAATGTACGAATAGTGTGACCACAAGTATCATTGTTAATAGTCTTCCTCCTACATCATTAAGTTATACAACCCCCAATGTATACCAGCGTGAGACAACAATTTCAAACTTAACACCTTTGGTAAGAGGTGGTACACCTACTTCTTATTCAGTTTCTCCTGCTTTGCCTGCGGGTTTAACAATCAACACAATCAGTGGTGTTATTTCAGGAACGCCGCGTGTAGTAAGTGGCGCTACCAATTATACAGTTACTGCATCAAATAAAGCCGGAAGCGTTTCAGCAGTTGTAAATATTAGAGTAAACGAAGTACCTCCATTAGGTTTATCGTATACTACACCCAACTCTTATGTAAAAGGAACGGCCATTAATCAATTGACACCCGTTTTACAGCGTGGTCCGGTTACTAGCTATACCATTTCTCCTAGCCTTCCAACGGGTCTGTCAATTAATTCAAGTACAGGAATTATTTCAGGAACACCAACTGTAGCATCGAATACCAGAACCTATACCGTTACTGCCTCAAATAATGGGGGTTCAACAACAGCCAATCTTGAAATTACCATTACTGATATACCACCCCAAAGCCTGAGTTATCAATCGCCAAATGTATATAGAATAGGAACGGCGATCAGTGCTTTGACACCAACAGTAACAGGTGGTGCGCCAACCTCTTATACAATAAGTCCGGCATTACCTACCGGACTTGTATTGAATACAACGACGGGATCAATATCTGGTACACCAACAGTGGTTAGTCCGGCTACTACTTATACTATCACTGCAATAAATTCAGGAGGATCAGTATCGGCTAATACTGTAATAACGGTGAATGATGTTGCCCCATCCGGCTTGGCATATACTACACCTAATATATTTAGAAAGGGAGTTGCAATAACAGCTTTAACGCCTACAGTAAGTGGAGGAACGGTTGTGTCATATAGTATCAGTCCCGCACTTCCTAATGGGCTTACTCTTAATACCTCAAATGGTACAATATCAGGTACGTCAACTGTCATTAGTTCTACAAGAACTTACACAGTTACAGCTACTAATACTGGTGGTTCAACAACTGCGAACCTTGTTATCACAGTAAATGATATTGCACCTAGTAATTTAAGTTATAATACTCCAAACACTTTCTATAAAAACGCTCAGATACTTTCTTTAACGCCTACAGTAAGTGGGGGCACTGTTGTATCATATAGTATTTCTCCATCTTTACCTTCCGGGCTTACAATGAATAGCTCAACTGGTGTCATTAGCGGAACACCATCTTCAATTAGTTCTGCAACAACATATACAGTTACGGCAACAAATACCGGAGGATCGGTTAATACTACATTAAGTATTCGAGTTTTAAACGAACCGCCACAAAGTTTACGATATAACCCATCAACACAAACAGTGCTACGCACTGATCCAATTGTAAACATGCTTCCGATTGTTACAGGAGGTGGTGGAATTACGCAATACACAATTAGCCCAGCATTACCGAACGGATTAACTATTAATCCTACTACTGGTATTATTTCTGGAACACTTTTAGAGACGGTTGCCGGTACAAAACAATTTACTATTTCAGCAACAGATGGTGGTACAATTATCTCAGCAAACATTACATTAATATTTAACAGCGCTCCTACAGATATTGGACTAAGCGCCTCTTCTATTGCGGAAAATAATGCTGCCAATGCAGTTGTAGGTACATTAAGCACTACAGATCCAGATGCTGGTGATACACATACATATACATTGGTAAGTGGCAGTGGTGATACGGATAATAGCTTATTCAATATTAGTAATAACAGTTTGCGTGTAAATACGGGATTGGATTTTGAAACTAAGAGTACTTATAGTATCCGTATCAGAACAACAGATGCAGGAGGATTGAGTTATGAGAAAGTATTTACGATTACAGTTACAAATGTTGATGAAGACAGAGATGGAGATGGAATACTGGATAGTCAAGAGTTATTAGATGGTACCGATCCGCTGAATAGCTGTTCTTTCAAATTGAGTAGTCAAACATTAACACCAAGTACAGCATGGCAATCAGCAGATTGTGATAATGATGGATTAACGAATCAGCGAGAGAAAGATTTGGGTACCGATCCATTAAAAGGTGATAGTGATGGAGATGGTGTATTGGATGGTAAAGAAGTGAGTGATGGTACAAATCCATTAGATAGTTGTTCATTCAAGTTGAGTAGCCAAACATCAACACCAAGTACAGCATGGCAATCAGCAGATTGTGATAATGATGGACTAACGAATCAGCGAGAGAAAGATTTGGGTACCGATCCATTAAAAGGTGATAGTGATGGAGATGGCGTATTGGATGGTAAAGAAGTGAGTGATGGTACAAGTCCATTAGATAGTTGTTCATTCATTTTGAGTAGCCAAACATCAACACCAAGTACAGCATGGCAATCAGCAGATTGCGATAATGATGGACTAACGAATCAGCGAGAGAAAGATTTGGGTACCGATCCATTAAAAGGGGATACTGATGGAGATGGTGTATTAGATGGCAAAGAAGTGGATGATAAAACTGATCCCAAGAATTTATGTTCACTGAAATTGGAAAGCCAAACGATCACTCCAAGCAATGCTTGGTTGGCTGGAGATTGTAATGGAGATGGTATTAAAAATGGTCAGAACCTGATTATTGTAATGTATGGTACCAAACCACAGCTACAAGCCGATGGTACTTTCAAGATACAGTATGTTACATCGATCCGTAACCTTAGACCGGAAACGGTTACACTGAATACAGTTCAACAAAATTTTGCTACTGTGTTTACGTCTCCTGCTACATTCCGTATTACAACAATCAGATCATCGGGTCGTTTGAATCTTGTGCCAGGTTATGATGGGCGTACACAAATTAACTTGATAAATAATACCAGTACACTTGCCGGCTATACCAAAGATTCGGTAGTAGTTGAATTGGTTGTTTCACCGAACGGATTTTCAGGATCTGTAAATGCGCAAGCAGTATTGACTGGTACGGGTGCATTCTCATTACCTATAAATACAAACTCAACAGATACCACTGTATCAAATGGATTCATTCCTACAAATGGTTTACCTGTGACCACAACCATACCTCAAGTGGGCTATGTAATACCGGATGCATTCTCTCCAAACAGAGATGGAATGAATGATCTGTTTGTTATTGTACGTCCATATCAAACAACCATCTCCTTAGAAGTATTTAACCGATGGGGCAATGTTATCTACAGAAATGGCAATTATAATAATGATTGGGATGGTAGAGCAATGTCGCAATATGGTGGTGGTGATTTACCTCCGGGTACTTACTACTATATCATTACGGCTAAGGAAAAGGGAGGTGAAGTAAGACAATTCAAAGGGTTTATTACGCTTAAACGATAAAAGAAAATTGTGTTTATGAATCTATATAAAAGAAGATTTGCAATAATAGTCTTCATTGGTATATCACTGTTACTACAAGTAAAAACACATGCACAAACTGAGCCGATGTATTCACAGTACATGTTTAACATGTTAAATGTGAATCCTGCTTATGCAGGCTCAAGAGGTACAACAACAGCTTCGGCATTGTTTAGGAAACAATGGGTAGAGATGCCGGGCTCACCTCAAACTACGGTAATATCTATAGACCAAGCAAGCAGAGAAGGACGTGTTGGTTTGGGATTACAGCTACTCGATGATAAGTTGGGTATTGAAAGAACAACCGGAGTGATGGCGAGTTATGCTTTTCGTATTCCTGTAAGCGATCAAGGCGTCTTATCGCTCGGATTAAGGGGTGGAATACTAAACTATCGAGCCAATTTTACTGAGGTAAATACGTTTGCTCCCAATGATCCAACATTTAACCAAAATGTAAATGGTATTTTACCGGCAGCAGGAGCAGGAGTATACTATACAACTGATAAGTTTTATGTAGGTCTTTCTATCCCATCTTTACTTGAAACAAAACTAAATGCAAGAGAACAGGCTGATGTAAAGTCTGGGACACTCAAAAACATGCACCTTTTTTATACCATGGGTATGGTGATGGACTTAAGTGATCAAGTAAAGTTGAAGCCTTCTATGTTGATCAAAAGAGTAAATGGTGCTCCTGTTCAATTTGACTTCAATACGAATGTTTGGTTAATGGATAAGATAGCGTTTGGAGCTTCATATAGAACTAAAGATGCCATAGTAGGTTTAGTAGAGTGGCAAATCAATGACCAATTACGCTTTGGTTATAGTTACGATCATACTATATCAAATTTGCGACCTTTTAGTCAAGCAACACATGAACTGATGCTTCGCTTTGAAATAGGTTCATCTAGGTCTTCATTTGTTTCACCCCGTTATTTTTAATTCATGCATTATTTGTTATTCTTTTTTTTATTGTTGGGATCATTCAAGGCTCAGTCTGCAAATGAACCTGTGAATAAATCATATGATCAGTTGCGTAAACAAGGAGATAAGCTTTATGCATCTAAAAAATATTTTGAGGCACTGCCTTTTTATAAAAAGTATCATACGAGATATCAGGATGACATTCTCAATTGGGTTATATCTGACTGCTTTTGGAACATGGGTCAATATGATAGTTCATTGGTTTATTTAGAAAAGCTTGAAAAGAAAAGCATACAGGTACTAGAACGAAATGCTGAAATATGTGCTCGCAACGGAAATTATCAAAGAGCCATACAGATATACCAAGAATTAATGTCGACTAGTAGTGCTAAAAAAGATTTTTATAATACTAGGAAAAATGGATTTGAAAAAAGAGACCTCTTTTTAAGAGACTCATTAGATTGGAATATTGAATATCTTTCTATCAACACATCAGCAAGGGAGTTCGCGCCTTTTGTACAGAGAGGAAAACTCTATTTTGTATCCAACAGGAATGTAGGATTCATTGTACCCAAAACCAATGCTAGTGACGGTCAACCTTACGATGATGTTTTTATTGGCGGAGAATTAATGTACTTACAAGTGACTCAGCCGGTATACTCTGTCAATAAGACAGAAACAAATTCAAGGAATAGATTTTTACTGGATCTTACTCCTTCAACAAGTAATGATAACAATACACTTTTACCAAGTAAATCGGGTATTACCACAGGGCCATCAGCTTCAGTTTTATCACGCTTGTTAACAAATGCTGCTTTTAAAGGACATGTTGGTCCTGTAAGTATGAGTGAAGATGGGCAATATGTTTTTTTTACTCGAACAAGCGAAAACAAAAAGAATGGTGTTTACTTATTGGAATTGTGTAAAACGACCAAGACTTCAGCAGGTTGGTCTAAACCGCAAGTATTATCTGTAAATACCAAAGAATCATCTTCTTTTCATCCCTTTTATGTAGATTCAGAAAAAGTGTTACTGTTTTGTAGTGATAGAGCCGGAGGAATAGGTGGATCTGATATATATCGTTCATATATTCAGGAAGATGGCAGTTTCACAGAACCTGTAAACTTAGGAGCACGTATAAATAGTACCGGAGATGAAGGGTTTCCGCTAATGCATAATGGAAAACTATATTTTTCTTCAAATGGATGGTCTGGATTAGGAGGTGTTGATATCTATGAAGGTTTTTTAAAGCAATCTAATCATCAACCTAAAAATTTAGGTTATCCTATCAATACATCTTCAGATGATTATTCAATCAGTTTTGCTGATGATGCTTCCGGTTTTATTGCATCTAATCGTTATGGTAGTGATGATATATTTCGATTTAGTTACGCACATAAAACTGTAACGATCAAAAGTGCTGTAACAAGCACTAACAGTGGTCTTCGTCAGGAAGGCGTTCTTGTTACACTAGAACAACAAGAGGAAAATGGCAGCTGGAAAACCATCAGTTCACAAACAACCGATCATAAAGGTGTTTATTCATTTGAAGTAAGACCCAATCAAGCAAATTATCGCATAAGATTATCAGGAAAAGATTTTCAAGAACAAATACAATTGTTTGATAGCAAAGGCGTAACAGATTGGAAAGAATTGAATCCGGTAAGCATATCTCTTCTTGCTACAAAAACAACAAACCAAAACGATAACTCTTCTAAGCCAAGTAATCAAACTGTTGTCAATAATCAAGATAACAAGGCTGTAACAAATGTGCTAAATAATACAGAAGTAGCGACTGATGGGTATCGATTGTATCATTATTTTGATGGTCAAGGGTATATTCCGGAGAGCCATGCTGTATTGATGGAGGTGATTAGATTGATGCGTCAACATAAAGAATTACAACTAGAGATCATATCAGCAGCTGATTGTATTGGTAATAGCGTATACAATTTAGCATTGTCACAAAAAAGAGCAGAATATATAGGATCCCTTATACCCGGTGATTTGAGAACACGTATTAAACTGAACTGGGTAGGTAATACAAAACCGGAAGAGCCTTGTATTGAAAGTGATCAAGCTACACCGGAAGCACAGCAAAAAAATAGATATACTTTATTGAGGCTTTATCGATAAGGTAGTGATCAATAAAAAAAGTACTCCTGACATGTAAACCGGTGTGATCTTATGTAAATAAGGTTACACTTTGAAAAAGCTCGCTTAGGTGAGCTTTTTTATTATAGATATTAAAAGGAAAGAAAGTGGTATTGCTGTCCAAGCTTTATACAAGTTTACGAAGAACCCCTACCGGGGTAATCACTTTTGGTCAAGAGGATATTTTGTGAACACAGTAGGATTAGACGAAGAGAAGTAGCTTTGTGAATTATCAGGAAGTGGAAGATCGGAAGGAAGACGGTCAGAAGATCTTTTGTTTTAGCAACCCTTGTATTAATTTGTTACCATCTATGCTGCCCAATACCCGTTACCCTGGTAACGCTAAAACAAATGACCGCGCACGTTGGCAGTATTTTTATAATTCAGCCAATAATCTCAACTTTACTGTGAATGGTCTTTCGGGACAACATACTTGTTTCCCGCTGGTAAGTTTCGCTGAAAACTTATTGATACAGCAGAAGCAGATATATGTATCAATGTTTTTGTCGTGAAATTGAGAATGCAGTAATACTGATAGAAAATAAACAGAATGGCCAAAAAGATATTTACGAACCTTACATTTTGGGTATTGCTGGCCATTTGTGCCGGCATTCTCTTAGGGCATTTTTCTCCGGCAACCGGTGTAGCGATGCAACCGTTGGGGAAATACTTCATTGATATCATTAAGCTGTTCATCAACCCCATTATTATAGTTACCATAGTGGTGGGCATCTGTGGTATGGATAGTTTGAAACGAGTAGGTCGTGTAGGAGGCAAAGCTCTTTTGTATTTTGAAATTGTAACCACATTAGCATTGGTAATTGGCGTAGTTGTTGCACACCTCGTACAACCCGGTGCAGGTGTTGATACTTCAGCAGTGAAAACAGGTGATATATCCGGGTATCGTAATGCAGAAGTGTCTATCAACTGGTGGGATTTTTTCAGAGAGAATATTACGATTCAGGTATTATTATTATCGATTCTCTTTGGAATGATCATTAGTAAAAGACCCAATAAGGATAAGCTTTTGAAGCCTGTTTATTTTGCCTCAAAATATATTTTCAAAGCCTTGCACTGGGTGATGAAAGCCGCACCAATAGGCGCTTTTGGCGGAATGGCTTATACCATTGGTAAATATGGATTGGCTACTTTGGTGCCTTTGGCCAAGCTGATGATTTGTGTTTATCTAACCATGGCTGTTTTTATTTTCCTGATTTTAGGAAGCATATTGCGTTATTATAAAATTTCACTCTGGTCTTTTTTAGGGTATATCAAAAATGAATTACTGATAGTACTGGGCACTTCTTCTTCTGAAGCAGCATTACCATCGCTGATGGAAAAATTAGAGCACATGGGATGTCATAAATCAGTTGTTGGATTGGTGGTTCCTACGGGTTATTCCTTCAATTTAGATGGCACATCCATTTATTTATCTATGGCGGTTATTTTTCTTGCTCAGGTATTTCATATTGAGCTGAACTTACATCAAATGCTCGTAATACTTGGAATACTAATGGTTACTTCTAAAGGAGCAGCAGGAGTTACAGGCAGTGGGTTTGTTATTTTGGCTTCAACTTTATCTGCCACAAAAGTAATTCCTATTGAAGGATTGGCTCTTTTATTGGGAGTTGACCGTTTTATGTCAGAAGCAAGAGCCATTACCAATTTTATAGGTAATGGTGTTGCAACTATTTTTTTATCGAACCAAGAAAAAATGTTTGATAAACAACGAATGCATAAGGCTTTTCATAAACCAGATTAACATTAGGTTTGAAAAGCGTGTGTTTTTTAGAATTGTCGACGCTTGACTTTACGCCACTTCACCCTCTTAAATACAATCTCTTTGTATCCTTTTCTTTCATACAAAACACCAATGCTTTTTTTGTTGATATAAACCAGATCTGAATAAGCCGTATAATCGCTTTTGGTGGGTTGTGGAGCTGCGTCAATGAGTTGTTGGTGTGGCCATGTTTTTCCTTCATCCCAACTGATTCGTAATGTGAGTGAGTCTCTTCGCGTATTACTGGCAGCATTACAAAATGCAAGGATGGCTTTTCCTTTTTTATAACCAATGGTTAATAGGGATGCCTGATTCACAGGGTCGGGTAATTGTGTGTCGAAAAAACTAGTATCCCAACTTTGTCCTCCATTGTTACTGATAGAAATAATTCTTGCACGTATATCTCCTTTTTGATTGCGACTGTTCATCATCAATCTGCCATTACTTAATTCAGTGGCAATGGATTCATTGCTTCCTTTGATGGTGAGTGATGAAGCAAGCTGAAATGTTTTACCATGATCATCTGTATAAAAACCATGTGCTGTATAATCTTCAAATTGATGGTGTGGTGGACCTGCTGAATGATTGGCTGCTATAAAAATACGACCACGATATGGACCTTGCTGAAACTGCATGGCATGGCCGGGTGTATTGGCATAACTTCTCCAGTCTTCTTGAAATTGGTAGTTCGGTTTTTTTTGTGGTTGTAAGGGTCGATGTACACTCGTGGTAATATTTACAGGATCACTCCAACTCTGTCCATTATCTGTAGAAGTGATGTACCACACTTCCCTCAATCCATTTCCTTTACGAACTTCATATTCATGATGATCGCCGGTATTGTAAAAGAGAAAAATACGTCCCTTCGGATACTCGGGATCTGATAAGTCTACCACAGGTGCCGGATTCCCTACTTGCAAGTTTCCCATTTCTGCTACAACTTGAATGGGTAACCATGTTTTACCATCATCTATACTTCTGCGTAATACGATTTTGATATCACCAAAATCTCCGGCATTATTGACGCGGCCTTCACAAAAAGCCAATAAGGATTGATCGGGGGTGCGAATAATAGCGGGAATGCGAAAAGTATGATATCCACTTTCTCCAGAACGAAATAGCGTGATCAAAGAATCATTTGCTTTGACGTTTACAATGAGCACTATGAACATCAAAGTAATGATTGATCTCATGGTTTTTGGTTTAAATATCAGATAAAGATCTACTTGAAAAATCAATCGTATCATGTTTCTATAAAGGGTGCCGAACCACCCCCATTTAGCATGCGAGATCAATCATGACCGTACGAGTTTCTAAGTTTATTCAAGTATTGTTGGTTAATGCGATATTGATAAACTCGTTTATCAAAAGCTGTTCTTTCCCTTTCAACGAGTAGATCGTTAGTGGCCGCATACACCTGAAACTTCTCATTCAATTTTAATAGCACTTCTGATCGAATGTTTTTCTGAATAGCTACATCCTTTCCTTTAGTACCGAGTATCCTATTTAATTCATCTACACTCGTAAACTGATTGTTTGCTGATTTTCCTATTAAAAGATCCAAGACAAGTTTTTCTTGTTGTGTAAGACTGTTGTGAAAAGGAACAGTTCTATTGATGACTTCATTTTTTTCCGCAACGATCTCTTTGGATAGCTCTCGATCTCTTTTTCTGAGTTTATGCTCGTAATAGAAAATCAAACTAGCAAATAAAAAGCATAGTAATAATATAATGGTGATTTTATTGATTTCTAAAGGGATTGATCGTGGTTCTTCATAAATTTTTTCACTTGTCTTAATAAAATCGGAAGAGTTAAGAGCCATAGATGTTAAAGAGTCAATCTCCGGATCATAAAAATATAGATCCTCTTTTCTGAGTACTGAGAAACCCATTTTGTTTTTTACAAGTGCAGAAGCCAAATAATTAGACTTTGTTTCATTCAATAAGGCGATTTCGTTATGATGGAAATCCAATAATTTGAAGTTGTTATTAGCTTCAATGATCAACCCCCAATGTGTAGGTACTATTTTGTTAAAATCACTTATTCCGGCTACGGGACTCTCAGTAATA
>OGVO01000112.1_pt1 | contig 14871 bp, 17 predicted proteins | sample 1575771 | NCBI WGS metagenome assembly OGVO01 (sample SAMN07581527, study PRJEB24739) | freshwater metagenome | place: Singapore | collected 2015-01 | reverse complement strand
CTTCTATTCTCACTTTTAAAAAGTCAGGTATATACCATGTTGCCGGAAAAGATATTTTATCACCTTATGATATGGCGGTAACTGTAGCAAAGGTCTTAGATTTGAATACAGAACTCATAGAACCTGTTACTTCGGAAACCTTTCCTGAGCCGGTACGAAGAGCTAAACGATCAGGCTTATATATAGATAAAGCCATTCGCGAACTGAATTATGTGCCGCATAGTTTTGAAGAAGCAGTAAAATTGAGTTTTAAAAAAGATGAAGCATGAGTAAAAGAAAAATTTTATTGGTCATATTTCTTTTGATCTTACTGATGCATTGCCTCAGTATTCAGGTTGAAATGACACAGATACGGAATGTTACTAAAATTATATTGGTGCCATTACTGATGATACATTTACTCATTAACCATTCTCTTCGTGTATTAGGTTATCTACCGTTGATCGCGTTGCTTTTTTCATGGATAGGTGATATCTTATTATTGGGTGATGAGCCTGCTTTTTTTCTCTCCGGAATGATCGCATTTGTGATGACTCATGTGAGTTATAGTTTTACTTTCCTAAAGATCAAGCAGATTACCCCTCAAGACAGATCTTATTTTGTTATTCCATTTGGAGCATTGCTTGTTTTTAGCTTGATGGTTTTCTTCTATTTAAAAGACGACCTGGGAAGTTATATGGTGCCTATTATTTTTTATATGCTCTTTATTAGCTTGATGGCAGCATTGGCTATTCACACTCGTACCAATGTAAAGATCCAAACACTTTCACTATACACTTTTATCCCAGGTGCGCTTTTATTCGTTGTAAGCGATTCCTTGCTAGCAGTGAATATGTTTAAGACGCAACATATTGTAGTTGAAGTATTGGTGATGTTGACCTATGGTTTAGCTCAGTTCTTTATCACACGTGGCTTTCAAAAAACGGCTGAGTTTTCGGAATAATTTGATCAGAATGGATTAGATTGCTGTAATCCCTTTAACTACTGTATATGGAATGGATCAGGCGTAACATTCTTACTTTATTTTGGGCCATACTTTTTATTCATTGTCTATTCCATTTCTTGCATTTGCCTTTTGTTGGTATCAGTAAATTGCTCTTAATTCCTTTATTGTTGGTCTATCTTTTTACGAGGAGAAAAGAAGATGCTTTAGCAGGGATCAATTTCTTTTACTTGGTAGCAATTGTTTTTGCTTTTATTGGTGATATGCTACTCGTCATTATCAATGATCTTCTTTTCTTACCCGGAATGATCTCATACATAGTGAATCTTTTTTTCTTGTGCATATTCTTTTTGCAGTTGTATAAGATACATCTTCATCAATTGATGAAACCTTTATTAGTACTGCTTCTTCTCGCTGTGATTGGATATTTTGTGTATGGATTTTTAGGTGATAAATTGAAGCAGTTTCAACTGCCTGTTTTGGTTTATATGTTCTTTGTAGCGATCACAGCTGCTTTAGCGATCAATACGACTCAGCGCCCACAACTACAGAAAACAGGATGGTATTTTTTTATTGGTATCCTTGTTTTCATTGTATCAAACACCATTTTAGTATTGAATAGGTTTCATTTTTTGTACCACAATCTCTATATCGCGGTTATGTTGACTTATGGTACAGCACAGTATTTATTGGCAAGGGGAGTTGCACTGGTGAGTAAAGATGTTAGGTCATAAAAAATCCCCGCTCGAAACCGAACGGGGATCATTATTCTTTCGCTTAATGCGATCTTTCTGAGATTAGTAACCCATACCACCCATATCAGGTGCAGCATGTGAATGTGGAGCTTCAGGCTTTGGCTTGTCTGCGATCACACATTCTGTTGTCAACAACATAGCAGCAATAGAAGCAGCATTTTCAAGTGCAACACGGCTTACTTTAGTTGGATCGATCACACCGGCTTTCAACAGGTTCTCGAATACTTCAGTACGAGCATTGAAACCAAAGTCAGCTTTACCTTCTTTGATCTTCTGAACTACGATAGAACCTTCGATACCGCTATTGGCAACGATCTGACGCAGTGGCTCTTCGATCGCTCTCTTCACGATCTGGATACCTGTTTGCTCATCTTCGTTAGCACCTTTCAGTTTTTCTAATGCTTCTACAGAACGGATATAAGCTACGCCACCACCAGGTACGATACCTTCTTCTACTGCAGCGCGAGTTGCATGCAATGCATCGTCTACACGATCTTTCTTCTCTTTCATTTCAACTTCAGTAGCAGCACCTACATACAATACAGCTACACCACCACTCAGTTTCGCTAAACGCTCTTGTAATTTTTCACGATCGTATTCAGAAGTTGTATTCTCGATTTGAGCTTTGATCTGATTAACGCGTGCTACGATATCGGCTTTTTTGCCTTTACCGCCAACAACAGTTGTATTGTCTTTATCGATCGTTACTGAAGCAGCTTGACCTAAATAAGAGATATCAGCATTCTCCAGTTTGAAACCTTGCTCTTCACTTACTACAGTACCTGCAGTCAGGATCGCGATATCAGTCAACATTTCTTTTCTACGATCACCAAAACCCGGAGCTTTTACAGCAGCCACTTTCAGTGTACCACGTAATTTGTTAACTACCAATGTTGCCAATGCTTCACCTTCTAAGTCTTCAGCAATGATCAACAATGGACGTCCGCTTTGAGCTACTTTCTCCAGAATGTGGAGGATATCTTTCATAGCGCTGATCTTCTTGTCGTAGATCAGGATATATGGATTCTGTAGTTCAGCTTCCATTTTCTCGCTATTGGTTACAAAGTATGGAGAGATATAACCACGATCGAACTGCATACCTTCCACTACATCTACAGTAGTATCAGTACCTTTTGCTTCTTCAACAGTGATCACACCTTCTTTACCTACTTTAGACATTGCAGTAGCGATCAGTTTTCCGATCTCACTATCACTGTTTGCAGAAATAGTAGCTACTTGCTCGATCTTTTTAGTATCGTTACCAACAGCCTGAGACTGTGATTTCAAGTTTTCAACCACTTTAGCCACTGCTTTATCAATACCGCGCTTAAGATCCATTGGATTAGCACCTGCAGCAACGTTCTTCAGACCTTCACCAATGATCGCTTGAGCCAAAACGGTTGCAGTAGTAGTTCCGTCACCTGCAATATCTGCAGTTTTAGAAGCTACTTCTTTCACCATTTGTGCACCCATGTTCTCAATCGCATCTTCCAGTTCAATTTCTTTTGCAACAGTAACACCATCTTTTGTTACAGAAGGAGCACCGAATTTTTTCTCAATAACCACATTACGGCCTTTTGGTCCGAGGGTAACTTTAACAGCGTTCGCCAGGGTATCAACACCCTTTTTCATTTTATTTCTTGCTTCGATATCGAAGAATATTTGTTTTGCCATGTTTTAGGAATTTGTGAATTTGAAAATTTGTGAATTTGAAAATTTAGTAACTGAATCTTCAAATTAAACAATCGCTAACAGGTCGCTCTCGCGCATGATCAATAGGTCTTGACCTTCGATCTGGATCTCTGTTCCGGCATATTTACCATACAATACCGTATCGCCTACTTTAACGGTCATAGGCTCATCTTTTTTACCATTTCCGGCAGCAACGATGGTTCCACGCTGGGGTTTTTCTTTTGCAGTGTCAGGGATAATAATTCCGCCGGCAGTTTTTTCTTCAGCAGCGGCCGGCTTAACAATTACTCTGTCGTGCAGAGGAGTAACGTTGAGTTTCTTAGCCATACGTTATTGGTTTTAATTTATAAGGTTTAAAATCTTTTACCCTTTCATCGAGAATTATGCCATCCGGGTTTAATAGGTCAAAATTTCAGTTTTGGCTTCTTTTTCAGTCCCAAAGGGGCTTTCTCTGTCAGAACGGGCGGCAAAGATGCAGTAAGTTTTCGGTTAGCGGTGTCAAATTTTCATTCATAAAGGACTATTTCAAAAAAATCTTCCTTCTACCAATCCAATCTGAACAGCATCCCGTAAATGTCATCAAACCGTCAGATTATGAAACTGATTAAAAAAATTGCTAAAGTATTCCTGGTAATAGGACTAGTACCTTTTGCCAGCCTTTTTATCTATGCAAACTGGAACAAACCCAGTTTAGGGGAAAGGGTTTATATGGAAAACCCCACACAAATAGTGGTCATGACCTTGCCTACTGATTTTTCAGCAAAAGATTCTATAGCGGTAGATGGGTTTCTTTCGGGTCAAAAAAGCGTTTACTCAAATGTGATCAGCAGAAATAGTCAAACCCTGTGTATCACTTTTGATCCTCGTGAGACTGATCGCAATACGATGATCGAAAAAATGTCGGGATTCAATGCCGGTATTCAAGAGAGAGCACTTCTTAGCAACAGGGCAGAATGTCCGGTGAATCTCAATGCATTCCGCAAGATTACCTATGCACTCAATGTACGCAAATAGTGATTCAAATCTTTAACCAATTAAATCAAATAGCAATGAAAAAGAGCCTCGTACGTATGTCGGCTTTAGCACTCTGTGCAGCCATGCTGTTCACTGCATGTAAAAAAGATGATGCACCTCCTGCTAATACAGGAAGTGAATTGTACAAGCGTTTAGGCAGCAATGCAGGTATCAAAAAAGTAGTGGATGATTTTATCGGCATAGTTGTAGCTGATAATGTGATCAATGGCTTTTTTGCAAATACTGCTAAATCTCAAGAGCGTGTAGATGATTTGAAAATGCATCTTGTCAATCAAATTGGAGAAGCGGTAGGTGGACCTGAGAAGTACACAGGTTTATCTATGAAGGCAGCTCACGTTGGATTAGGGATCAAAGATGTACACTTCAATGCGTTGGTAAATGACTTAGTAGCAGCGTTGAAGAAAAACAATGTAAGTGATGCGGATATCAACACCATTGGTGGTGCTTTATTGCCAATGAGGGCTGATATCGTTGAGCCATAATCCGACAGGGTTATTCATCATAGGTTGTATCAAGGTTAGACCCGTCCGTTCTCGGATGGGTTTTTCATTTTGAACGGGTCTTATTTATCAATACCTTTGCCGCTTCCAACAAGTTCTTACCAGATGATCAGTAGAAGAAATATTCGTGTGAAAGTGATGCAGCTGCTTTATATGATGGAGGCAGCAGATACGAGTGTAACAAGACAAAAACCAGAGATCGAGCTTAAAAAGCAATTCGATCAAACAACCGCACTGTTTGTTTACTTAGTTTATTTTATAACAGAAGTAGCCCGCTATGCAGAAACCCATGCCGTTAAAGGAGCTTCCAAGAATTTACCTTCTTCGGCTGATTTGAATATCAACACCAAAATTGCGGGTAACGAATTGCTATGGACCATTTTGGAGAGTGCTACATTTCAGAAAGCACTTGAGATTCATATGCCTTCAAAACTGGTTGATGTAGATCTGGTTCGTAAAACCTATACTGAGTTGACAGCATTACCTCAGTATCAGGAATACATCAGTGTTTCCGGTCGTGAAAAAGGGAAAGAGAAAGAGATCATCAAGATCATTTTTACTCACTTGATGCTCCCCAATGAATCTTTTATCAGTCATGTAGAAGAACATTTCAATAACTGGGATGATGATGCGGAAATGATGGAGCAGTTGGTATTGAATTATTTTCAAAAACCATCCAGTTATAATCTCCAGGAAATGGTGAGTCAAGAAAAATGGCAGTTTGCGAAATCATTATTACTGAGTAGCATCGAGAAAAAAGAGATCGCTACAGACTTGATCAAACCTAAGTTGAAGAATTGGGATGCAGAAAGAATTGCACAATTGGATATGATATTGATGCGAATGGGTGTTTGTGAGTTATTGTATTTCGAAACAATCCCAACGAAAGTTACCATCAATGAATACATTGATTTAGCAAAAGAGTACAGTACACAACAAAGCGGGCAATTCGTAAATGGTATTCTTGATAATATTCATAAAGAATTGACCGAGGCCGGTAAAATCCAAAAAATTAATTACAAGAAATAAGATCAAGATGAAAAAATTTTCATGTCTGTTCTTTTTTATTGCAAGTATTTTTCTTTTATCCTGTGCCGGACCGGAGAATACAACTCCGCCTGCAGATTCACATCTTGCAGATACTGCCAATTTCACAACCATACAATGGTTGGATTCTGTTGTTGATTTTGGTACCATCACACAAGGTGAAAAGATCAGGCTACAATTCAAATTCAAGAATACGGGTAAAAAGCCGCTGTTCATTACAAACGTGAGAGCCGGTTGTGGGTGTACTGTACCCAACTATACCAAGGAGGCGGTAGCGCCGGGAGCCATGGGGGAGGTTACGGCGGAATTTGATACCAATAAATCAGCAGCCGGAAATATTCATAAAAATGTGGTTGTACATGCGAATACCTCTAATGGAAACGAACACAACCTTATCTTTACAGGAAATGTGAAAGAAGTTAAAGTCAATTATTAATCATCTTTTATCACTTAAATAAATAGCAATGTTTTATCTCAATTCAGTATTACTAGCCGCAAACGGACAACAGGGTGGAGGCATGGTTCAATTAGTTATGATGGGAGCCATCATCTTGGTATTTTGGTTATTTATGATTCGTCCACAAGCTAAAAAAGCAAAAGAGCAAAAGAAGTTCGTTGATAATATGCAGAAAGGCGATAAGATCGTAACTATTGCAGGTATTCATGGTGTGATCAATAAGATCAATGAAGACGGAACCATTCAATTGGAAGTAAATCCGGGAAGTTATTTGAAGATCGAAAAATCTTCTGTTAGTATGGAATGGAGTGCTGCTTTGAATAAAGCTGCCGATAAAAAATAATTTCAACTGAAATTCAACTAAATTCAGGTCCGGAACGTATGTTTCGGACCTTATTTTTTATGTTAAAGATTGGTATTACAGGTGGTATCGGTAGTGGTAAATCTATCGTCTCAAGTATTTTCAAAGTGCTGGGTATTCCTGTATTTGATGCAGACACCTATGCAAAAAATATCATGCAAACAGATGGTCAACTGAAAGCTGCAGTGATCGATTTATTTGGCGATGCATCTTATTATCAGGGTCAACTCAACCGAAAATATATTGCTGAGATCGTTTTCAAAGACCCCACACAACTGGAGAAACTTAATGCGTTGGTACATCCTGCAACAATAAGGGCAGGTGAGGAGTGGTCAGCCAAACAGAATAGTCCCTACACGGTCAAAGAAGCTGCATTATTTTTTGAATCCGGCTCGGCAGAGGGAATGGACTATATCATTGGAGTGTACGCGCCACAACATATCCGGATCAATCGTGTGATGCAGCGTGATGGAGTGAATAGAGAAGAAGTATTGGAAAGAATGAAAAGACAGATCCAAGAAGAAGTGAAAATGCGTCTGTGTGATTTTGTGATTGTGAACGATGATCAGCGTTTATTGATACCACAGGTATTACAATTACATCATCAATTTATGATTGAATCAAAAGAAAAATGAGATGAATAAGGTCAATGTATTGGAGAAGTTTGAACAGGTAGATGGATATTGGAATCCGGCAGTAGTAGGTGCATTGAATGGACAAGAAGTAAAAATTGTAAAGTTTAAAGGACCCTTTACCTGGCATCACCATGAGGAAGAAGATGAATTGTTTTATGTGGTAAAAGGAAGTTTTGTAATGGAGTTTCGTGATAAAAATATTATGCTCCATGAAGGGGATTTTCTCATTGTTCCGAAAGGGGTTGAACATCGTCCTAATGCGGAAGACGAAGTATGGGTGATGTTGTTTGAGCCCGCATCTACATTGAATACCGGGAATGTGGTGAATGAGTTCACTAAAAATGCATTGAAACAATTATGATTGCACCTACACCGCAGCCACCTTATTATGCAGTGATCTTCACGAATGAATTGTCTTCCAATACGGAAGGCTATGAAGAGATGGCAAATCGTATGGCTGAACTTGCTTTACAACAAAAAGGTTGTCTGGGTTATGAGTCTGTGCGGAACGGATTAGGTATTACTATTTCATACTGGGAAAGTCTGGATGATATTCGAAACTGGAAAGCCAATGCAGAGCATCTTGTAGCACAACAAAATGGTAGAGATATTTGGTATAAGTATTATAAAACACGAATTTGTAAAGTAGAGAGAGATTATGGATACGAGCAAAAACCTTAAATCTTTCTTTCCCCCTAATCCCTAAGCTATGATTGCAGCACCCATCCCTGCCAATGAAAAAGAACGGTTACAAGAACTCATACGTTATGAGGTCTTATATACACAGTATGAAGAAGATTTTGATCAAATCGTCCAATTAGCCTCAGCCATTTGTAAAACGCCGATTTCCACCATCACTTTACTTGATTTTAACAAACAATGGTTTAAAGCAAAAATTGGTATTGAGAATACAGAAGGAGATCGTGATGTTTCTTTTTGCGGACATGCCATTGTGCAAGATGAAGCGATCATGATCGTGAACGATGCATTGGCCGATCAACGTTTTATTGATAATCCCTTGGTTTTAGGAGATCCCAATATTCGTTTCTATGCAGGCTATCCATTGGTGAGTCCTTCGGGCTACAAGTTGGGTACTTTATGTGTAATTGATCGAGTTCCTCGTTCTCTCACTCCCGAACAAGAGCTTACTTTAAAAACGCTCGGGAATCAGGTTGTTAAATTATTTGAATTGAGATTGCGTAATAAGGAAGTAGAGGCAAGAAACAAATTAGTGGAGGAGCAGAAAATACAATTACAAGAATCTGCTGCAGTTCAAAATAAAATCATTTCAATTATCGCTCATGATGTGCGCGGGCCAGTTACTTCTTTGAAGACAATGATAGAACTAACCAAAACCAAAAGCCTGACGGAAGAAGAAACTGCAGTGTTGCTTGATATGCTTGATAAACAATTGGATGGCACATTGGATATGCTAACCAATCTTGTTGATTGGGGTAGTATGTTATTAAAAAAAGGAAAACTGTCCATTACTTCTGTAAATGTTTCTTCTGTTGTTGATAAGATCTTCAAGAATCTTTCATCGATGGTACAGCTCAAGGGAAATCAATTTCAAAATCTTGTTGCTCATGATATAGCAGTGATGGCTGATGAAAATACTTTCCGTTTTATTTTGCGAAATATCATCAGTAATGCGAATAAATTCACTACAAATGGAACCATTACTGTGCATGTGCAGCCCAATAAAAATGACAACTCGATATCCATTATTGTATCCGATACAGGATGTGGAATGTCGTCTGAAATTCAACAGCATTTATTTAATCCCGCTAAAAGACATAGTCGAGAAGGTACGCATAAAGAGAAAGGAAGTGGCTTGGGGTTGATCCTCGTAAAAGAGTTTGCAGAAGCTATGTATGCATCCATTGAAGTGAAAAGTGAACCGGGAAAAGGAACGAGTTTTAGTGTGTTACTTCCTATTTCAATGTAATGTCTTTCCACTTTAAAAAAATAGCTCGGAATATCCATCCGAGCTATTTTCTGTTTCTTGTATCTTACTTCTTGATTCTTTAAAATCTATTTTTTGATGACTTCTTCAATGACTTTTCCAATCGCTCCATTCGGCATCTGAATATTCAGTAGTGCAGCAAGGGTAACAGCAATATCTGTCATGTATCTTTCCTGATAACTTTTGCCGGGTTGAATATTCCATCCATACCATAACAGTGGAATATGTGCATCGTAAGGATTCCATACGCTATGATCGGTTCCTTTCCAATTTTCTTTGAACCAGTTGGGTTTTGGAATAACCTGTAGATCTGCACTTCGATAAGGATAATATCCATTGATCAATCGCTCACGAATGGTAGATTGAAGATTCGATTCTCCCAATTCTTCTTTATCAACAACACGATAAATGCCTTCTTCTTTTTCCATCTCACGTATGATCAATGCTTTGATCTCTTCTTTATCCACTTCCAATGAATCCATTTCCTTATGATTCAAAGCCAGATTGTAATAAGTGGAATTGATAATGGCATTTTTCACTTTGTATTTCTGTTGAATCTGATCATTCACTTTTTTCACAAGATTACTTAATGCAATAGATCCACCGGGATGATTATTTTCTTTTAAAAATCCGGGTACATGTGCAGCACCATGGTCTGCAGTTAAAAAGAGCAGGTAATTATTTTTACCGACATGTGCATCCAGAAAATTGAGGAACTGTTCAATGTCTTTATCCAATTTTAAATAGGTATCTTCTATTTCAATGGAGTTAGGTCCGAAACTATGTCCTGCGTAATCCGGAGAAGAAATGCTGACAGCTAGAAAATCAGTCTCCTTATTCTTTCCCATTTGTTCATGAATGGCTGCCGCTTTAGCCATTTCAAAAGTGTATGTAGCTGCTTGAGGCAGGAATGGAAGTTTATAATAGTCTTTTCCTATATAGCCACTCATATCATAAGGAAAACTATTTTTCGGACCGATCTCTGTGCGTTCATAATCTTTGGCATCCGCAGTACTTTGTGTATAAGTATCGATGGGGTATAATGTTTTCCAGCCCTCTTTGTAATAGGTGTCAGGTAGTTTTCTTGCATTAAAATCTTTGACCCATTGTGGCAGGTCTTTCATATAATAGGTGCTACTGATGAAAACTCCTTTGGACTCATCATACCAATAGGCAGCATTCGCTGAATGTCCGGCGGGCAAAATAGCCCCACGATCTTTGATCGAAATACCGATCACTTTACTTCTAAAGTTGGTAGCCAATCTTAATTCATCGGTTATAGTATTGGCAACCATATTTCTAGGACTCATTTCACCATCCTTACTATCTGATCCAACTGTGTTCACTGATTTATCTTCTGCACAATACATCCTACGCTGTAATTTGGTATCCCACCAGTCATTACCTGTGATGCCATGAATAGCAGGAACCGTACCTGAATAAACAGAAGCATGTCCACAACCTGTAGCGGTTGGGGTGTAGGGGATAAATGTATTCTGACAGCTGAATCCTTGGTTCAAAAGACGGTTAAAACCACCCTTACCATAACGATTTTGGTATCTGTACAAATAATCCCAGCGCATTTGATCTATCATTAAGCCCACCACAAGTTTCGGCCTAGCAACAGGTTGTTGAGCCGTTGGTGGTTGGTTTTTTTGTGCAAAAGCCTGTAAAATCAAGAGATTCAGGCAGCATACCAATAGCAAATTCTTCTTCATTTTGAGTTTCTTTGATGTGAAGCAGGGGTGAAGATAGGACAAGGTGAATAAATGCGCTTGCCCCTTCAAGCCGAAAAGATTAGTTTTGCGCCAATTTTGAACCAAAGTAATAATTTGATAATATGGCAGACATCTTTGAGAAACTGGTTAAGAATTATGGACCGATAGGTCAGCACCGTGAGCGTGCGCATGGATATTTCGCTTTTCCTAAATTGGAAGGAGAGATCGGTAGTAGAATGAAGTTTAGAGGAAAAGAAATGATCGTATGGAGTCTGAATAATTATCTCGGACTAGCCAATCATCCTGAAATCCGTAAAACAGATGCTGAAGCTTCACAACAGTTTGGTCTGGCATTGCCGATGGGAGCTCGTATGATGAGTGGAAACAGTAACTACCATGAACAATTGGAAAAGGAACTGGCCGAATTTGAGTCTAAGGAAGATGCGATTCTCATGAACTTTGGATATCAAGGTATCATGAGTGCCATTGATGCCATTTGTGGTCGTCATGATGTGATCGTGTATGATGCTGAAAGTCATGCCTGTATCATTGATGGCTTACGCCTGCATCCCGGACATCGTTATGTATTCAAACATAATGATCTTGAAGATTGTGAAAAGCAATTGCAACGTGCTACTGCGCTGATCGAAAAACAAAAGACCGGCGGTATCCTCGTGATCACCGAGGGGGTATTTGGTATGGCAGGAGATCAGGGAAAATTGAAAGAGATCGCTGCGCTGAAGAAAAAATATGAATTCCGTTTATTGGTAGATGACGCCCATGGTTTTGGTACACTGGGTAAAACCGGTGCAGGTGCAGGTGAGGAGCAGGGTTGTCAGGATGATATTGATCTGTACTTTTCAACCTTTGCAAAATCAATGGCGTCGATTGGTGCATTTATGGCCGGACCAAAGATCATCATTGATTTTATCCGTTATAATATTCGTTCTCAGATCTTCGCTAAGAGCTTGCCGATGCCTATTGTGATTGGCAACCTCAAACGTTTGGAAATGCTGCGCACCATGCCTGAACTGAAGGAGAAATTATGGAGCAATGCCATGAAACTCCAAAATGGATTGAAAGAAAGAGGATTTGATATTGGAAAAACAGATACGCCTGTAACACCTGTTTACATGAAAGGTGGAGTAGAAGAAGCTACTGCTATGGTCATGGATCTCAGAGAGATGTGCAGGGGTAGAGATGGGTTATAGGTGGCAATTGATAGATCTCTGCCCTTCAATACATGAAGCACTGGATTAAACCGCTTGTAAGGCTTTTCATTCGCCTGTATTAGCTCAATCCCCAAGTTATATTCCCGTTGCAACTGGTCATCTGATAACCGTTCATCCCGTTTGGTTTTCTCTAAGAAGTCAGGGATAAAGCTATAGATGGGGTGCGATCGCCAGTGCATCAATACTTTGCACCAACCAGTTTCATCAATCCACCAATCAAAACCCGCGCCATATTCACCTTCACCCCTTCTAATCTTTTGGATGCGATCGAGGTAATCTATCCCATCGGGATTGTATTTGCTGAATAATTGACCGAACCATCCAAACTCGCCTTTTTCTGAGATGGTTGAGACGATGAAGATTTGTGCCTTATCCCCTGCCATTTTCTGCGATGGTGTGGCAGCGGAATAGATTTTATCGGCATTCGGGATAAAATCAGCCTCATCTATCAAAATATCGTTTACCGAGGGGAGCGATCGGGCTGCGTTGTCGGTTGATGGCCGGAAGTAAATGTTACCGCCTCCAACAGGCTTCACTCGTCTGGAAGATTGATACTCCCATTGGAACCCGTTGAACGTGGGCATATTCTGGATGCGTTCACTAATCTTTGATGATTCATCCTGCCCAATGGATAGCACTACTCCTGAGTAGGCACGATTGAGGCAACTGCGATGAAACATCTTACAGCCGATAAGTTCAGAAGCCCCTAATTGCCGGGTTTTGAAGATGATCAGCTTGGGATAGCGATCGATCAGTTTATTGAGTTCTACCTGGTAGTCGTAAAGGCGAAATGGAACGTATTCCATACCGCTTTTGATTTGGCAACCACTAGCGAATGTGGTGAAATCGGTAGGAATGGATGCTTGAGAATGTTTATCCTTAATGCCGATATCAATCCCAGCTGCGATCGCGGCTTCCTCTAGAAACTTTAATCTTTGGGTTGCTGTTGCCATTTCTGAGCGAGTGCCAAAATAAATTCTTCAGGCTTAATGCCGTTTGCTATGGCGATATCTGCCAAGTCTTCTGCACTGGGAGGCGCGATCTGATTTTTGATTTTGATTAGGTTGGCGATCGCGTTGTATGCCCCTTCCTGAGACTTTGGCTCAACAGTTGTTGCTGAAAGAGCAAGAGTAGCGATCGCGCTATCTAATACTTGAAGGTCAGCGGCGATGCCTTTGGCTTTAATGGTTGCTTTTTCTTCAGCCAGTTTCACCCTAGTCTGTTCTTTGATTTTGTCATGGGTTTTGTCATATCCTTTAACCCACGATTCACGTTTTGCAACATCTTGAAGTGTCCCAAAAGACACATTAAATCGAGCAGCTAACTCCCTATAGCTACCCTCTCCAGCTTCATAAGCTAGTCGAATTTTCTCCCAATTAGGTTTACGCTTTCGTTGCACTTAAAGTTTTATTTAATAGTTTCACTAATTCTATTATCACTGTGCTGTCAACCGATCGCCATCCCTAACCCTACCTAGTGCCATTCTCCTGCGCTACAATATCCTCATATATTAAGTCCTATATTAATTACCTTGCTTACTCCGTTGCTTGTTTCCCCCGTCGCCCTGTCGGGGGTATTTTTTTGATTAAAATAGGAGAGTACAGAAATTAGTTCGATTTATCAGGCTTGAGCGTTCCCCGTAGTGATTGCGGGGAATTTTGCTATATATATGTTCCCCTAATAATCTTCCTCAATCTTAGTGCCCGATCGATATCCCAGATATCCTTCCTACCTATCCACCATTGCCACAAATGGCGATCGCTTTTGTTTTGATTGCAGGATCGACACGCGACACAGAGGTTATGGTATTCAGTTTTCCCGCCGCGAGATTTGGGGATGATGTGATCTAGGGTCAAAAAATTAGGCGACACTCCGCAGTAGGAGCATCGCCTGTTATCGCGTTCATAGATTTGCTGTCTTAGCGTCCGTTCATCGTTGCGAAGCTCGGAAAGGTGGATCTGAGCGACCATACAGCACCAAATACACGTTGATACTAATGTAATCCGATCGCCCCTTTGATGGCACTAGGAACCCGCTTAAAATAAGCTTAATCGTGTATCAGCACCCAAGATGAAAACGCATACACTAGCCACCAAAGACCTAGATTCATGCCTTAGAACCTATGCACAATGGCAACACCGATCGCACCAATGCAGATTGAGGAACCAAGTATTTTTTGAGATGGGGAGGGATGATAGAGGTGTGATTTATAAGGATTGTGTGGGTGGTTGAAACTTTGAACTTAGTAAGCGAACAAAGCAGCCGCAGGATGGTTAGTAGGGATTGCGTGAGAGTGAATTGCTGCCAACTCTGCCTTAAAAGCTTTAGCCGCAGGGCTATTGTAGGAAGGGCAAGAGCCGTAAGCCTTGCAGTAGTTACGTCCTGCAAAGTGGGTAAACCGCCCTGCGTTGTAAGCTTTTTTGTCGTCTGCGATGAACTGAGCAAGCTTTGCTTTAGATACAAACTTAGGACGAAAACCTTAACTACTACAAAATAGACATTTGCCCATTATTCGCACTTAACGATTTCA
>OGVO01000111.1_pt1 | contig 14882 bp, 12 predicted proteins | sample 1575771 | NCBI WGS metagenome assembly OGVO01 (sample SAMN07581527, study PRJEB24739) | freshwater metagenome | place: Singapore | collected 2015-01 | reverse complement strand
CGGCATACGAGATGCGCATTAGTGACTGGAGTTCAGACGTGTGCTCTTCCGATCTAACAGACGATCAGAGCAGACCGAATCAGACAAAAAAGATAAATTTTTTAGGCGGCAAAAAGGAAAAGAAAGGTTAAGCTATTGGAAAGAAGGATAAGCGGAATCAAAAAGGTTTATAAGCATACACTATTTCATAGGGTTGCTTTTTCAATGAAGGAAGTATTTCTCCGATCTTCAAGTTCTTTTTTTGTGGAGTAGGCTCACAAACCCAATAAGGCTCTCCATTATAAACAATCGGAGTACCATTGGCGTGTTCAAACTGAACAGCAACAGTAATGTGTGTTGGGTAGGATAAAACAATCATGGGTAGATTGTAAATCTCTTTAGTGATATTGAAGAAGAAAGCTGAACGATCCTCGCAATCACTATACTCATAAAACAAGGTTTGTTCAGCAGACAATCTTTTTTCTTTACCGTATGCTTTGGTATCTGTTTGAAACAGAAAAGCAGAGCGGGTGAATTGCATCAAATAGTCTACCCCTTGTTGTTGTGTCATTCCTTTTACTGCGTCACGAAGAACAGGGATTAAAGAGTTGTATGTGGTTTGACTTAATGGAATACCGAATTGTGAAGCATATTCTACGACCGGATAATTAGTGAATATTTTTTGCATCTGTTGATCCAGCACCACATTGAAACGATAGTCTTTGTTTTTATAATCGAACTGTATTTGTTTAATGGTATAGTTGTTCTTTTTGATGACGGGTAAGCTGGTTACTTTGTAAGAGAATCGATTATTGCCACCCACAGACAAAGAGAGTGTGGTGAAAGTCATGGCATCAAAATTTACATTGCTGTTGTAGTCGTGGTAATTCAAACAAACATATTGCTGATCACCTGCCATATAATAAGGCACATCGTAAATGACTTCTTCACTTCTAACATACAACAACAAAGTATCGTTTCGGAAACGTGTAGTAGAAGAATAACCGGATTCGTTCAGCAAAAACCATTTGTACAAAGTATAACGATGATAATTGGAGGCTTTAGGGCTTAGCTTTTCGGCGGTAGTTCTGATGAGCTGATAATAGAACCAATCATCCAGCTTCTTTTGATCGCGATACTGCACCAGTGTTTGTATCATGGGCTGATAGTGACTTTTGAGCATATTCTCATAAAACCCACCGATACTTTTTTTGGAAAGGGTTTCTTCAAAAGGCACATTGAGTGAAGCATCAACCGGAAACGTCAGACTGTCGCCATAAAAATCAATGACTACAGAAGAACGATTCTCACGGTCCTGTGAAAAGGCGGTGGATATGTATAAAATCGTGATTATGAATAATATGTAACCCTTTCTTGTCAAATTCTTAGGCTTAGTGCTTATGAATTTACGAAATGGTAACAATTATTTAATATTAAATCTGCTTATAACGCCTTAAATCATTGATTTACAATATAGATGTGGTGTTTAGCAATTGGCTTTTACGATGAAACCTCGAATAAAAGGTGGCGTACTTAGAAGAGCTAAGCAAAACAAATCACAAAACTGGTACCCCGTCCGGGCTCACTATTTACCTGAATGGTTCCCCCCATGCTGGTAATATGATTATGTACCAAGTAAAGACCAATACCCTTACTATCTGTGTGACCATGAAACTGTTGGTGTTTACCAAATATTTTATCCTTTACCTCTTCCATATCAAAGCCGCTACCATTATCAGTAACACTTAAGAATTGTTTTTCACCTTCTACCCAACTATGAAAATCGATAAGAGGGTTTCTGCCGGGCATTGCATATTTGATGGAATTGGTGATCAAGTTCAAGAAAATACTTTCCAAATAGGTTTTTTTAAAAAAGACAGAGGGGAGTGCGGTAAAATCTGTTTGGATAATGGTGTGTGAATCAATGATCAGACTACTAATAGAGTGTGTTACTTTTTTTAATACTTCTTCAAATAGAACAGATTCCTTTTCATTGCTTAAGCGATCATTCTCTGCGAGTAAATCTACATAATCATTTAAAGTAGATTTTAACTGCTCAGTACCGGATTTCAGCATCGACAAAAACTTTTGTACTTGCTTATCCTCTATGTTTCTTTTATTCAATAAGTCAAAAACACTCAGCAGATTATTGACAGGTGAACGTAAGTCATGAGAAGTTGTATAAGACAACCTCTTTAAATCAATATTCAATGCAGTTAATTCTGCGATGAGTTTGTTTCTGTCTTCTTCCTCTTTCTTTTTATGTGTGATATTTTTAGCAATGGCATACACAAGTCCTTCTTCTGTTACGGGCATAGAGGTCCAGTATAACCAAACGATATCACCACTTTTAGTGATATAGCGGTTTTCAAAGTGATATAGTGGAGATCCATTTAATAATTCTTTTCTGTGTTGTGCAGTTTTATCCTGATCATCAGGATGAATAAAGGAGGCGATTTTACGTGACATCAATTCCTCTTCTGAATAACCCAAAACCTTTGATACAGCACTGTTGATTTTTTTGAAATAACCATCATAGCCTGCAATACAAAACAAGTCGGCGGAGAGCTCAAAAAAGTTTTCCAGATGATAAGCTGAAATATCGATATCGGATCTTGAACTCAAGTCCATGGGATAAAGAATTGATACAAACTTTACTTGTAAATATACTGTATCAACTGCTTATAATGGAGCGATACAACCAAACAAAATTCTCTATTGTTTAAATATGAACTCACGTAACTTTATCTGCTTTTCTTAAGTGTACTATAATGCCATTCAAACTCAACTCATCATACTCTCCTGCGGGTGATCAACCATCAGCCATAACACAATTAACAGATGGTATTCTGAATGGTGAGCAATACCAGACCTTATTGGGTGTTACCGGTAGTGGTAAAACCTTTACCATGGCCAATGTGATTCAGCAGGTGCAAAGACCTACGCTGGTATTAACCCATAATAAAACACTCGTAGCTCAATTATATGGTGAGTTCAAACAATTCTTTCCGGAAAATGCGGTAGGCTATTTTGTAAGCTACTATGATTACTATCAGCCGGAAGCTTATATGCCGGTAAGTGATACCTATATTGAAAAAGACCTGAGCATCAATGAAGAACTGGATAAGCTTCGCTTACAAGCTACTTCGCAATTACTGAGTGGTAGAAGAGATATCATTGTGGTTGCCAGCGTTAGTTGTATTTATGGTATGGGAAACCCGACCGAGTATGAAAATGGTATCATTCGTATCCATAAAGGACAGGTCATATCGCGACAAGGATTCCTTCATCAGTTGGTGAATGCCTTGTACAATCGAAGTCAAGAAGAATTCAAGCGTGGCACATTTCGCGTGAAGGGTGATACAGTAGACATCAATCTACCATATGTAGACTTCGGATACCGTGTTACTTTTTTTGGAGATGAGATCGAAGAAATTGAAAGTATTGAAACAGCAACGAGTAAAAGAATCGGACTGATGGAAAACGCTGCCATCTTCCCCGCCAATCTTTACCTCGCACCTAAAGACATGATACAGCAGGTGATGAATGAGATACAGGATGAGATGATGGCACAAGTGGAATATTTCAAAAACACAGGCAAATTCATTGAGGCACAGCGTATCAAAGAAAGAGTAGAGTTTGACCTGGAAATGATTCGCGAATTGGGTTATTGTAATGGTATTGAAAACTATTCCCGATTTTTTGATCGAAGAAAACCGGGTACGCGCCCATTTTGTTTGTTGGATTATTTCCCTAAAGATTTTTTATGCGTGATCGATGAGAGTCATCAAACCATTCCACAAGTGGCCGGTATGTATGGTGGTGATAGAAGTAGAAAATTAGTATTGGTTGATTATGGCTTTCGTTTACCCAGTGCGATGGATAACCGCCCATTGAATTTTCATGAATTTGAATCACTCATCGGACAAACCGTTTTTGTAAGTGCCACACCCGGCGATTATGAGTTGGAAAAAACAGGAGGTGTGGTGGTAGAACAGGTGGTAAGACCTACCGGATTGTTAGATCCTCCGATCGAGATCAGACCTAGTGTAAATCAGATCGATGATCTGTTGGATGAAATTGATAAGCGCGTAAAAAAAGGAGATCGTGTTTTAGTAACTACGCTTACCAAACGAATGGCAGAGGAGATGGATAAATATCTAGGACGTATCAATATTAAATCCAAATACATTCATAGTGATGTAGATACATTAGAACGAGTTGAAATTCTACGCGATCTACGATTGGGAGTAATAGATGTATTGGTGGGTGTGAATCTTTTGAGAGAAGGCCTGGATCTTCCGGAAGTATCATTGGTGGCTATTTTAGATGCAGACAAAGAAGGTTTTCTGCGCAATGAAAGATCGTTGACACAAACAGCGGGACGTGCAGCAAGAAATGTGGATGGACTCGTGATCTTTTATGCCGACACCATTACAGAAAGCATGCAGCGAACAATTGACGAAACTTCCAGAAGAAGAGAAAAGCAAATCGCTTATAATATTGAACACGGGATCACTCCTAAAACAGTTTCAAAAAGTAAAGAACAAGTATTTGCGCAAACTTCCGTATTGGATATTAAAGGATATGATCCATCAAATCCTTATGCTTTACAAAAAGATGAACCACTAATTCAAATGGCTGCGGAGGAACAGGTAGAATACAAGACCATCCCACAATTAGAGAAAGCCATTAATGCGATCAAAAAACAAATGGAAAAAGCAGCACGTGATCTCGACTTTATCGAAGCAGCCAGATTGAGAGATGAAATGTTTGCATTAAAAAAGAAGCTGGAAAATTTGTCTGCTTAAGACAGATCAAATTGCTGCAATCTCAAATTTTCAAATTATCTTGTACCATTGCCTGCCATGAGAATACTCTGGAAAATCTATCTGTGGATCACGGGATGGAAAGTCCGGGATAATTTCCCGTACCATCTGAAAAAATGCATCATTATTGTTGCTCCACATACCAGCGCATGGGATTTTGTAATGGGACTGGCCATTCGAAGCGTACTCAGACTTACACATGTTAAATATCTTGGTAAAGCAGAGTTGTTCCAAGGAAAATTTGGTTTTTTCTTTCGGAGTCTGGGCGGTTATCCCGTAGATCGTTTCAATAAAAAAAATATGGTAGATCAAGTGGTGGAGCTATTTGATCAGCATGATGAATTTGTATTGGCATTATCACCTGAAGGAACAAGAAAAAAAGTAGACAGGTTAAGAACAGGTTTTTACCATATCGCTAAAAAAGCAAACGTACCCATTGTAATGGCAGCAATGGATTTTTCCAAAAAAGAAACATGGTTTTCGGAACCCTTTCTTACAACAGACAATGAGGAAGCTGATTTTAATAAGATCATAGACTTTTATGCACCTGTTCAGGGAAAAAAACCGGAACAAGGATTGGCGCATTTGAAAGGATCATCATTTGCTTAATTCATGATAACCCCCGACACATGAACTACCCTAACATCGTTGACAAGTTTTGCGAGTATGAAAAAGCTACCCCCGGAAAATTATTTTTATCAGAACCGGTGAAAGGCGTTTACCAGAATTTTACCTGGGCAGAAGCGGGTAAGCAGATCAGAAGCATGGCGGCAGCATTGCGTTCTTTTGGTTATGGAAAAGATGATAAGGTTGCCATTTTAAGTAAGAACTGTGCACACTGGATCATGGCAGATCTTGCGATTGCCATGGCGGGCTGCGTATCAGTTCCCTTGTATCCGAATATCACTGCAGATGCATTAAGAGAGATCATTGAACATAGTGAGAGTAAAGCCATTTTTATTGGTAAGCTCGATAATCCGGAATCTTTGCGTAAAGGAGTGCCTGATTCTTTGTTACAGATCAGTTTTCCGTTTTATCCCAATCCGGATTGTATTAACTGGAATACGCTTGTGGCTAGTCATGAACCACTACAAGGGGTTCCGGAAATTGATCCGAATTCATTGGCTTGTATTGTATACACATCGGGTACAACAGGACAATCAAAAGGAGTGATGCATACTTATCATGCCATGTCATTTGCTGTTCATGCTTTTCTTGATAATTTCCCTGAGATCAAAAAGGAAATCTTTTTTTCTTATTTACCCCTTTGTCATGTGGCAGAAAGAATGCTAGTAGAATGTGGAACTATTTTCACGGGTAGTACGGTTTATTTTGTGGAGTCGCTGGATACATTTGCTGCAAATCTTGCTCATACACAACCAACGGTTTTTCTCGCAGTACCTCGCATATGGGAAAAGATGCAGGAAGGTGTATTGAAAAAAATGCCTCAAGAGAAATTGGATCGTTTGCTAAAGATCCCTTTGATCAATATCCTGATCAAAAAAATGATTCGAAAAAAATTAGGACTAGGAAGAGCACAACACATTTTCACCGGCGCATCTCCGATCAATCCGGCATTGTTACATTGGTATGCCAGATTAGGTATTATCATTCAGGAAGCATATGGCATGACAGAAAATGTTGCATTGTCTCATGTCAATAAAAAGTATGGAGCAAAGTTTGGTACGGTTGGACAACCCTATGCTGCCGTTGAGGTTCGATTGGGGAAAGACAATGAAGTACAAGTGAAAAGCCCGGCATCCATGTTAGGTTATTATAAAGAACCCGAACTATCGGCACAGTGTTTTGAAGATGGTTTTTTAAAAACAGGCGATGAAGGATCGATCGATGCAGAAGGATATTTAACGATCACCGGTAGAATCAAAGATCAGTTCAAAACAGGAAAAGGTAAATACATTACACCTGCTCCTATGGAAAACATATTAGGTGCTCATGCTTATGTTGGGCAAGTGTGTGTGGTAGGATCAGGTATGTCCTCTGCTTTGGCATTGTGTACTTTATCTGAGCAAGCTAAATTATTAGCATCAACAGATATTGAACCGGAGTTGGAATCTTTATTAAAAAACCTAAATGCCCAATTGGAACATCATGAACGATTGGCAAAATTGGTGGTGTGTAAAGAAGAGTGGAACATACAAAATGGATTATTGACCCCGACGCTGAAGATCAAACGAAAAAATATCGATCAGCAATACGGTCATGTTTATCAGGAATGGCTGAAGTCCGAACAAGTGGTCATTTTTGAATAAAATATCGGAGAAAATGGTCCAATTTTAGCACAATATTGTAGTAGTTCTTTCGTTATAGTAACCGAATGATCACAATTCAAATCATAAAAGCATGAGAATCAATCGTTTTATCGTGGCAATGGCCTCTTCAGTACTGTTGTTTTCCTGTGTAAGCAGCAAGAAATTCAAAGAGTCTGAAGCTAAGTACACACAGTTGAGTGGAGCTTACCTGGAAATGCAGGGAAAGTACCGTGATTTACAAGACCAGATCAAAGACCTGGAGAACCAGTTGGCCAAGTCTAAGGGACAAAATGCTGAATTGACTACCCGTAAAGAGGCATTGGAAAATCAGATTGCTGAACTAAATAAGCAGATCGAGTTTTTGAGACAAAACAATACCACTGTACTGAATCAGTTGAAAGACCTTTCTGTAGTTACAGGTGCACAAGCTGAAAGCATTAAGAAGTCGCTAGAGAATATTGGTGCCAAAGATTTGTATATCCGTGACCTTCAGGGTTCCATTGCGCGCAAGGATTCATTGAACATGGCCTTGGTAATGAACCTCAAAGGAGCCATCGGTAATTTGAATGATGAAGACATCAATATCAAGGTAGATAAAGGAGTGGTATATGTTGACATTTCTGGTAAACTACTTTTCAAAAGCGGCAGCTATGATGTAACAGATCGTGCTAAAGATGTTCTTGGAAAAGTTGCTAAAGTATTGAATGGACAACCGGAGATCGACTTTATCGTTGAAGGACATACAGATTCTGTTCCTATCAAGGGAGGTGCAATTCAAGATAACTGGGACTTGAGCGTGAAAAGAGCAACAACTGTTGTTAGAATTTTACAGGATACTTATGGCATCGATCCAAAGCGTATGACTGCTGCAGGAAGAAGTCAGTATATTCCTTTGAAAGACAATGGAACTGCTGAAGGACGAGCTGCAAACCGTAGAACTCGCATTGTGATTCAGCCAATGTTGGATCAGTTCTTCAAATTGCTGGAGACAAAACCACAATAATAAAATAGCGCATACTAACCCAACCATATACGCCTACAGAAAAGCCCCGCAATCGCGGGGTTTTCTGTTTATTTTATGTGGTCCAATAAATTATGCGACTTCCAAAGCCAAAGACTTTTGTAGTTTATTGAAATGATGACTGTCTAGCGCAGCAGCTGCCAATTCTATCATTTGATCCATAACAAATGATGGAGCTGTATTTTGTATTGCAGGAAACCATTCTACGATCTCTTTAATATTCAACCCCTTCAACATCCAATAACTATAGCGCGCATTTTTATCAGGTGGAAGTGAAGCAACGATTTCCATGGTCAAAGTGTGTAACTGCTCATCTGTGTAATGTTGCCATATCAATTCTTTAATGATCACTTCTTCCATATTCATGTGTGATAAATTAAAAGCAGTAAACTCCGCAAGTGAAAACTGAATTTGTCTGCCGGCAAAAACCTTATCAGAAGGTTTAACAGCTGCTTGATACTGCTCAATGCACCCTTGTAAATGAGCGGCCAGCATATGGTCTTTATCATGCTGTTGCTCAAAATCTGCGATCACTTGCGGTGCTTTATCTGCGATAAGTGTAAACACCTTCGTGTCTTCGGTATGTGCATGTCCATCAAAAAGCCAGATCACTTCTTTCAATAATGAAATGGTATTGGCAGCTTGTTGATCATCTGAAAAATCTGTATGCTGTACCTGTAGAGAGCAATGATATAACAAGGCCCTTAATCCTTGATGTATCTGGTGAAACGGATTGTAACGTGTTAACTGATTCATGAGATTGTTTTAGTGTTTTTTGCAAAACTGCAATAATGGGCTACAAACTACTATCACATAAAAGTGTGGTTGGGGATGAGCGGTGAAAAATAAATGATGGCGGTACTATTTTTATAAGAAAGAATCTTGTTATCGAAACAGATTAAAATGTATTAATTCGCACAAGAATCAATACATTTAAGAAACGGAAACGCTGATACCCCTGCAGCGAATTTTATCAAGCAAGCAGATAAGTATGAATTCAATATTTTCCCGAATCGGTATATTCATTTCCGTCTTTTTCTTGTTTTTAGTTACAGCCAAAGCACAACTCCCCACCGCCAAACACGGAGTGATCGACCTTCGGAATACGGATCTCTCTAAGCAATCTGTTCCACTAGATGGAGAATGGGGGCTTTGCTGGGAAAAGCTTTGTGAACCCGGTGTCACAAACGAAAAAATGACCGGTATGATTTCTTTTCCCAAAAGATGGGATAATACCATTGTGGGTGGAAAGAAAATTTCAGCCAAAGGATATGCATCTTATATGCTTACCATCCTATTGCCTAAAAACGCTTCTAACTTAGCACTAGATGTTCCGGATACATATACGAGTTATAAACTTTTTGTAGATGATGCGGTGTTTGTTCAATCTGGCATACCGGGCGTATCTGCTGAAACAACAAAACCCAAGTGGCAACAATTCACAAGAGAGTTGTTTGTAAAGAAAGACACTGTAAGGCTGATTTTACAGGTAGCTAATTTTTTACACTCTAAAGGTGGTCCTTATAAATCTATTACGATCGGGAATAAAGAAAAGCTGTTCAGTAAAAGAAACAAACACAATGCGTTTAATTATATCCTTACGGGAAGCATTGTCATGTGTGGTCTTTTCTTTTTTGGCTTATACTTCTTCGGTAGATATGATAAAACCATATTATACTTTGCATTATTCTGTATCACCTATAGTTACCGTATTATTGGGACATCGCAATATTCTCTACATACCATCTTCCCTAATCTTCCATGGGAGCTTACCATACATCTGGAATATCTCTCTTTGTTTGTAAGTGTTATATTCTTTACACAATACACTCAAAATCTTTACCCCGAAGACTCCAATAAAATCATAACGACCATTGAGATGTGGGCTTGTATCATTTTATCATTGATAACAGTCATCTTCCCGCCGGCAGTATTCACACAATTGATCAATCCATTTTTAGTAGTGATGTTTTTTGTAATTGGTCATGCTTTCTATGTATACATCATTGCATACAAAAGAAAAAGATTAGGAGCCGGTTATGCATTATTAAGTACAGGCGTGGTGATGATTATTTTTATCATTATTAATCTTCAATATTTCGATTTTGTTGCACCACAAAAAGAATTATTATTTGTAGGATACTTGTCTTTCTTCTTTTTACAATCTTTAATTCTCTCTTATAGATATTCATATCTCCTCAACAGAGCAAAAAAAGAAGCTGAACAAGGGTTGATTGCTAAAAGCGATTTTCTTTCCAATATGTCACATGAGATCAGAACGCCATTGAATTCGGTGATCGGACTTTCGCATATATTATTGGATAATCAACCGAGGGAGGATCAAAAAGAACAGCTCAATGTGTTGTTGTTTTCGGCTAATAACTTATTGAATATTGTCAACGATATCTTGGACTATAATAAGATTGAAGCAGGCAAGATCAATTTTGAATATATCGATATGGACTTGGTTCAGGTAGCACAGGATCTTTTATCTGGGTTAAAAACATTGGCAGATGAAAAAAGAATAAATCTGATACTTGAAAAAGATCCCGCATTCAATCACCGTATCATATCAGATCCAACGCGTATTAGTCAAGTCATTGGCAACCTGCTTCAAAATGCGATCAAGTTTACACGCTCAGGCCATGTAAAACTGAGTATTCATCAAGAACGAATACAAAAGCAACATATCACACTTACCATAAAAGTAGAAGATACAGGTATTGGTATAGCGGCTGAAAAACAGAAACTGATCTTTGATCGTTTTACACAGGCAGATACATCCACCTCCAGAAGTTTTGGTGGTACAGGATTGGGATTGGCGATCTGCAAAAAGATATTGGAATTGCAGGGTTCACAATTGCAACTGAAAAGTGAACCGGGTAAGGGGTCCGTATTTTTCTTCACACAAACCTTCCCGATCTCACAAGCATTCAATTTTGCGCAGGAGGAGGTTTCTACTAAAGAGATCGAAAAAGGTCAACCACTCTCCGGTCTTTCATTGCTAATGGCAGAAGATAATGAGTTGAATGTGCTTGTTGCAAAAACCTTTCTTGAAAAATGGGGAGCTAAGATTGACGTAGCTGTGAATGGCGAAGAGGCGGTACGAAAACTTGATACATCCAAACATCAACTTATTCTGATGGATATGCATATGCCCGTAATGGATGGTTACGAAGCGATTACGATCATTCGCGGTAAAGACATTCATATTCCTATAGTGGCATTAACTGCTAGTTTACCTTCCGAAGTAGAAGAAAGAGCAAGGGATCTTTCTATCAATGCGATAGTCACTAAGCCTTTTGAACCGGAAGAGTTTCTCAAACTACTGATCAAGATCCGTCATCAGTGATCTACTATAAATTTATGGATGATGTTTGACAGAACAGAAACATCTACTTGTTCAATTGGATGTGGCGTATTGGGTATTAGTTGAAATTGACCGTGTGATAAATGATTGGCTGCATCTTGTGTTTCATCTTGTGATACCATATTGTCTTTATCACCCAGTAAGAGCATTGTTGGACAAGAAACCTTTTGTAATGCAGAAGCGGTAAGTAAAGGATGTTTACCCAAATCCAATAACATACTGGCTGTTTTATGAAGTACATCTTTCCAATGGGTGTTGCCGTGTCTGTTAGCTAGTTGCTGTGCAAATGCAGGCACTTTTTGTTCGATCACATCGGGGCGAAGCATTTTTATTTCTTTTGCTGAGATATCCTCGCTCCACTCATATTTTGTTCCTAGCGTCACTATTTTTTTGAAAGTTCCGGGATATTGCGATTCTATAAGCAAAGCCACATAACCGCCCATACTGTAACCGAAAACCAAAGGTTCTTTTAGTTCATGTTTTTCACAATAAGCAACAGTTGCTTTTGTAAAAGCGTGCATGGAAAACGATTCGGCACAATCATCTCCGCCATGTCCGGGAAAATTGAAACAGTGGATATCGAAATAAGGCTTTAATTCTTCTTTGAGTGGAACGAGTTGATCCTTCGATCCAATCGCTCCATGTAATAGTAGTAACGGTTGCATGAAACAAAGATAATACGTGGCTGCATGGATCAGGGGCTTTGTATCTACTATATGCTATGATCAATAAGCTATTACCTACCTCCTATGCAACTTTTCCAACAACCTCAAAAGAGGCTGTAATTTTTTGAGTGTATTTTTTTGGAGAAAACTTTTGAGATGTTTGTAGAAATGACTGTGATCATAGTATCCATAGTCTGCGCTATTAAAAGTATCAGGATCAATAGCCAGGTGTTCCGTAGCTTTTCTGATACGCATGATCTGAATAGCCGTTTTGGTACTGATACTGGTAGCTGTTTCAAAATAGCGTTGTAGTGTTCATGAAGAGATATTGTATTGCTTGGCAAAATCTTCTACGGGCGTAATAAAATCTCTTTTGTTTTCGCAATGAGCCAGTATCTGCGAAACAATTTCAATGGGTTTTAATGAACCTGAATATTGGTCAATGACCTTTTCAAAATATTCTGTGAGAATAGATACACGCTCTTCAAATGAGGAACAGGTTTTAACTTTTGATAAAAGCCCCGAGTCCATCAAATAACTTAAAGGAAAAATGTATTCACGGTATTCAGAAAAATTGATCTTCTTCTCAAAAATGACCGGGGATATTTTGAACTTGATTCCGAAAAGTTTATTTCCTTTTTGATGGAAACACTCAATAGCACGATGTCGAGGCAGAAAACCATCGGTTTTCATTTCAAACTTTTTTTCTCCTACCTGCATTACAAAAGGAGTACCTAAATTAATAAGATACGTGTAACCGGTATTCGGAAACAAGGCGTCTGAAAAGCCCTTGGGATAAGAGTCCCATAAACGATCAAAATCTGTCTCCCAGAAAAAATCGATGAAATACGAAATCGATGAAGCCGCTTTTTGCCGCTTGTAGTTCTGGTCGAAGTGTTCGGTATGAAAAAATTCTACGTGTTGCACCTTGCAATAAAGATAGACGGCAAGCAAGGGCAATTATCTGTTAAAAAATGTTGTACGGTCGGAACAAATGATTAAATGAGTTTTGACTGTTTGGAGTAGCCGGGCATCGGTGCATAGATGAAAAAACAAGTTCCATTTTGAATGGTAGAGATCAACTCACGATGAACAGATTGAGGAACTGCAGGGCAACCTAAACTTCTTCCCAAATAACCTTGTCTAATTGCAACGTCTTCTTCTGCATAGTCTGCACCATGAATAACAATACCACGCTGTAATGCTTTATCATTGATGCCTTTTTCTTTTCCGATCAAGCGAAGAGATAGACCATGTTTTCCAAGATAAGGCTCTCCTGTAGTATAAAAACCGATACTGCTTTGAAAACTGCTCGCTTTATTCGAGAATTGTTTAGCGATGAGCTTACCGGAATTCTTCCCATGCGATACGAATGTGTGAAAGAGTAATTCTCCCTTCAAAAGATCGATCACAAATAGTCTTTTCTGATTGGACGGTAAACTAAAGTCGACCACCGATAAGATATGATCTTGAATGATTTGTCCGCCAGACTTTAAACGATCATAACCTTCCAATGCAAATTCATAAGCTTTTTTGGAAAGTCCAAGTGAGGCGAGATCCAGATTTTCATAAACTTCGGTGAACGTGTTCGCGCGCAGCGTTTCGGTTGGGTTAGTAACAACCGAAATCGATTTCCCTTTAAAAGAAAATCCGGTAGCCATTACCAGACAGAATAAAAAGAGTTGAATTTTTTTGCTGATCATACACAAATGTTTCCACGCCACTTCAGCACGGGGGACGGCAAAACTAAGCCTGTTGGTTGAAAGCATTTGTAGTACTCGTTCATCTTTAACAGCTTGTTGGCAACGGCAGGTATAAAAAAACCCGCTCAAAAAATAGAGCGGGTGCAGTTGGTTATTGGTTGTTAAACACTTATGTATAATCAGATTAAGACATTCTTTTTTCGATCTCGCTGCGCAGCGACTCAAAAATTTCATCAACAGAGCCTTCTCCTTTGATATGTACCACTTTATCAAAAGTGGCGTAATAGTTGGCTACAACAGTTGTTTTTGCCTTGTATTCAGCAATACGAGCACGAATAACCGTTTCATTGGTATCATCGCTTCTGCCGCTGGTTTTACCGCGGTTCAATAAGCGACTTACCAGTTCTTCTTCACTTACATCCAGCGCCAATACCACTCCAATTTCTGTATTCTTTAGTTTCAACAGCTTGTCCAGCGCAATGCTCTGTGCTTCGGTTCTCGGAAACCCATCGAATAAAAAGCCTTTGGCTTGGGGATTATTGTCCAGCGCAGAACTGATCATACCCACCACCACTTCATCAGGAACCAGCTGACCTTTATCCATAATAGACTTGGCTTCCAGTCCCAATGGTGTTTGGGCTGCTATTTCACTTCTTAACAAATCACCGGTAGATAAATGCTTCAGTCCGTAAGCAGCGATCAGTTTTTCGCTTTGTGTCCCTTTTCCACTGCCCGGAGGTCCAAACAGAATAATATTAAACATGTACTAACTAACCTTACGTGAAGAACAAATATAAGCCCGATCGTTTAAAAAACATTTAACAACACATTAAAACCTTGAATAACTGCAAATTGTAAGGTAAAAAACGACTGTTCGTCAGTTTAGATGTAAACTATTCGGCTACGATAAACGTAATTTTAATGTATCAAATGTATTGGCATATGAAGGGATTCAAAATGTTACTCCTTGCAACTTTAATAGTGCAGGGCTGTTATTCCCAACAAATTAAACAGAAAGAGGTAAAAATGGATAGCACAGAAAAGA
>OGVO01000110.1_pt1 | contig 14924 bp, 10 predicted proteins | sample 1575771 | NCBI WGS metagenome assembly OGVO01 (sample SAMN07581527, study PRJEB24739) | freshwater metagenome | place: Singapore | collected 2015-01 | reverse complement strand
TGACCGGCAGGATGTTGCCCTTGGGGAAGGTGAGGTAGTCGACGTTGCCGTTCTCGTTGCGGCCGGTCACGAGCACGAAGTTGCTGTCTTTTTCATACTGGGGGATCTCGGCGTACTCTTCCGGGTGCTCCATGAGGTTGTAGGCGGTTATGACCGCGGCTGGCATGCCGCCGTAGAGGGTGGCGTTAAAGATCACTTTGCCGGGGTGGTCCTTTACTGACCTTATCAGTTTGTCGAACCCTTGCACTCCGACGTTTAGGAATGGCACGATTGAGTTTGCGACTTTCATCTTGCTTCCCATGCGCGAGAAGTCGACGGTGGCGTCGCGGGATTCGAGCATGGCCAGCATTTCGTTGCCTGTCTTCTCGTAGGCGCGTTTGAATAGGCCGACGCGGGTTGGTTGTTCACTATACTTACCCATTATGTCGAGGCCAGTTGTCAGCCAGTTGAACAGTCCTTTTTTGCCGGTCTTCTCGTCGAAGTAGGTTTGGATGCTCTTCTCGCCCGCCATCTCGCCTAGGTCGATCTTGGCGCCTGACGCTTCCCACTTCTTGTATATGTCGTCGTTTTTGATCATGCTGGAGAGTCCACGGATGTAGTCAACGAACGGAATGTATCCGTATTTACTGGTTATGCCTGCGTCCAGTTGGTCGCGCACGAAGTTGGGGATCATGAACTCGGGATTGCGTCCAGTTGCGCCTTGTCGCAGGAGTGATGCCGGCGCCTGGAGGATTTTCAGCACCAAGTTCATCTGCTCTTCGTTCACGCCTTTGGCGACGTCGGCGATGTCTTTTGGCACTTCGTAGATTTCTTTTACTCCGTCCGTCCACACGGTTATTGTGGATTTGCCTTTTGCTTCGGCGTCTTTAAGTAGTCTGGCATCGCTTATTGCTTCCATTCTGACTGTTTTATATGCCTCATACTCGGATTTGAGGTTTTCTATCTCTGTAAACAAAGGTTCCATTTTATTTTCTCTGGTTGCCACCATTTTTTTGAGTTTTTGTATATACCCATCTGGTGCAGTCATAAGCGCATCTATGAATCGTTTTGTTGATTGCTCGCCCCTATTTTTACTCACTGCGTAAACGTCTTCTACTTTTTTCCACCCCGGAGTTCCTCCCACAACGACGTCGCGCATATCCTCTTTAGAGCTAAATCGCACTGTTGGCTCTTTTGTCGTTGTTTTTACAGCCGACACGAGCTGGTCTGGTTTTTCTGCTTCTGGTCGTGATAGTGCTGCCAAGAGTCCTTTTTTCTCCAGTCCGTCGACTTCTCTTTCAAGTGTCCGTAGTTCTTTTCCCCTACCTTTTAATAGTCGCTCACTCATGTCTTGTAGGGGCTTAATGTCTTTTGCTAGTTTGTATAACGATATTCTTTCTTTAACGTTTTTTGCCAATCGTAGTGGAGTTACTCCTATGTCGGCCACGTTCTGCAGGCCCACGATCGCTTTGGCGACGCGGTTTTTCTCGATCGCGGCGCGTTGGCTGAAGGTGTTGCCGATGATCGACTCCAGCGGGCTCTCGATCTGGCGCTTGCTGCCTTTGAGTTTCTTTATTGGTTGGCTGCCTTGCATGGTTTTGCGGGTGGGGACGCCCAGGTAGTCGTTGACCTCGTCCATAACGCGGTACAGCGGGGCGTAGTCGGGGTTTTGCTGGCGCATGGCGTTGGCGGCCGCTTCGTCGAAGAACCCGGCTTCCTGCATCTCTTTGAACCCTGCATCCTGGTACTGGTAGAGTTTGTCGGCGATCGCGGAGATTTCGGGACCATATTTGGCTTCCATGGCGGCCACTACCTGCTTGGCCTTTTCGGGGTCCACGCCGTAGATGTCACGGCCGGCCGTGCCAAACCCTGCCATGCGTTTATTGGCGAGGTAGGCGTCCATGTCGACTTTGTCGATATTCTTGGCTTCCAGCTCTTTGAGGACAGGCTCTAGCTCGTTTCTGAACCGTGTGTCGGCTATCCCACCTGCGCCTGTTAGTCGGCGTACAAGGATCGTTGGGTCGTATTCCGGCCGTAGCTCGGCACCTTGGCCTTTCAGTGCCTTTTTGGCGGTTTCGGCGGCCCGGACGATGGGGGTAAACCTGTCTACCCACTTTGTGTAGAGGTCGTCGAGTTCTTGTTTTATCGTCGGCTTGGGGGGTTCTGCTGCGCGGCCGATCTGTTCCCGCGCTTGTGATATTATGGTATCTGATGGGACAATTTCTTCTGACGACATACGTGTTGTTTGGTCTTTTGGTAGTCCAGGTTGTGGTGCTGCACCTGTTGAGTCAGCGATTATCTCGCTGGCAGGTCGTGGTTGCTTTCCCTGTGGCGTACCTGGTTGGGGCGTTTGTGCTTTTGTGGTGAAGAACTCGTCCATTTTCTTTGGTTGATTAAACTCGCTCGCGGTAGCTCCTTGGTAGTCTGCTGGGTTAAGTGATTTGGCGCGGGTTTCGTCGATAATTTGCTGGGCTGATTTTGGTTGTCTAGTTGTTTTGATGTTGTTTTGTCTTCCCATTTCAGATTGGTCGGCAGAGAGAAATTTATTCTGAAGTCGTTGTCCTGCCCCAGTTAGGTTGCTCGATGGAGACAGCGTTGCCTTTTCCTTATCCAACAGTTGTTGAACAACTGCGGTGCCAATGCCTTTTTTTTGGTAAGCATCATCAATTTGAATGTTGTCAATGTAGAGTTTGTTGTTTTCGATGCTGTAAACTATCTCTCCTATCTCTTTTCCGTCGCTGTTTATTGCGTATCTTCTAACTCCAGGAATCCCAAGGCTTGTTTGTTTTATTTTGTAATTTGGAGTATTTAGTATCTCTGGTTTAGATTTAGTTAGGTCGATGATAGTTTCACCATCTCCAAAAACTATGCCACCATATCCGTTCTTTTTAGCATAGTCCATCATCAGCTTTTCTCCCTCCACAATCGCGGCATCGGTAGCCTCTCCGGTTGTGTCATTTTCAATTGTGTCCATGATTTTTTTCATCCCTGGTATTCTGTCCTGCATCTGTGGGAATGCCTCAATGTGTTCTGCTGGGACTCTCAATGGGTTTTGTATCTCAATGTTTTTTGTAATCACTTGCCCATTTGACCCTACTTTTTTTGCCTTAAAATCAGCATATCCCTGAGCCATTTCTTTGTCTGTTGTGTAAAATGCACCAATGCTTTGATCTCCCTCTCCAGGGATCATACCTCTATATGCGGTTGCCACAAATGGTTGATTACTTGGTGTTTCCGGCTCAAATTTACCTAGTTTGGTTAGGTCATCCACCCTCGACACTTGGTACTCTAGCTCGTCAATCATGGGTCCGACGTCCGGATCTTGTCTTGCGGCTTCGTAGAATACTTTCTCCTGCTTTCCGGCAGCTGGATCTACTCCCGCCAGGCTGTATGCCACTTTGTTTATCGCAGCGCGTAGTCCTTTGGCGTCTTTGGTGGCTTCGGCGTCGCCTGCGGCGGATTTTATACTCAGGTCTTTGAGGGTGGTTTCGATGTAGTTTTTCAGGCCGTCAAGCGCTTCCTGTGGGGTTTTGCTGCCGTTTACCACCTGTTTCATGGCGTCCTGGTGTTTTCCGGTTGTTAGGAATCCGGCGGCTAGGAATCCTGCCGCCCCCTTGGCTGGGTTGTATGTCACTCTTCCGGTTGGTTGACCGTTCTCGTCGGTTTCCACCTCAAATCCAGCCACCATACCAAGTGCCTGCTCTTTAGGGTTTCTGATCAGTCTGCGCGGGTTGTTTGGATCGCGCACGAAACTCACATCCGGCTTGGGTTTGACCGGCTCGGGAGGGATTACTCCATCCACCGATCTCTTCAGGTGTACTCCGTCTGGCTGATTTGGATCTTGAATCCAGTCTACTTTTGGCTCCGGAGCTTTGGGCTTGGGTGGTTCTTTTGCATACCTGCCCGCTTCGTCGCGGAGCCTTTCTACTGCAGTTTTGGTTGCCTTGGCAATCTCTTTCTTTGACGCCTTGGCTGCATCTTTGCCGAGGATTTTGTTTACCTGGCGCTTTACCTGGTCGAATAGCTCGTCGTTGCCTCCCAGCGCGGCGCCTACTGCCAGCGAGATTGCTCGATCGGCCGTGGTGGGTTTGTACTCGTCCAGTTTGGCGATGATTTCGTCTTCTATGACGTTACCGAGTCCGGTTATCGTTCTCGCGGCTGCCTGTTTGCCCCAGAACGATGCCATGCCGGGAGCTAGGGCGCCTACTGTTTTGCTGATTATCGGGTCTGTGAACTTGGTCACGGCGGCAAATCGCGTGCCCTCGGTCGCTCCCTTGCCTACTTCCGTTGCTACGTCTTTGCCGGTGAACTTGGCTCCTATGCCCATTATCCCGGCTCCGATCGCGGCCGCGGCTGCAGCGCGGGCGGGTCCGGTGGCTACGGCGATGTCGGGTTGGGCGAACTGAAACGCTCCGAGGGCGGTTTTTCCTACTCCCTTGAACTTGTTCCACCAGTTTGGATCTTTAACGGCTTCTGTGACGCCGGTTGCCACGTTTTGGGCTCCGCGGGCTTTACCCCTCAATAACTCTTCGTAGGCGCTGCCAGCTGCCCTCACCGGCGCGGATTTCGACTGTACTGCGGTGCGGTTGACGAAGTTGGCTTGGTTATTCAGGTTTTTGGGGGCAAATATGAACAGGCTGTCTTTGGCTTTTCCGGTTGCCAGCTGCTTCGCGCGGTCCACGCCGCCTTTGATACCGCCGGGTATTACCGTTTCCGATTTCTTTTGGATCGCGGCTGGGGCGGTTTTGGTGACAAATGTTTTGGCAGCCTGAGCTGCTTGGCGGGCTTTTTCCTTGAGCCAGTCGTCCGTGTTATCGAAGATCCCTAGTGCTGCTTTTAGATAGTCTTTCGCCATATTCCCCTATTGTATGTCGCTTTAGACACGACCACAAGTTAGGCGAATAGCGCGGCCAGCAGTGGATCACTCTGGGTGACTCCTCCTCTGGCGCTAGTTGTGGGCGCTGCGGCGACTCTTGTATTGACGCGATCGGCCACTACACCGCTTGTCGGGCTGGAGTTGAGCTGAATGCGTCCGAGCTGTGTTTGATATTCGCGCTGGTCGATCTTTCCGTCTGCCAGGGCTTTGTCTAGGGCGTCTTTGGAGCTGTAGGAGGCGGCGTTTTGGTAGACTCCGACACCTTGGTTCTGCATGGTCGGGTTCTCGATGAGTGATGTCATTCCGGCCGCTTTGAGGGCGGTGTTGGTTAGGTCGTTCTTTGCGGTGATGTCTTTATTGAGACTGCCGTTTACGTCGAGCATGTCGGCCACGAAGTTGTCGATAGTGCCTTGGTTCTTTGCCTGGAGTTCTGCGGCCTGCATTTTGAGCCCGGTTGCCCATTGGCTGATGGCCTTACTGTCTTCGGCGAGCTGGATCTCGGCGGCCGCGTATGCTTCCTCGCGCTCTGCAGCGGAGAGGGTCATGTTGGCGTCAATACTCTTTATCTGGCGATCGTAGTCGAGGGCGGCTTTGTCTAGTTTACCCTTGGTTTCGGTTTCGATCGAGTTTTTGGTGAGGGTTATTTGTTTCTGGAAGTAGGTGAGGGTGTTACCGATCGCGGCCAGTGAGTCGGCTTCGTTGGTTGTGATCGTGCTCATGTCTTTGCCTAGGAGCTGGTTCAGGCGGAGGGCTGCTTCCTGGCTTCTTGAGCTTGAACTCATGCCACTGCCGCGGAGGATCTTCTCTTGTTCCACTTGCAGGCTTCGATAGGTGGATAGGATCTCTTGCTTGGCTTTGTCGTAGTCGCTGCGGGTCTTTTTCTCCTGCGTGGCGTAGTCGGCTTCGCCTTGCTCCTGGTTGAGCATGACTTGGTCTAGGGCGTCTTTTTTGTTTGATCCGAGGGTTTCTACTAGCCAGTCGTATTCGCGTTTTGCCATACCCTTGGACTCTTCAGCGATTCCTTTCTGGGCGTTGTATCTGGCTTCGGCGGCCCGGCGTCGGGCTTCGGCTGCGGCTGCAGCGGAGTCTTGCTGCTCTCCTTGGGAGTTTCTGATCAGTTCGTCATACTCGAATTGTGCTGACCCGCTGAGTTGTCCGGCGTCTTTTTGGCGCTGAAGTTCGGCTAGTCTGCCTGTCTGCTGGGTTGTTGGTTGTGGGGTTGGATTGTTGACCACTCTACGGTCGGGGGATGAGCCGATTTGATTACCGTTCTGGTCGAATAGTCCTCCTGATGGCTGAGATGAGGATGCTCCTTGGACCGATCCACCGCCTAGTGCAGCGACGTTTGATGGGGTCGGTGCGTATCCGGGTTGAGGAGTCCCGCCTTGACTGGCGCTTGCCATCGGTTGATTTCCGGTATTGAGAGTTTTTCTACCTGCTACTGCTTCACTCCATCCCATTTCTGGTCCACGAACTGTGGTTCCAAGGGCGTCGATCAGGTTTCCTGTTAAGTCTCTTACTCCTCCCCATAGTGTCTCGGCCATTTTAGTTCCTCCTTGACCTGGTATGCTATTATCCAGGTATGAGCGTATTTAAGTCTTTAAGAACATCTGGTTTGACCCTCTTGTCACCGTTTTTACTGGTGGCCGGGATCGCTTTTATTGGAGATTTGTTTGGAGTTTTTAGCCAATTATCTTCTGGCGTGTACTCCGAACGTCTTCCAATGCAGATAGGTTTTTACCTAATCTGGGTTCCAGCGTTCCTAATTGCCGTGGGGATACTCAAGCTGCGTCGTTTCCTTTTTCCAGTATAGCAGATTTTGGCCGTTTGCAAGAGCTTTATTTTTTCTTGTTTACGGGCTCGTCGTGGTCGGTGTTGCTCGCGATCTCAACCGCTTCTTGGCGGGCGTTATCGTGGCGACGTTTGTTGTCTGCTAGTTCTGGTTCATCGGCCGTTGAGTCCTGGGCCACGAATGAAACACCATAGCTGGGGTGGTTTTTAAGCACCTTGATCAGCTTCATCTCTTTATCGAATGGCAGGCGGAGGTCTTTGGTGTCGAACATGCGGTTCTTGAACTCGATCGAGAGGCCGTTGGGGAAGAGTCCGTGCATGCCGCGGGTCATGCGGACGCCGGATTCGACGACGACTGTCTTTGGGTCGACTGTGAGAATTAGTTCGCGGTACTTGGTGGTGTAGAAAATCATTTGGATGCTCCTTTTACATTGATTGCTAATAACTTCATGCTACTACGTTTCGTCAGCTGGTTCAACTGGCTCTGCGAGTTTACCGTTTGGGACAACATCGGGATCTGGAGAGATACCCACACTCTCTGGGGGGTTGATTCCAGCTATTACATCTTCCTTAGTGGATGGTTTCTCGTCTTTCTTGGGTTTGGCGGGTTTCTTCGCCTTGGATTCTTTTTGGGCGGCCACTCTCTTGGATTCGGACTTTGATTTGGGCTTGGCGGCCGGTTTGGCCGGTTTGGCGGGTTTTAACTCTGGTTGTTTCTCGGGTTCTGGCGACTCAGTCACTTGTTTTGGGGCTTTGACTACTACTGCAGCGCCGGCGCGTTCCTCTTCCATGCGACGGTATCCCTCTTGGCTTACTTCTGCTACAGCTTGGAGTCTGTTTGGATCGGATGAGGGACCTTGGAGGACGTATGTTCCCAGCTTCATCATGCGTTTGGCACGTGCGCTGGGTTCCAAAATGGCAGGCTGGCTCTGATCAGAAACTGGTGTTTGTGATTTTGAGCCTTTGCCTGCCATAGATTCCTTTTTTTACTTAGTTAACTGCTACTCGGTTTACGAGTAGGAGGTGACGCCGTAGAGGACGGAGCCTTTTTTCTCGTTCCAGAAGCGGAGTCCGGCTTCGGTGAGGTACTCGTCTTCCTGGCCGTCAGCGTCGTTGGCTTCGATGTGCGTCTTGAGCTTGGTGTCGGAGTCGACCAAGTAGACGTACTCGGGCTGTGCGGGGTCAACGAGGTAGGCGTATCCGGCGTAGGTCGTCACTTCGGTGAAGATGTTGGAGTTGACGATGTTGACCATACCGAATGGTGTCAGCCATTGGCTTACCGCGATACCGAAGGTTTTGTCCTTGGGCGCTACCTGGAGTTTGCCGACAGCGTAGTAGCTGATTGCGTCGGTGATGAGGGGTGCGGAGAAGAGCCATTTGCTGCGGCCGCCGTAGCGGAAGCCGACCCGGAAGAACTCGTTGAGTTCGAGCTGGGTCAGTGCGCCTGATGCGTCCTTACCGTTGGTGCTGAACCAGTAGTCGGCACCACCTGTTGCGCGGCGATAGTGGTCGTCGTTGGTGGTGTCCTCTTTGGGTTCACCGAACCAGAATGAGCGCTCCATGTCTTTTTGGTGCTCGATCAATTGGGTCATGCGCTGGTGTTTGAGGTCACCTCCACCGTACATCCGAGTCTTGTCGGCCGTGCGAGTGATACCGAACGGTGTGCGGTAGATTTGCGTGTAGGAGGTACGCATGGTCTGGTCTTGGATTTTGATACCTCTCTTGGTCGCACCTTCAGCGTTGGCGTTACCGACGATCAGGAGCACTGCGTTGTCGGTCAAGTTGCCGGCTGCTGTGGTACCCCATCCGCGGCGGACCGTGAGGGTGTTGGTGGAGACGGCGGTCACGAGCATTTGCTCGCCGGAAGCGATGTCTTTTACGACGTCACCTGCGCGGAAGCGAGTGCCTGTGTCGACGACGATTGATGTGTTGCCGGCGGTGTACCCTGTTGAATAGTTGATGGCATCGGATTTGGTGAGGGCTTCCTCATCCATCCATTTGAACTCGGCAGAGTCTACCGAGGTCTTCATCATTTTTTTGGTGAGCTGAGTTAATGGAGCTGAGTCCGGTTCGAGGACATCGATTTTCTTGGCGACGTTGACAACAACGCGTCCTGCTACTGTGTTTCCGGTGGACCTGATTTTCGTAATCATGGCAGCTCCTTTATGCTCTTTCGAGCGATTTTAATATGTTTCTATCTGCTACCTTGGGGATACGAAAAATGCGTCTATGCTCAGTTTAGAGCACTCTAATACCTGTTGTCAAGCGCCTCGGTTTAATAGTCGTATTTGCGGTTCTGCTCGGCCTGTGCTCCCAGGATGTCTTCGAGGATCGCGTCCTCTCCCGACTTCTTTGGGGCGGTTGCTGGGTTGCCGGGTGCGCCGTCGTTATTTAGAACGGTTGATGTTTCTTTCCCGGCTTGTCCCTCGACGAATGCTTTATTGGCTTCTTCCACCACGGACTGCTGTTGCTGGATCATGTCGCGGAATGCGGCTGATGGATCTGGCAGGCCGTCTGGGGTGTAGAACATGCGCCCCTCGTCTTTCAGAATACGCATGTGTTGGGCGAATGCTCTGCGGAGGTTAGTGTCTGTTTTTAGGCGTGGGACTTTGGACTCAAGGTCGTGCAGTTTGCCTAGACTCTTTATATTGCGGTCCACTTCGACTGGATCTAGCGGTTTGGGCTGTCCGGCTTTGAGTTGCTCCTCGAACTTGGCGCCGGCGTTGGCGATCGCTTCCTGCTGCGCTTTCCACATGGCGGCCGGGTTCTCGAACTTCTCGGGATCGAACTTGGCCATCTCTTCGCCGATCAACTCTTGGAATGTTTTCTGGGGTGGTGCTGGGGGTTCATTGGCCCTGATCTCTGCTCGCGCGGAGCTGTATTCCCTTTGGCGGATTAGGTAGGCTTCTTCCAGTCCTTTGACGTTTCCGTCGTAGCGGGCGGGATCTCCACCTAGCTCGATGAATGCGTCTTTGAGCTGTTGCTCGGATGCGTATTTGCCGGCCAGTCTCACTGGTTCGGCCGGTTTGGTGGGTTCTGCAGGCTTCGCCGGCTCCGCGGGTTTGGCGGGTTCGGCCGGTTTGGGGTCGGGGGTGGGGTCGTCTTCGACGATCTCGCCGTCAATTTCAATATCGGGCTCCTCCCCTTTGTTGTCTTCGGGTTGGTCAAAGCCGAACACGTCGTCGTCGACGACTTGGTGACCGTTGTTGTCGTAGCTGTCTGGGATCGTGGAGGTTGGTTCTCCGGGTGTGGGTGAGGGGGGAGTAGCGGGTGCTGGTGTTGCCGGCGCGGCCGGTGCGATTGGTTCTGGCATAGGTGTCCTTTCAATAGGGCTATGTTTAGTAATGCTTTATTGAGCGTAACACTTCGCCGGGAGATTGTAAAGGCTAGTCGCTGGGAGTGAAGTTGTCGGGGGCTTGGTTTATCGGTTTGCCGTCGAGAGCGAGGACTCCGTCTTTCAGTGTGTATCTCGTGAGTAGGTGTGCTTCCAGTATGCCGCCGTGGGCGACTGGGCAGCTGATGCACTTAATCGTTCGTTTGCGGGCGTCTTCCATGACGTAGTAGTGGGCTCCCTTGTTTAGGTTGTAGTATGGTTTTTCGTATTCGCGGTAGTCGCCGCCCCAGAGTCCTCGTTCATGAAGCCACTTTATGCGAGACCAGAACGTATTCGAGTCTACCGGCTCATCCTGCTTAGTGTCTACCGGCTGGTCGTCAGGTTGTCTGGGTGCTCTTGGCAGCTCGTTCAGCGCGTTTTCGTTTAATTTCTGCATACTTTTCTCCGTTGCGCTCCAGGCTCTCTAGGTAGGCTTCGAGTTTGCGGTAGGCGCGGTCCTCTTGTACTAGGTATGTGTATTTCAGGAATGCGTTCAGCCATTTTATGAGATTTAGGCCATTAAGGCTTCCTATCTCCACGGTCATGTACTCGTTCAGACCCTTGCGCTGCAGGGCGATCCAGTCGGCCATGAGTCGTGCGACGCGTCCTTGTCTGAAAGCGGTGACTGCCTGTCCGTCACCTATTATCCTCTCCTGATCAGATTCCGAGGGCTGGCGCCCCTGTACTATCTGCTGGTAGAGTTGGCGGGTTTTGCTCAACATCTGCTCCTCCTGCTCCGGCGGCTGCGATTTCGGCCATTTGTTCTGGCGTCATCTGACTTCCGTCGGCATTTAATTGTGCTGTGGGTATGCGTGGCTGTCCGGTTACCGGGTCTATTGAGGCCGGGGTGGGTGCAGCTCGTTTGATTGAATCGGCGTTTTGGACGCGTAGGGCGTTTAGTTGCCCTTTGCGAATGAGGTCGTATGACTCTTCAGTCAGTCCTCCCCATACTGGGTTATTTGGATCGGCTGCGGCGTCGGCTATCGTCTTCCACTTTGCCCAGTCGCGGTCGTAGTTGGTGGCTTCGGTGCTTCCACTGTCGACTTTGAACCTGATCGGGCCACGCAGTCTGCGGATCGCTTCCGGTTGTATGGTCATCTTACCTTGCGGGGTGTTTACCTGCTCGGGTTCGTCGAAGTAGCGGATCTCGCGCTGCACGTACTGGGTACCTATCGCGGTGAAACCTAGGTCTTCCATGAGCTGTAGTTTGAGGGCGAACCTCGCGTTGGCGGCTTGCTGCAGCTTCTCGACACCTCCCAGGGTTGGGTTCATGTTGGCTGCGTTCTCTCCGGTTGCATACTCGGTCACGCCGGATGCGCCTTGGATTACTTTCTCCCATTCGTTGAACTCTCGGTACGCACTGGCTGGTGTGCTTGTCTTGTCCAGCGGTTTGATGGCGTCGGCTGGGGCGTTGGCTTTCATTTCGATGATCGCGCCGGGTTCTGGGATGAATTGTGCTCCCTCCACTAGGGCGGTTGGTTGGACCTGCCACATGCGCATTAGGTCGTAGAATACGTCGTCGTTACGCATGTTGAATTGGTCAGACATGCCGTCTTCCAGGCGCTTGATCGGGTCTGGCTCTCCCCAGGCGAATAGCTCGTGGGGAACTGGGATGTCTTTCATGAGGCCGTATCCGATTTTGCCGTCGCCGTCGGGGTTGTTTCCCTCGCGGATCGTCAGTTTCTCGTTTACGATGACGCATAGCTTGTCCTGCTCGACCATGGTGCTTACTTTGAATTGGTGCTGGGTATCGTCGCGGGTTGAGAAGTCGCTGCTGCCGAATATCTCTGATAGCTGTGTGAGGTAGTCTTGCTGGTCACTGCCGCGCTCTGCTTGGTCCTTGGCGTCGTGTAGCTTCTTCAGGTCGTCGACGTTTTGGAACTGGCGGGGGGAGCCGTTGATCATCATCATTAGCTCGTCGAATGTCATCATCTCCTCGTCTATGATCCAGCCGAGGTCGCTGACGCGTTTCTTTTTGGGGTCTGGGAGGATTTGGAAGACGCTCCTGTGTTGGAACATCGGGGCGTCGAATACAGTCTTGTTGGTGTCGACGAGCATCCAGCGGGGCTTGATGCCGAACTCGGCCGCCACTTCCAGCACGTCCCATCCGGGTTTGAGTCCCAGCTCGGGACTGTATGGCTGCCACTCTTGGATCTTGCGTTGCTTCTTGATCCAGGGGGTGCGGAACCAGGCGTTGCCGGTGATGAACTCTTCTTTCAGGGCGCCGACCAGCCGGCTTAGGAATGGGTCGTCGACGAGGTAGGGGTGATGCATGTGGTATTTAATAAGGTTTTCTAGGGCGTACTCATCGGCCCTGTCGTTCTGTGCTTCGGTGTCTATTGTGAATGAGAATGGCTTTGTCACCATGCGGGGGAGGATCGTTTCTACTACTTGGTAAGTCATGGGGAGCATTAGCTGGCTGTAGAATGGGTAGCTGTCGGCGTCGGCTTCGACGTCCTTGTCAATGGTTCGGAGGAAGTAGTGTTCGTAGTTGTCGATGAATCGATCGAAGAATGGCTGGCAGTATTCTCGGGATAGTGTTGCCCTCTTTTTGGCGATCTCGGCTGTTTCGTCTTTTTGTTCGTAGTTCATGGTCTATGTCTTCCGCTTTGACGCCCTCATCCGCCGGAGCCTGTCGCCTGGGGTTTCTCGACGAGAAACCGCCGATTGGGGCGGAGTATATGGGTGTAGCCTTAGTATATAGTATGCACCACATGCGCTGATTACACAATCGTCGAAGGCTCCCTCGACTGCTTCCATCTTACCATTTTTTGAGCGAATAAAAGTCATCATCTCGCCGATGATGTCCTCGTCAGGGATTGAGAGTCCCTCTTGGATCAGGTTCTGCATGTGGCCGATTATCTGCCCCTTTGTTTGCTCGCTCGTCCACCAGCCCGGCACTTCAGTTGTCTGCTTCGTTACCTTGTCAAGGCGCTGGCGGAAGTAGATATTTGGATAGCTGTCCTCTAGTACCTTATCCATGGTTGATTGGCCCATGTTGTTGCACTCGATCGCGATCATGGCCTTGTTGTACATGTATCCCAGTTTCTGGATCTCTTTGCCGAATGTGTGGGCGTTTATGACGTCTTTGAACTTGGCGACCACTTCCGCGCTCTGCCGGTCCAGCACGGTGCCGACGCAGCGGTCATTCTCCTGCCCGACGTCACCGAATATCAGGTATTCGTGGCCTTTCTCTGGCTCTTTGAATATCTTCACCGGGCCCTTGGGATCGTCTATGAGCGATACGTTGGGGTTCATACCGGCCAGGATGCCACGGCGTAGTGGTGCCCGCTTCTTTGCCATCATGTCGTTTAGCTTGGCGGTCGGGAATACCGGGGTACCGGAGAAGAGGAACGCTTCCTGCCAGGTTGAGGGGAACTCTTGCCGGAACATGTCCTCGGGGCTTCGGCCGTCTTCGCTCTTTAGTGTCCTGATCATCTTTCGTCTCCACCGTAGTTTGGCATCAGTCACGAGGTCGGGATACAGTGCCATAAGTTGTTGCTCGTCTTCGTCGTATTCCTCTATCGGTGGGCCGTCCAGTTCGTACTCTTTGTGTTTGAGCCACAGGCCGAAGTAGGGTTTGAAGTCGCTTTTTCCCTCCACTGCCCGCACGTATTCGGTATGGTGGTAGTTTCCGACGCCGTTGGCCGTGGTTTCGTCCACGACCCATGTGTCGACGCCTTTGCCTGGCATTGGTACGGCACGCAGGATGCCTGTCGCCACACGGCCGGCGTCTTTCCAGCGACTGACCTCGGAGAAGTGGGCGTAGTGGATCGTGTCACCCCGACCGAATGCATGGGCACCGGCCGTGCCGATGTAGAATCGACTGTCCATGACGCCGTTGACCTTGGTGCCTATCTTGTCGGTTGACAGGCGCAGGAAGGGGGCAAGCATGGGGTGGAGGTTGCGTGGGTCAAGCCAGAACTCGACCTTACTGAACAGGCGCTGCGTGGCTTCGGACTCGTAGGACAGGCTGACGCCCCAGCTTCTGGGGACCAGGAGGAACTTGACGGTCAGGATCGCCAGGATCATGGTGGAGAATCCCAGCTGGCCGGCTTTGAGGATGTCGTCGCGCTCGCTTCGTTGGTAGTAGTATTCGTTTTGCAGGTCGTTGAAGATGAATGGGGTGCGGCGGCGGTTCTTGTCGACGACATAGAAGCAGGTTTCGATGATCTCCTTTGGGTCTTTTATTGCCAGTTCGATCAGGTCTTCGGGTCGTTTTGGTATCATGTTAGTATCCCTCTATTTCGTCGAGTGCTTCTCCCAGGGCTTTCACTTGTTCACCCTGTACGATCGCGTGGTCCTCGGTGTCTGGACCGTAGCGCTTCACGCGCTCCTCTCCGTAGTGCACGCCCGACATGATTTCCTGTGGTGACCAGTTTTCCCACTGTACCTCTCCGTTTCCGGTTTTCTTGAACCACTTGTTACATATCCAGTATGTCTTGCCTGTCTGTTGGTCTATCAGACTCTTGGTTATCCCGGTGCGCCTATGGATCGTTTTACATCCAGCACAGTCGACGCCTTTATTGCAGTACCAGTAGGTGGTCTTGGTGGGGACTCCGCCGACGTTTACTGTTCTTACCGCACTGTTCCAGAATGGCCAGACTCCCTCGATCAGGGTGTGTTTGGTGTGACACGCTTCACAGTGGTGAGTTATTTGCTTGGGCTTCGGCATATGCCCCTCTATTGTAGCGCACGCATTATGATGTTGGAAATACCCGCATTATGATGTTAGCGGACGGAGAGCTTGACGGAGTCGGCGTCGCTGACCGCGGCGCTCATTGTGAACTCAAGGTGTCGTTGTTTGAGGGTTGGCCTGATACGGTCATGCGACCGACGGCTTTTACCAGGGAGGACGCGAGGTTAAAAAGAACGGTTGTGTCGATGGGAACGATATTGGGCGAG
>OGVO01000109.1_pt1 | contig 14928 bp, 22 predicted proteins | sample 1575771 | NCBI WGS metagenome assembly OGVO01 (sample SAMN07581527, study PRJEB24739) | freshwater metagenome | place: Singapore | collected 2015-01 | reverse complement strand
CCCAGCATTGTTGCTTATACAGACAATGAAATCCTGGTAGGACAACCTGCCAAGCGCCAAGCAGTAACTAATCCAACTAATACAATTTACGCTGCCAAGCGTTTTATTGGACGCAGATTTGATGAAGCTGCGGTGCAGAAAGAAACTAAGAACGCCCCATATACAGTTGTTAAGGCCAGCAACGGCGATGCTTGGATTAAGGCTAACAATAAGGAAATGGCACCGCAACAGATTTCAGCCGAAGTGTTGCGTAAGATGAAGAAAACTGCTGAAGATTATCTAGGGCATCCTGTTACTGAAGCAGTTATTACCGTGCCTGCTTACTTTAATGATAGCCAGCGCCAGGCCACTAAGGATGCCGGTAAGATTGCTGGCTTAGAAGTCAAGCGCATCATTAACGAACCAACTGCGGCTGCATTGGCATTCGGTTGCGAAAAGAGTGACAGCAAAGATCGTAAGATTGCTGTATATGATTTAGGCGGTGGTACTTTTGATATTAGCATCATTGAAATCGCAGGTGGCGAAGATCAACAGTTTGAAGTGTTAAGCACTAATGGCGATACGCATCTTGGTGGTGAAGACTTTGATCAGCGTGTGGTTGATTACCTTGCTGATGAATTTAAAAAGGAGAACGGAATTGATCTTAAGAAAGATAACCTCGCTCTTCAACGTCTCAAAGAAGCAGCAGAAAAAGCTAAGATTGAACTATCCAGCTCAGCACAAACAGACATTAATCTCCCATACATCACTGCTGACGCTTCAGGACCCAAACATCTAGCATTAAAGCTAAGTCGTGCTAAGTTTGAAAGCATGGTGGAAGATTTAATCAAGCGCAGTATTGATCCATGTAAGACAGCATTAAAGGATGCAGGTCTTACAGCCGCAGACATCGATGATGTAATTCTTGTAGGCGGACAGACTCGTATGCCTGCTGTACAAGAAGCAGTTAAGAATTTCTTCGGTAAGGAACCACGTAAGGATGTGAATCCTGACGAAGCTGTGGCTGTTGGTGCTGCTATTCAAGGCGCGGTGCTTAGTGGCGACAAGACTGATGTGCTATTGCTTGACGTAACTCCACTAAGTCTCGGTATTGAAACATTGGGCGGAGTGTTCAGCAAGTTGATTGATAAGAACACTACTATCCCAGCCAAGAAGAGCCAAATATTCAGCACTGCTGAAGACAATCAAACTGCTGTTACTATTAAGGTTGGACAAGGCGAGCGTGAATTGTTTGAGCACAACAAGTTTCTAGGCTTGTTCAATCTCGAAGGCATCGCTCCTGCTAGACGTGGTATGCCTCAAATCGAAGTAACTTTTGATATTGATGCAAACGGTATTCTAAGCGTCAGCGCACAGGACAAAGCTACCAACAAGGAAGCTAAGATCACTATCAAAGCCAATAGTGGGCTAAGTGATGCTGAAATTCAGCAGATGATTAAGGATGCAGAACTTAATGCAGAAGCTGACAAGCAACGTGTAAGACTTGTACAAACTAAGAATAGTGCTGAGTCAACAGTACATCAAATGCGTAAAGATTTAGAAGAACACGGTTCTAAGATTACGCAAGATGAAAAGACTAAGCTAGAAGATGCGCTTAAAGAACTAGAAACAGCAATGACCGGCGAAGATATTGAAACTATCAACACTGCTCAAACTGCTGTATATACTGCTGCTGGACCGTTGTTTGCGGCCCAGGCACCTAAGGAATCTACTGAGTCCAAAGACGATGTAGTAGACGCTGAATTTACTGAAGTTAAGAATTGACAAAACAGTAAATCAGTACTATAAATAATATTGGCAGTGCTTACGAGGCTGCCAATATTAATCTTGCTTAACAAAGGAGATGAACATGAACGCAAGAACTTTTGATCTAGCACCACTTAATCGTGCTTTTATTGGATTTGACCGTATCTTTGATCTAATGGATCGTCAATTTACAAACAGTATTCAAAATCAAGGATACCCTCCATACAATATTGTAAGACTGGATGATAATAACTACAGAATCGAACTTGCTGTAGCTGGTTTTAGTATGGATGAACTAGCAATTACACAGGACAAGAATGAACTGCTAATTGAGGGTCGTCCAACTTTTACAGAATTAGGCGAGGACACTCATGTTGAATGGAAAGCTGATCAGCAGCCAGTACATTATCTATACAAGGGAATCGCTAATCGAGCATTTAAACGCTCATTTACTCTAGCAGACCATGTTGAAGTAAAGACTGCTAAGTTGGAATTGGGTATTCTCAGCATTGAGTTAGAACGTAATATTCCTGAGGCTCTACAGCCTAAGAAAATTGCTATTATCGAACGCAAGTAATATACTAGTCATACATGGCAGGGCTAGCCCTGCCATGTTAAATACATGTGATGGGAAAAATGACATCTACTGATTTAAAACCTAAGATTGCTATTCGAACAAATGTTGCTCCTCCTCCAGAGTATCGAGTTATCTTTGTAAATGATAATAAAACTACAGTAGACTTTGTAGTTGATATTTTGATTACACTGTTCAATTATGAGGAAGAAGGTGCTAAAGCCATCACACTGAAAATTCATGATGAGGGTGCGGCTGTAGTAGCTATCATGCCTTATGAACTAGCAGAACAGAAGGCATTGGAAACTACTGCATTAGCTCGTAGTAACGGCTTCCCACTAAATGTTAAAATTGAGCCGGTAGGTTAAAGTTTAGATTTATAATTTTTGGATAGTAATAGATGTTATTAGGACTGTCATCCTTGCGACCTCTAGGATGACATACATATCTAATACCGTCTATGGTTTCATCAAACTCTTGGTGTACATGTCCAAAACACCATGTTTTAATCTTTTTATTGGTATCAAATCTTAAAACATGTGGCAAAAAGCTACTGCCGCATCTAGCATAATTTGCCGGATGTTGTACTTGTAAAACATCATTGAATTTATTAAATGGTGCAGTATGTGTTAGCATTACAATTTCACTTACTGATACATCTGAATTTAGTTTCGAAACTATCTCACTTAATACTTGTGCATCTTCTCTTGCTGTTTGTAATACTTCTTGCATAAATGCTTCGCTGTAAATATTGTTACCAGCAAAGTACCAGTAAGCATCCTCTCTACTGATTTCAGGTTCCATAAAATCAAATGTCCACCAACCATTGGCACCAACAAAAGCTATTCCATCAACTACAATAGCATTGCGGTTAAGATACGCAATATTACTGTATTTGCTTAATTCTTGTTTTAGTTGTTTGTTGTGTTCTTGAATACCACACAAGTTGTTGTGTTCATGATTGCCGTCAACAAAAATCACATATTTGTAATGCTTGCTTATTTCAACAATAGTCTGATAGGACAAGTCTGGCTGAAAGCTTATATCTCCTAATACTACAGCAAGCAGGCTAGTGCCAATTCCTTCCCATTGTATTTGTTCAGATTCGGGCCAAAAGTCTAAATGTAAATCACTGATAAGATCAAATTTCATAATTCTTGATTGTGTTTCTTTTTTGTACTATATAGTTATTGTCATGAACATTATCTTTGAACAGAATTTGGTCCCAACTTTAAGGGAAAAATACACAGTGTTAGAATTGGATACAATTATCCAACCTGGCATGGAGAAACCTCTAACGCTATATGCTCTTATTGATCTAGTGGACTTTACTAAAGTTGCTAGACTAGAACAGGACAAAGAGCAGCACGAAAAAATGATTAGAGCTTATAAGTCATCTAACTTCGAAACTGCTGAAATTTGTGCCAACACACTACGAGGCTCCTGGCAGGGACAACTTGATGAGTTTTATGATTTAGTCATTGAAACTTGTAAAGAAATGCAAGAAACAAATACCACATGGGACGGTGTTAGACACACTACACCTAAAGACTAATTTAAATAAGCGATGAATGATTTATCTTTATCCAACTATAACTTTGACTCTTCAGCTGTTTTTGAAAACAAAATAGATCTACTATTAACTGATATTAAGCAGGATTGGGTCAGTATTTTTGATCAAAACGGTTATATTCTAACTACATTAGAACAACAGTATTACAAACAGTTAACTGAACATAGGGGTCCATGGGAACATAGTTTTCAAAAGCCATGGATCACTCAAGTTGACAAATATGAAGGTGCAGTAATTAATCATTCTATGCTGCTACAGCGTAAAGGTTTTGCTCACGAAGCTTACGACCAATTGGCTAATTGGGCAGAGCATATGCCTCTTATTTGGAAAGTAGCTAAAATTAGACCCAAGTGGGGTTTAGATTTTAGTATCGACTGGACAGATAAATCAGGTAATGTATTTGAGGTACTGCACTGGGAATGGGATGACTTTACATTTGACAGTGTCCTAGAAAGAAAGTATCGTTACGAAACATTATTTCTTACGTTAGATTGGGATCATGTAGCACGTAAGATGTTGGCACACAAAGACCAATGGCATGGTTTAGATTTTTTTGGCCAGAGTGCTTGGAAGTGTGATTACTTAGGTATAGAACACGAACAGTTTAAAATGGTTTGTTGGCAGTGAGGATTCGATGAGAACATATTCACATGAGTGGAAGATTTTTGAATATCTTCGAAAAAAGTTTAATGTGGACAAGCCATTTGCACTTGAATGGGGCAAGTGGGATGAGTGGAATGCCAATCTAAAGAAGGAAAAGCCACTGGCCTATTTTCTTACTGAAGCAGTTCCGGACTTCATTAATGACGTAGCACATTACATTCCTACACCTATTTCTAATATTCGTTATTATCTAAGAAATCGTTTCTATCGCAAGTGTCATGTGTTGCCAACAGGCTTTAAGCCAGGCGAGTATCATGACCTCGATCAACGTATTCTACACGGTCTTATGAATGCTTTAGTAGACTTCGTTGAAGTTGAAAAGGCATACAAGAGTCGCTGGTGCGAGACTAAAGAAAGCGAAACTGCTAAGTGGAAGAACGGGCGTTGTCCTGAGCTTGGGCTTGAATATCTTGCGTGGGAAATGACTCTTGATAGTCCTGACCTAGATCAGTATGCTCGTAGCGACAGTCAAGCGCAAGTTGCTCGCGAAATTCGTACAATTTATGACTGGTGGAAGGTAACCAGACCTGCTCGTCCTGATCCGTATGATGTAAGTGGATGGTCTGACATCTGCGATGAAAAGCGCAACGGCGGCGTTAAAATGTGGGAAAAAGGCTCACCTGACTACGAACGCCGTAAGAGTGAATCACTAAAGGTGCTTCGTGAAATTGAAGAACGATATGAAGCTGAAGATGAAGAAATGCTAATTCGTCTCATCAAGATTCGTCGTAGTCTATGGGCATAATCCATAATTTGTATAGACAAACTAAAGAAATTTAGCTACTATATGTAATGTTTAAAAAGCTTATTAGTGTTGGCGTACTTTTGTTTCTAACAGCATGTAGTACGTCTCCTACTCCTGATCCTCGTCGAGGGTTAGCTCCTCAATCTGCTGCGTTAGTTTCTAAAAGTCAAGCAGTTGGTGCTACTGCTACAAGTCCTGTGCTAATAAGAATTTTTAAACAGTCTCGTGAATTAGAATTATGGCGTATGACAAGCTCAGGCACATACGCTTTAGTCAAGACTTATGAAATCTGTGCTTATAGTGGTGACCTTGGCCCTAAAATTCGACAAGGTGACAGACAAGCGCCAGAAGGTTTTTACTCCATTGGACCTTCCCAGCTGAACTATAATAGCATACGATTTCTAAGTCTTGACACTGGTTTTCCAAATGCTTTTGACAGGTCACATGGTCGCACTGGATCATATCTAATGATTCATGGCGGGTGTGATAGTGCAGGATGTTATGCTATTGAAGATGCTCCTGCACAGGAAGTTTTTACTGCTGTTAGAGATGCGCTTAAAGCAGGGCAACGATCAGTTCAAATTCAAATTTATCCTTTTAGAATGACAGCATACAATATGCGTCAGTATAAAGATCATAAGCATATTGATTTTTGGTTACAACTTAAAGTTGGTTTTGATCAATTTGAAAAGACAAATAAACCACTTAATGTAAGCGTTACTAATAAACGATATATAATTAACTAGTACTCTAGCTCTTGTATTGACGATAAATAATCTCGTATGTCCGAGCAGAGTTTTGTAACATTAAATCAAATAAGTTATTGGGAACTTATAAAAGATATAGGATCATTCAATGATAGATGGGATGATTCAGTTGTCATTAAGGCTGAAATCTTTTTAAAATTGATAAAATCGTTACAACCAAACGCGGAAACAGTTTTATTTCTACATTTCAATCCTATTATATTTTATATTAGCAAATTCTATAAAGTCACAGTAATTTGCAATAGTGATATTTTAAATTCTTATCAGCATGAGAATATTACTTCTTTTGAAACTATCGATTCGGTAAGTGGCACCTTTGATATTACATTAGGCATTGACGAACATTTAACTTATTTTGATTCAGAACTAAGACAAAGACAGCAAATAGATCGAGTGGCTAAACTAACAAAAGGCTGGTTTATCACTACTTTACAAGATTATAAAAACTTCGCGCCACATAAAAAGAACCAAATTGAAGCTGTATCAGTAAATGGTAATCATAACTACATTATGCTTGAAAGCAGCATTGTTGACAAGTTTGATAAGCAACTTTGGTATCATTATTGGTTGTGTATAGTAGATCATAGTTGTTTAAAATGTTTTGGTCCGAGGGCACGTCGTACCATGTATTTTAAACAGTTAGCCAAATATAGCGTAGACGCTGGCAGCACACAGTATGTGATACAAAAGAATTTGCTTTATAAAGGCTTTTTCAGCAAAAACTTTGAGCACATTATTACTGTGAAGTTCGGATGATAAACTTAGATTTAGAAAAACAAATTAGCAATCAAATTGAACAAGCTATTAACAACTATTTGAATAGCGATGAGTTGAAGACAAAGATTCAACAACAAGTTGATTCAAGTATCGGCACTATCATTGAAAGAGTTGCCAGTAGAGTTTACACCGACGTTGTAAACAAGTCTGATATTTCAACTCACATTAAAGACATAGTAGTGTTAGAAGCTAGCACTGCTATTCGTAGAGAAGCCAACGATACTGTAAGAACTGAACTAGGCAAAGTCAGTGTAAAAGATATATTAGAATCAGTTACTAAAAAAGAAATTGGCAATGCAATTAAATCTATGGATTTTCCTCCTGCGTCTATAGATCCTGAAAGTATTAAATGGCGCAAAGGTGCTGTTAGCGGCAATTCAATTCGCGGCGGCACAATTCAAGATTTCAACAGTATAGGCATTGAAGATAAAGCTACATCAGTACAATTAACTGTATTAGATGATAACGTAGTTGTAGAAAATCAATTTACAGCATTAAACATTACAGCAGCAGACACTATTACTGCAACTAACCTTAGCTTGACTGGCACATTAGAAATTGGTACTGAAATTATCGATCACGGCCCATTTAGTCAGATGATTCAAATGCACGCCGAGATGATGGCCGATCAGGCGTTAGAACCATATAAGCCACTATTGGTCAATGGCGAAGCTGTTATTCAAAACAATACTTTAAATCCCAGTGTACAAAGCAGTAACTTACGTAAAGTAGGTAATTTGCAGGATCTCACTGTGATTGGCGATGCTAAGTTTAGTGAAACTGTGTTTATCAGCGCCGGCGGCAAGGTAGGTATTAACACTGAAGAACCCAGAGGTGCGTTAACAGTGTGGGATCAAGACGCTGAAGTTAGCCTGTCTAGAACAGGTCGTCAAACTATGTATTTTGGCAGCACTCGCCCTGGTGTATTGGAAGTCGGTGTAAACAACCAAGCTCAGATAGTGTTCAACCAAGATATCATTGACATCAAACAAGCTGTTCGACTGCTGGGTATCAAATTTTCAGTATTGGCAAATGTACCAGAACATTTGGGCGAAATTAATGAATTGGTGTTTGTGTCCACTGCTAGAGAAGGACAACCAATTTTATACATCTGCAGGGGCGGCAATAAATGGCAGGCTTTGGGCTAGTCAAATTTTCAGTTGACTAAGTTGTGTCGTACTGTATTATAACAATATGACACAACGTATCGGCTTTGCCTGCAAATGGATCGATGGTCCTAGCCAAATTAATGGCTTCAAACAAAAAGATACTGCCAAGCAGTATAACACTGGTACAACCACGATCACATGGTTGAACCGCCAAACTCGTGCTGCCGCAGAGGAAAAACTTTGGCAGCTAATGCAGAACAATATCGAATCTTGCTATCGTTTGGTCAAAAAAGTTGGAGAGCTTCCCGATGAGTTACGCATGGTACGACTTAGCAGCGATATTTTGCCTGCTTATACTGAGCCTAATTGGAGTTACTTTTGGCGTCAAGCAGATGTTAGATCATTTGCTGGACGTGGTTTCGCCAAAGTGGGGCAAGTGGCCCGCGATCTCAATGTTCGGCTGTCTTTTCATCCTGGTCAGTTTTGTGTGCTGGCAAGCGATAACGATGACATTGTTACACGTTCAGTAGAGGAATTTGAATATCATGTGGATATGGCCAGGTACATGGGTTATGGTAAAGAATGGCATGATCACGGCTTTAAGATCAATGTTCATATCGCCGGTAGGCGTGGTCCTGCCGGTATTGTTGCTGCTTTGTCTCGTCTTAGCCCTGAGGCTAGGAATCTTATAACTATCGAGAACGAAGAGAACAAGTATGGCATTGATGAGTGTCTTACTCTTGGATATGATGTCGCTATTGTTTTGGACGTACATCACCATTGGGTACGTGAAGGCCAATACATTTCGTCCAGTGACGAACGCATCCAACGCATTAAAGATAGCTGGCGTGGGGTTAGGCCTGCTATGCATTACAGCATTAGCCGCGAGGATGTTATTCCTGGGTATGATCCTACAATAATGCCAGACATGCCCATTCTACTAGAATGTGGCTTCAAACGTCAGCAACTTCGCGCCCACAGCAACTTTATGTGGAATCGTGCGGTTAACCAATATGTAGCAGAGTTCCGTAAGGACTTTGACATTATGGTCGAGAGTAAGGCTAAGAATCTAGCCAGTCTAGCACTTTACAATGAACTAAACGGAATCTCGTAAATGGTTGAACAAGTCAAACATAAGAAGCGCGGTAGTGTATATCGTGTATTACATCGAGGTGCAATACTTCAAACTGACAGTCCACTTGACGATTATGCAGAGCTAGTTGTATACCAAGATCCTAAGGATGGTCGTGTTTGGGTGCGTCCTGTCAGCGAATTTGATGATGGTCGTTTTGAAACTGTAACTACCGAACAAAAGAGATAAGTGATGACTAATACCTATGCTTGTGCTGTTTGCGGTAGTCAACGTACAGTAATTAAGTGTGCCAGTTGCGACCAACTTGAAGCACTTAATAAAATTAGTTCAGCTAATTCAGGCGGTTCTTTTAGTAGTTCAAATACCAACAACACAGTACCTTTCGACGGTACTGAATGGTGGTTAGCTAGCACATCAGGACAAATTACAGGATCTATTGTTTCTAGTATTTTCGCTGCATGGTTTGCTTGGGATTGGGTATGGAGCGGTATTACTCTAATTGAACTGTTTGTAAAGCTGTTTATCATTGCAGCAGCATGGGGCTTTATGTTTTTCTACTGGCCATTTATTATTGCGTTTGCAATCATTGCATGGGCAGCTTATCATACTGTAATTTTCTTATTCACAACTAGAATTTAAATGATTGAAGAGATTCAAAAGTTAATTAAAGAAACTGAATTGTGGCGTGAATATCATAGGCAGAATCGCAATCCTATCGATGCTGCTGCTTGTGCTATTAGACTTACAGCATTGCGCGAAGCATTAGAAATTGTTAAAAAGTCACTTCATAAGGAGTAAATGAATTACGTTTAGTTCTATTTTCTGTCAACGTCAATATTTGTAAATTTTCTGGAACATGTAACCCGCAAACCAATTTATTAGTAAGAGGATCTATATGATCTACTTCGTGTTTAATTCCAGTATCTATAGATAGCTTATATGCTTGTTCATATATTTCTTTAATGGCAGATTTATTTGCCCAAATTGGAGTTGCTTGCTTAATTCTTTTTTGTTTTTCAATTGCTTTTAATCTGTAGTATACTACATAATCTTCTTTAGTTTTGTTTGGTAATCCTAATCTTTTTACACTATGTTTTGCAGCATACTTTGCCATATGACTTCGACAGCAGCATTTACCAAATCCAGTTGTACCTTTTGCTATAAGTTGACCACATTCAGGTAACGCACAATATCTTTCCATAAAAATATTTATTTAAAAAGAAAGATATTGCACTGCAATATTTTGTCGTGTATAAATAATCATGCACTGCACAAATTATCGTGCATAAACCAGGAGATTACAATGACTAAGACAATTCATGAGACTACTGAAAAGTATTTTGACGATTACCATCGCAATGTTCGCGGTGCTCTAATTTGGGTTTATCCAACAGAACTTCGTTCTATTCTCGAAAAGAGTGTAGACCTTCAGATTGAAGCTGGTAAGCTTGTGACCAAGACATTTGCTGAGACACTAGACAAGTTTGTTCCTGCTGCCAAGTAATATATATTGACAAAAAATTTGACTCCTATTGTAGCGGCATATATAATTGTGCTAATCGATAGGAGTTAACTATGGAATCGATTCTTTGGCTTATTGGTCTAGCAATAGTAGCAGGCGCAGTCTGGTACTTTTGGCCAAAAGCAGATACAAATAAAGACGGCAAGGTTGATGTAAACGATGCCGTTGCTAATGTTAAGGAAGCAGTTGACGTCAATAAGGACGGCAAGGTTGATGTTAAGGATGCTGAAGAAGCAGTCAAGAAGGTAGCTACAAAAGCTCGTTCAACTGTTAAGAAGGCAGCTGACGTCAATAAGGACAGCAAGGTTAATAAGGCAGATGCCGAAGCAGCAGTAACTAAGGTTAAGACTACTGCTAAACGTGTAACTGCTAAGAAGACCAAGACATAACTTGGCTAATTTAGAAGGGCAGGCAACTGCCCTTTTTTTTTGATTAAATATCTTAATACTTGACATGTTTTCATAATACTGTAAAATAAGGACAAGTAATGAAACTTGTAGTTAAAACCAAGGTCATTGCTAGAACTCGCGATGCTCGTTATATCGAATGGGCTGAACGTCATTATGTTCTAAAATTGTGTGCAATGGAATTTTTTGATGTCATGCAAATTGAAAAACAAGTACATCAATGGGCATGTAAAAATGAAAAGCATCAATTGAATTTACATGAAACAGTTGAAGAATGGTATGTTGAACCAGAGCTGACCAATGGTTATTGATCTCAAAAGTGATTTTTATATCAAACAAGTTATTAATATGAGCAAGCGTTTGATCAAAGAAAAAGGTTTAGAAAATCGTGTTTTAGTAACTATTGAAGAGGATACACTAGCACCACACGGGTGTAGTATAGTTCTAGTAGATGCAAGCACACATCAAAAACTTAAAGTAAACGCGGACAGATTATATGCCTATTATCATACCAGACCGATCAGTGAATATCTATCAGATTTACCATAAGCCAGAGCTTAAGGTACATCTAGATCCTGCTTTCATTCCATTTGATCATTGTGACTTTACTGCTCAAAATCCAGAACTAAGTGCAGCATGGCGAGAATGGCCTATACTTAGAAACTTTGGCTTACAAAGAGCTCAAGAAGACAATGCAGAAGTATGGGGCTTTGTAAGCTATAAATGGGCTGAAAAAACACAAGTACCTGGACAAAAGTTTGTAGACTTTATACGAGCTAATCCAGACAATGACGTTTGGTTTATGGAACCAAGATATATGCCATTTAATCCATTTGTGAATTCATGGATTCAAGGCGATATGTTCCATCCTGGTATTAGCAAGATTGTTAACTCTGTAATGTCTATTAATGGGCATAAAGCTAACTTTAGACATATTCCAATGCCATTGTGTTACTATAACTTCTTTGCTGGTACAGAAAAGTTTTGGTCTACGTTTTTATCAATCATTGATAAGTTAATTGATACTTGTCAAAAAGACGAAGCACTAAACAAACTTGTATTTGAAACCAGTGCAAATCATGGCAATGATGCCAGTGTTCCATATTTTATCTTTTTAGTGGAAAGAATGTTTCCTACAGTTATTACTCTGTCAGGATTAAATTATTTGGGTCTAAAGTATCACACAAATGATTTTCTCGTAGACCCAAAAAATTGTATTGAAGTAGTAGATTCTTACATTAAGTAAGCTTTACACTTGATAAACTGCTACGCTGACGAATTAGTTCTTCAATAGCAGGATCATTTACTTGATCTTCTCGTGGCGCAAATAATGCTCTTGGACGCTGTTCAGTGTTTGCAGGGGCATTGCCAAGATAATAAGCAGCCATACTCTTTCTAGTTTGTCCTGGAGGACATTTTAATGGGTACGGCAATCCATGCCAACTATTTTGTGTTGTATCAAAAAGCACTGCTCGATTAAACTTTAAATCTACTGTTCTAGCACGTTCTTTTGGACGATTGGTTGTTGAATCATGTGTCCACAATTCTAAACCGCCACCATAACTTGTATCCCAGTCTTTAACCAAATAGATAATAATATTCAACTTACGCTGCATACCAAGCTTGGGATGAATGTTATAGTCGAGGTGCATGTTTAGGTTTCCGCCTTCACCATGACAATGCCATCCACCACCGTGTAAACCAAAGTCCATTGTGAGATCAGGTCTACAAGCTACAAAACGTATTTTGTCTTGTAGCCAGTCTGAACTTAGAAAATTAAAAGCACTGTAAGTAGTCTTAGGAAATTTGTCCCAATGGTTACATGCTTTTTTATTTTCTATAGCATTATTATAGTGTGCATTCCACACAGGACTGTCATATGCAGGAAATTCTTCGTAAAGACGTTCTGCTATCTCAGGTAACCAAAAGTCATCAATTACCACATGATTAAACGGTTCAGCTGATAGAAATTCAGCTCTTACAAAATCCCATTCGATATTTTCTCTAATCATTTAATTCTCTATCAATGCTCCGTTTGGTGCTACATGGCCTTTTACACCTGTTCGTGCTATTTCTAAAACTTTTTCTTCTGGTAATAGCTTACAGAACAAATGTTCAATATCAATATACCCGCCATTGTTCACTCTTGTCTGCATAAGAGCGATCATTTGATTTAGTCTATCGATAAAGTCATCCAACAGCACACTGTCTAAACTATACACTCTAAGCATATATTGTAGGCTTTGATCAGTGACTTCCTTCGAAAACTGACTAAGCATTTTCTTACTGACTACATATTTGCCTTTGGCATCTGGTTGTTGATAACGAGTAATGTCAAACTTGTCAGTTAACCAGTAACGACCGCTGACCTTAAAGATTCTATCACAGTCTGCAAACCAATTATGCTGTTTGGCTAACTTAAAGAACTTGCTTACTACAACAAGTTCAGTTAGGTTTTTAACAGTATCTTGATGTTGAATATTACTGTTGATCCAATTTACGTTTGGATCCTTGCTTAGATTAATAAAATAATCAACTTGGCTGCTTAACTTATCCTTAGTTGTAGCATCCACTTCAGGGATGCTACATTCTGTCATACAAATTACTGCATTAGGAATATATTGCTTTACACTTTCGATAGTCTTAAGTGTTTGTACAACACGCTCTTCAGGTGTATATTTGCTAAATTTTGCGTTAGCTGCGCTTGTGATTAAAACACCATACTTAGACATTAATAGTCAACCAATCCTCGTTAGCTAGAGTCCAATTTACAACTTGGCTGATACGTTCAGTTAGAGCAATACGAGGTTCCCAGCCTAAGCTTTTCATAAACTCTCCGCTAAGACTATAGCGTAAATCGTGTCCAGGTCTACTGCTGTGAAAGTCTACCATTTCATAATGCAAAGGCTTGCCTTGAGTATCAGCAATAATCTGTGCCAGCTGTAGATTGTTGATTTCTTCCTTACCTACAATGTTGAACTTGGGGCACTTTGCTCCGCCAAAGTCTACAGGATACTTAAAGTCCTTAAGACCAAGCAAGAACATCATTGCGTCAGCTACGTCAGCAGCGTGAATGTAGTGACGGCTACCAGGAATAGTACGACTTGCATCACTGTGGACTGTAATCGTTTCGCCGTCACGAACTTTTTTAATACACATAGGAATATACTTTTCTGGGTGCTGGCGTTCGCCAAATACATTCATAGTATGTGTAATATAAATTGGAAGCTTGTAAGTATTTTCAAATGCTACTGCAAGTTCTTCACCGCCTGCCTTAGCAGCACTATATGGGTTAGTACTATTGTAGCGATCATATTCCTTATAATAAACACCAGTTGGTGCAGGTCCAAACACTTCGTCAGTTGAGAAGTATACAAAGCGTTCGAGGTTGTCACACTTGCGAGCAAATTCGAGAATGTTACAAGTACCTACAACATTGTCCATTACGAATTCCATTGGATATTCGATTGAACGATCCACATGGCTACCAGCAGCAAGGTGCATGATAATATCTACCTTGCCAATCATACTGCGAGTTTGTGGATTAATTTCTGCCTTAAGATCATGATAAACAATCTTTACTCGCTTGCGAGTTTGTTCTGAATGACTCATCATCATGTGGTGCAGTCTATTTAGGTTGCCACTATAGTCTAATCTATCTAAGCTAACCACTGACCAATCTGTAGTTCGTAGAATTCTATCAATCACATGATGGGCAATAAAGCCTGCGCCGCCTGTGATCAGTACTGTCTTTGACATAATTTCTCCTGGATTTAGAATACTTACTTTAGTAAAATCTCTTAAAGCTATAATATGGTTTTTATTGTCAAACGCCAAATTAATTGTTGACGATATGCCAAAATTGTTTTATAAATAGCTGTATGTTAAAGAAATGGCGCTGCATAATTAGGTTGAGCGATTTCTTTAACATACGCTATCGTGACTGGGAAAC
>OGVO01000108.1_pt1 | contig 14929 bp, 11 predicted proteins | sample 1575771 | NCBI WGS metagenome assembly OGVO01 (sample SAMN07581527, study PRJEB24739) | freshwater metagenome | place: Singapore | collected 2015-01 | reverse complement strand
GTTTCCCAGTCACGATACACCGCCTCCCGCTCCTCCAGCTCCAGTACCTGAGTTGAAGAAGGACGAGGACATGTCCAAGGAGATGGACCCCAGCGGTATGAACAAAGGTCGCCGCAAGCTCCGTATTGATCTGGCCTCTGGTGCAGGTGCTGGCTCTGAAGGTACCGGCCTGAATATCCCATCGTAATAAGGAGTAGGGATGGAACAATCTAAAACCGCAGCCGGTCTCTATGCGAACCTAGAGTCGCTCCGTAGGTCCTTCTTGGACCGAGCCCGTGAATGCGCCGAACTCACCATCCCCTCTTTGCTGACAAAAGACGGACACTCGGAGGCCTCTCGGCTCCCGACCCCGTGGCAAGGCATTGGTGCCCGTGGCGTAAACAACCTGGCATCCAAGCTGCTCATCGCCCTGCTTCCCCCCAATGAGCCTTTCTTCCGTCTGAGCATTGATGATTATGCTCTGGAGGAACTGACCCAGCAAGAGGGTATGCGAGCTAAGGTTGAGGAAGGCCTGAACCGGATCGAGCGTTCTGTCATGAACGAGATCGAGGGTAATGCCATCCGTGTCGGTGGCTTCGAGGCTATCAAGCAGCTCTTGGTCACAGGTAACGTGCTCATGTATCTGCCCAAAGAGGGTGGTATGCGGGTATTCCGGATGGACCGCTTTGTGGTTCGCCGTGACCCCATGGGCAATGTGCTCGATATCATCACCAAGGAAACCCTGTCCCCCGAAGCTCTCGATCCAAAGATCCGTGAGTTGCTCGAAGGACAGACAGATGGTTCCACTGATGCCGGGGCTAAGACCCTGGACATGTACACCCACATCTACCGTGATGATGGGAAGTGGAAGGTCCACCAAGAGATCAAGGGTATCCGTATCCCTGGATCGGAAGGCTCCTATCCTATCGACAAGTCCCCTTGGATTCCCGTTCGCTTCACCAAGATTGACGGTGAGGATTACGGACGTGGCTATGTGGAAGAGTACCTAGGTGACCTTAAGTCACTTGAGGGTCTCACCCAGTCTATCGTTGAGGGTTCAGCAGCAGCCGCTAAGGTCCTGTTCTTGGTCAACCCCAATGGCGTGACCGATATTGCCGAGCTTGCCGAAGCAGAGAACGGTGCTTTCAAAGAGGGTATGGCAACCGATGTCTCAACCCTCCAGCTTCAGAAGTACAACGATTTCCGTGTAGCACTTGAGACAGCCAATCAGATCAACGAGCGTCTGTCCTTCGCATTCCTACTCAACTCCGCTGTACAACGCAGCGGTGAGCGAGTGACTGCCGAAGAGATCCGCTACATGGCCAACGAGCTTGAGAGTGCCCTAGGTGGCATCTACTCAATCCTCAGCCAAGAGCTTCAGTTACCCTTGGTCAAGCGTCTGATGTATCAGATGGAACGCCAGAAGCGTCTCCCTGTCCTTCCTGAGGGTACAGTCCAGCCAGTAATCGTGACCGGCATGGAGGCACTAGGCCGTGGCAATGACCTCAACAAACTCAACATGTTCTTCCAGGCAGCGGGGCTCATCTCCCAGCTACCTCCTGAGATCAACAAGTCCGATGCGCTCATGCGTACCGGAGCATCTCTTGGAATTGACATGAAGGGTCTGGTGAAGTCCCAGGAAGAGATTGCTGCCGAAATGGAGCAAGCACAACAACAAGCCATGATGCAACAGATGATGGTACAGGGCACAGGCCCTGCTATCCAAGCTGTAGGCAGAATGGCAGAAAAAGGAATGGAGAATGGTCAAGGCACTCAAGAAGCAGCCTGAAGATTCCCGTTCGGTAAAAAATGAGGAGGTTTCCCCCGTGGAGACCTCCAATTTACCCGATCAGGAAAAGCAGGAAACCCCTAAACCAACAACCGGAAAGGGGCCTAAGATTTCTACATCCCCCAACGGTTTCACTATTGAAGATTACTAATGGTAGATTCCGTAGTTATTCCAGCAACACCTCCAACAGAGGACCCGAAACACATTGAAGCAATGGTGGCAAAAGCAGAAGCAGCAGCTAATCCTCCTGCGGATGCGAATGAAGATAGCCCTAATCCTCCTCAAGAGGAACGCCCAGGCTGGCTTCCGGAGAAATTCAAGTCTCCTGAAGAGTTGGCTAAAGCGTATCAAGAACTTCAATCGAAACTAGGCAAACCTGCCGAACAACAGAACACCGATCAAAACCAACCTAACGAAGATCAGAAATCAGCAGAGAAAGAACTTGCTGACCGTGGTCTTGACTTCAACGAATTCTCTCAAGAGTTCTCCCAAAAGGGTGAGCTGACCAAAGAGAGCTATGAGAAGCTAGAGAAGGCTGGTATTCCACGGAGCTACGTTGACCAGTTCATAGCTGGTCAGAAGGCGCAAGCTGCGCTGTACGAGTCCGAGGTTAAGTCTGTTGCCGGAGGTGACAAAGGTTTCTCCGAAATGGTCGAGTGGGCTAAGTCAAACCTAAGCCCAACTGAGATTGCCGCTTACAATGCAGCAATTGATTCTGGTAACCCGGACCAAGCAAAACTTGCAGTTGCCGGGGTGTACCAGAAGTTCTCCGCAGCTCGCCCGAGTGAACCTAATCTCATCCAAGGTAAGACCTCAGGTTCAGTTTCAGGTGATGCCTATGAGTCCGTGGCTCAGTTGACCAAGGACATGGCCTCCCCTGAGTACAAAAACGATCCAGCATTCCGTGCAAAAGTACAGGCAAAGCTGGCCCGATCCAGCATCCTGTAAGGAGCACTTATGTTCTGGGTTCCCGTCCTCTTTGTTTGCCTGAATTCAGGTGAATGTCAGTTCGTCTACGATAAGCCAGAAGTTTCGGAAAAGTCTTGTATCAAGGCTGTAGCCGAAGGCGGATCAAAGATTGAAAAGTTCCCCAACGTACAAGGTTGGAAGGGAACCTGCATCCCTGTGACGAATGGGAAGACTATATGATCTTCCCGTTCTTCAAGGAAAAACAGCACAAGATGGTAGAGAAAGGCTGGGCTGCTCCGGCCAAACCTCTACCGCAACAAGTCAACCCGCAGCGAATCTGCTGGGTACCCGCCATGCCTGATAAAGGCTGGACGGATCTTACGAAGTAACAACACCCCCCACGCCGTCTAATGGATTGTGACTACACGGTCGGGCGCACCATGGGGGGTTTCTCTCTCCAATCCTAGTGAGATTGCCACACTGCATTCTTTGCGGTGGCTACGCTTTTCAAGAACTACCTCACACGAAACTTGGCCCACTGCGGTGGACACCCCTGTGAGACTGTGTGCGTGGGTTCTGAAAGCTCAAACTTTCTCAACTCATTCACTAGGAAATTATTATGTCTAACGCAACCCCCTCACGTCTTGGTGCCATTAATGGCGGCTCCGATAAAGACGAGTTGTTTCTTAAAGTCTTCGCAGGTGAAGTGCTGACCGCATTTGCCGAGAAGAACGTGATGATGGATAAGCACATGGTGCGTACCATCGCCTCGGGCAAGAGTGCCTCGTTCCCCGTAACTGGCAACTTCTCTGCTGCCTACCACACGCCTGGTAACGAGATCCTCGGTACCTCGATGAACCACGCAGAGCGTGTCATCACCATTGATGACCTGCTCATCGCTAACACCTTCATCGCTAACATTGATGAAGCCAAGAACCACTACGATGTCCGTGCTAACTACAGCCGTAAGCTGGGTGAGGCATTGGCTAACACTGCTGACAAGCATCTCTTCCAGAACGCTATTCTGGCTGCTCGTGCTTCCGCTACCGTTACTGGTGGCAATGGCGGCTCCCGCATCACGAACGCCTCCATGGCAACCGACTCTGACATCCTGATCGCTGCTTTGTTTGAAGCTGCTCAGAAGTTCGATGAGAAGGATGTTCCGGAAGATGAGCGTTATGCATTCCTCCGTCCTGCCCAGTACTACAAGCTGGCACAGAACACCAAGGTCCTGAACAAGGACTGGGGTGGTGCTGGTGTATACGCAGACGGTAAGGTTCTGCGTGTTGCTGGTCTGACCATTGTTGCTTCTAACCACATTCCCAGCACGAACATCACGACTGGTGTTGAGGCAGGTACGTCCGCTCGCTACGCTGTTAATGCCCTCACGACTGTTGGTGTTGTCATGCAGAAGGAAGCCATCGGCACGGTTAAGTTGCTCGATCTGGCAATGGAGTCGGAGTACGACATCCGCCGTCAGGGCACCCTGATGGTCGCTAAGTACGCAATGGGTCACGGCATCCTGCGTCCTGAGTGCGCCATTGAGTTGGCCACGGGCGCTGTTGTTTAATTGAAGTAAACCCCAAGGGGAATCTCTGAGTTATCGGGGGTTCCCCTATTTTTTACGGAATAATTTATGGCTACTGTACTGACTCCGACCACGGAGCTTGAGGCTGTCAACACCATCCTGTCGGTAATTGGTGAGTCACCTATCTCCTCGCTTTCTGAGGCAGCAGCGGTGGCGGATGCTGTCACTGCACAGCGCACACTATCCGAAGTGAACCGAGCTGTTCAAAGCAAGGGCTACCACTTCAACACAGATAAAGAACTTGTCCTATCTCCAGCGGCCTTTACAGGCTTCATTACGGTCCCCTCAAACTGTCTCAGGGTTGACACCGTAACGGACGATAGGGAAGTCGATGTGGTCCACCGAGGCACCCGCCTGTATGACCGCAAGAACCACACCTATGTTTTCACTACGTCCCTCAAGGTGGACATGGTGGTCCTATTGCCATTCGAGGAAATCCCTGAATCGGCTCGCCACTACATAACCATCCGGGCTGCAAGAATTTTCCAGGCCAGAACAGTTGGTTCTGATGCCCTGTTCCAATTTACCGCTACCGATGAGCGAGATGCCTTAGTTGCCTTTAAGAAGGCTGAGGGCATCACCGGGGATTACAACATCCTGACTGGTAACTCTACGGTATTTCGAGTCCTCAATAGGTACTAAACATGGCTCTTATTTCCCAATCCATTCCGAATCTGGTGAATGGGGTATCTCAGCAACCCTTTACCCTGCGGCTTTCCTCCCAGGCTGACTTGCAAGAGAATGGCCTTAGCACCACTTCGCAGGGGTTGCGGAAGAGGCCCCCAACGAAGCACCTTAAGAAGATTATGAGTGGCACCTTAGGTGACGCTTACATCCACACGATCAACCGCGATACTGTCGAGCGGTATGTAGTGGTCATCACCAACGGTGATCTTAAGGTCTACGATCTAGCTGGTGTTGAGAAGACGGTTACCTTCCCTGATGGAAAGACCTATCTCAACGCTACAACCCCCTCAACTTCATTCCGTGCTGTTACGGTTGCTGACTATACGTTTATCGTCAACAAGACCGTGACCATTACCCAAAGATCCGATACGGCCACTGTCCGTAATAAGGAGGCCTTGATTAACGTCAAGGCTGGTAACTACGGGAAAGAATACAAGGTAATTATTGATGGTACAACCCGTGCATCCTACACAACCCCTGATGGATCTGTGGCAGCACACACCGCTAACATCTCCACTGACTTTATCGCTACTGAGCTGTACAACGATCTGGTCGCATGGGGTGGTTCTGGCTTCTCTTTTGCTCGCTATGGGTCAGTAATCCACATCTCAAAGTCTTCCACTGACTTCACGATTCGGGCTGAGGATGGCTTCAACAACGGAGCCATGACTGCTCTGAAGGATCAGGTTCAGAAGTTTGCTGACCTCCCGGCTAATGCTGGTGTTGATGGTTTTGCAGTTGAGGTCATTGGCGATAAGAACAATGGCTTTGATGACTTCTGGGTAGAGTTCGATAACACAGGCTCTGGTGCTTGGAAGGAAACAATCAAGCCAGGTGAGAAGCTAGGCTTCACCTTCACCACCATGCCGCACACCCTGATCCGTAATGCTGATGGCACCTTCACGTTCCAAAAGGCTACGTGGAAGGATCGGACCAAGGGTACCATTTCAAACAACCCAGACCCCTCCTTCGTTACTCGCAAGATCACCGATATCTTCTTCTACCGAAACCGCCTAGGTTTCCTTGCTGACGAAGGTGTGGTCTTCTCCGAGGCTGGTGAGTTCTTCAATTTCTATCGCACCACGGTAACCGAGCTGCTGGACTCAGATCCTATTGATGTCCAAGTATCTCACACCAAGGTGTCGAGCCTGCTCCATGCTGTCCCTTACAACAAGCAGTTGCTCCTCTTCTCTGCCCAGACTCAGTTCGTGGTGGACTCTGGGGATCTCCTGACTCCCAAGACCATCTCGATCAAGCAGTCAACGGAGTTCGAGACCAACCCAAGGACAGTTCCGGTAGGCTTTGGTAACAACATTTACTTTGCAGTGGACAAGGGGCAGTACACGGGAATCCGTGAGTACTACTCTGTGGACGATGTGGTTGGTACTAACGATGCCACAGAGATCACCTCTCACGTCCCCAGCTACATCCCCAACAACGTCTATAAGATTGCCGCTGGTCTGAACGAGAGCATCCTCGTGGTCCTCTCTAGCTCTGACCGAAGCTCTGCCTATGTCTACAAGTTCTTCTGGAACCAGAATGAGAAGTTGCAAAGCTCCTGGTCGAAGTGGACCTTCAATAGCAACGATCAGATCCTCAACGCTGACTTCATCCTCTCTGACCTCTACATGGTCATCCAGAGGGCAGATGGGGTGTACCTAGAGACCCTCTCGGTGGCTGTAGGTGAGATCGGAGCTAACGAGCCTTACAACGTCCACCTGGATCGTAAGCTCGCTGTGCTCGGTGCTGATGTCACAACGGATGGTACCTATAGCTACATTGCTGAAGCCAAGCTCCCGGGTCCTTTGACCCACGGGGATTGGGAAGCAGTGGTGACTACAGGTCAAACTAAGAAGGCTGGTATCCGCATTCCCATTGTGTGGGATGCCACCAACTCCCGAGCCAAGATGACTGGGGATTGGTCTGGTAACCGCCTCGTGGTTGGCCGCAAGTACACCTTCCGGTACAGATTCAGTCCCATCACGGTGAAGGTTCAGGCAGGTGGTGCTCAGAAGTCAGATACCACAGGTCGGCTCCAGCTCCGCACTATGGCAATCAACTACACTGACACTGGATATTTCAAAACATTGGTCACCCCCTCCGGGCGTACCACCTACGAATACATTTTCTCAGGTAAGACCCTAGGACTCTCTTCGGCAACCATTGGAGCCAACAACCTGGAAACAGGCCTCTTCAAGTTCCCGATCATGTCCCAGAACACAGGTGTCAATATCGAGGTTTCCTCCGATGCTCCCCTTCCGGTCTCACTCCTGAGTGCTGATTGGGAAGGAATGTATGTCAAACGGAGTAAAGGGGTCTAACCCTGTAATTCGTCCAACTGTTAGAGAAGACTGTATTCAGTTAGCCAAGGTTCTACGCAAGGCCGATCTTCAGGAAATCTCCCACGGAAGTGGGTTGGAACCTGAACAGGCCTTGCTCTACTCCTTTGCTGTCTCTGAGTTCTGCTACACGGTATGGCTCGAAGACGAGATTGTGATGATCTTCGGGGTAGGCCAAGGGTGTCCTTGGATGCTGGCTTCGGATCTCCTCCTTCAGATCAAGAGGGAGTTCGTTAGAGAGTGCCGGAAGATTGTCCAAGCGATGTTAGACAAATATGGCCACCTAGAGAATCACGTCTGGGCTGGAAATAAGATTCACATTTACTGGCTGGAATGGCTCGGATTTAAGGTCGAGCCCCCCGTCCCTTTCGGGATCAACAATGAGCCATTTCACAGATTTTATATGACGAGGTAATTATGTGCGAACCAACTACGATGCTGACAGCTTTGTCTATCGCATCGTCTGCGGCGGGGGTTTATCAGCAACAGCAAACGATGAAGGCGCAAGAGAGAGCCAACCAGCAGAACTATGACAACCAGATGCAGGCTTATCGTTACAACCAGGCCAACTCGAACTTCACCCGGATACAAGAGGCTGAGAACCTAGCCACGACTAAGGTTGCCAACAGTGCTGCCGAGCGAAGAGCCCAGGCTACTGCAACTACACGGGCCGGTGAAGGTGGTGTCTCAGGTCTGTCTGTAGATGCTTTGATTGCCGAGATTGGTGCCCGTGCTGGTGAAGATAGTTCCAATGCTGAGACAAACTATCTCCGCCGTGACCGTGCTATTCAAGCCGATGCCTATAATAACTGGGCAAATACCGCTTCCAATATCAACAAGATGGAAACACCGAAAGCACCGGATTATCTTGGAGCTGCCCTTAAGATTGGCACAGCAGCAGAAAAAGATCCGCGACTAGGTAAGTATTTCAAATAACGAGGAGTCATAATGGCTAGGCAAGAAGTACAGTATGAAGGACGGGCTGAGGCTCTCCAGACTGTAGCTGCACCAAGGATCTCCGCCGTTCAAGCTAGATTCGATCCAAGAGGGGACAAAGGTTTTGCCCTGGCTGAGGCCTTGGGTGCTGCCGGTCCTACTATTGAGAAGTTTGAGAAAGAGTGGGAGCAGCGCAAGACCCAAGAACAGGCAATGAAGATTGATGCCTACCGCGAACAGTTCATGAAGGACTGGAAGGGTGGAGCTGTCTCTCAGGCCCAGGTTAAAGAGCGTTTCCCAGAGACTGTCCCAATCATTGCAGCTCGGATTGCCGAGAGCATTGGAGCACAGTACGGCAAGCAGTCTATCCAAGGCATCATCGATGAGGTCAATAAGAACGATGAACTACGATTGGATAGCGGGAAGCGTAACGCTTTCATTGAACAAAAGAAACAAGAGCTGTTTGGTCAGATAGGCGAGGGCAATGACTTCTACCGCAACGGTATGGTCAAGCAGGTCGAGGCTGAACTCAATCAATTTGAGAATAGCTGGCAGCGGGAAACCGCCAAGTACCACAACGAAGTACAGGCCCAGACTTTCTCTGAGGAGATTAGCCGTGCCCTACAGGGTAATGGCAACCTTGAGGAAATTGATGCCAAGTACAAAAGCTCCTCATCCCTAAACAACCTAGAGCGGAACAAGCTGGTCATTGATACAGCCACTAACCTGGCCTTTGTGTCGGATGACCCCAGCCTCCTTGATAAGATCCCCTCTCGGTTCCTCAACACCAACACCAAGCTGGAGATTGAGAAGTCCAAGATCCAGATCCAAGCAGCTCGGATGACCCGAGTCCGTGATGCCCAGACTTTGGAGAACATCCAGCGTGAACGCCAACTCCGTGAGTCGAAGATCGGCATGATCACAAGTGTGGCCGCTGGTAAGCCAGTCAATCCCGCTGACTTCAGGAATAACCCAGAGGCATTCGAGTTTGCCCTGAAGATCAACAGCACGGATCTCCTGCCCAAACACCAGAGCCAAGCTAATGCCGCTAAGGTTCGCTCGGCTATCCTGAGTGCTTCGTCCACCCGTGGTCTAAATGAGAACGCTGAGATTGACGCTATCGTCAACTCCCCGCTCCTCAACCCGAGTGACAAGGAAGCCCTGATCAACGAGATCCCCAAGTTGCTTGAGGGTCGAATTGCTCTGGATGATCCGATGGTCAAGAACTCCATCCAGTTCCGCTTGGACCCCTACCTCAAGTCCCTTGAGACTAGCACCAACGCTGTAGTGGCTAGGATTGTCTCGGGTGAGAACCTACGGGCACAAGCTATGCAGTCCTTTGACATGGGTCTACGCCAGCAGTTTGCGGCTTACTTCGAGTCAAATGGACGGTGGCCAACTGGTCTGGAAAAGCAAAAGATTATTGATGCAGAAACGGCCAAAGCAGAGGCCTTGGTCCAAAACCTAATCAAGCTGAGAACTGCCCCAGGGCCCAACCAGCAGGCACCAGCCGCTGGCCAAACCCCTGCTGCACCTCAGGCCCAACCTCAGCTACCCAGAGTAACAAATGATGCTGAGTTTAACGCCCTGCCTAAGGGTGCTGAGTTTATTGATCCTAATGGAGTTAGACGGAGGAAACCGTAATGGGATGGAAAGATGCGCCCGTAGTAGAGGAGAAACAACCGGCCTGGGCAACCGCTCCGGTAGTTGAAGCTCCAGCTCCTACAGCCGCTCCTCAGGCCTACAAGCCCTTCGCTACTGTCCGCAAGGATATCGACCCAGCGTCACTCAATACTGACCAAGACTGGCTTAATGCCTCCCGCATGATGTACCAGATGTGGGAGCGTAAGCCATTTGAAGGAACCGATGCACAGCTTGCCGAATGGGGCAAGGACTCCATGGGTAACTTCAACTTCAACCTTGTGTCCATGGCTCAGATTGCTAATGCAGTCACCAAGGCTACGCAGGAAGAGAAAGAAGCATTCCTGTGGATGATGGATACCTATGACAACACCAATATGTCGTGGGAAGGAGCTGGCAGAGCAGTCAAAGGTATTGTCACTGACCCCACCACGTATGTTGGTATTGGCACCCTAGGTGCTGGCTTTGTTGTCCGTCAGGGCGGTAAGGAGGCAACCAAGTTTGGCTTACGTCAGTCCCTGATGCAGTCTCTAGGCCGCACTGGTATCACCGCTGGTATCGAGGGTGGTGTCTATGCTGGTACCCAGAGCACCATTGAGCAGGGAGTTGAAGTTTCCGCAGGTCGCCGTGATGGGATCAGCTTTGCCAAGACCCTTACCGATACCGCTGTAGGTGCTGTTGGTGGTGTGGTCTTGGGTACTGCGGCTGATGCTGCTGTCACAAAGATCATCTCCACTATCCGTGGACCTAAGGCTCCGGAGGTAACACCTAATGCACCCGCTGTATCGCCCAGCACTCCCCAGGTCCAGGCCGTGGATGCGTCGTTACCCAATATCAAAGTAACTGAGTCAACCTTAAAGAACCCTGATGGAACCCCACTGGTTCTCTATCACGGAACTAAATCAGCCGAGCCGTTCGATAACTTTGATCTCAACAAGGCATCCAGCAATACCGGCAATGACGGGTATTGGGGTAAAGGTGTAAATCTTACACAAGACCGAGATGCGGCTGGAAACTACTCGCTATTTGATAACGCAGGTAACGAGGTCCAGGGTGGGCGCATTGTGTCCACTGTGGCTGACTTACAGAATCCGTTTGAGGTTATCAATGACGGTGCCCTGGCTGATCGATTGTTGGCTCTCCAGGGTTGGACTGATGCCGAGCAGGCCATCATACGCAAAGAAGGTGGGTGGCTAACAGGCCAGATCCCGGGCTCTCGCATCACTGAAGTCATGCAGAGTAACGGCTATGATGGCGTGATTGTCCGTGGCAATAAGTTTGTACCTGATGGAAAGGGTGGCACGGTACCTCAGGACATCATCAATGAAGTGGTGGTGTTTGATCCGGCCAAAGTACGCATAGTTGATCAGGGAACAAAGAAACCCCTAGGTTCCACCTTAACTCGCTCAGAGATTGACGAAGCCACAGCCCGTAAACAGGTTGGCCGTCTCCCTGAGGATGATGTCCTCCCGGTAGCTCTAGGTGACACCTCAGTCAACGTCACGGTCCCCGCTCGGAACACCGGCCTTCGCACCACTGCACAGAACATGCAGGAGCTGACAGGTCTTGGTGAGCAGGTTGCTGTACAACTCCGTCCTCTCAAAGATGCTGACCTAGAGGTTGCCCTAGAGAAACTCCGTACCGCAGAACTCCCTTTTGAGGAGATGCGGGTGGCAGCTCGTGGTGTCCAGATGTATGCCGATGAGCTTCGCATTCAGCGAGCCGAGGTCCTCAAGGAGCTGAACAAGGCCAACGATCCTCAGAAGGTCGCAGAGCTGACCCAGCGTTCATACGAGATCGAGAACCGCTTGGCTGCTCTTGAGCGAGCCGATGATGCTTTCGGTTCAATGGCAGGTTCACTCTTGCGTCAAAGGCAAGAAGGCCTGCCGGGTGTCGAAGGCTTGACCATCGAGAAGATCATGGAGGAGCAGAAGCTCCCTCGTGCTGAGGCTGAGAAGGTCTACGCTGAACAGGTTCTAGCCGCTGCTAAACAGGCTGAGGTCAAGAAGATTGAGGCTGAGTACGCCCCTAAGATTGACGCTGCTCTGGACCGTGGTGACTTTGCTGAGGCCACTAGATTGGCTCAGGAGAAGTCCCGTACCGTCAATGCCATTACTGGTGAGATGGTACCCGAGAGTGCCTCATGGATGCGTAAGGCAACCGAGTGGGCAATCTCTAACGTGTTCACGGTCAAGACCCTCTTCGTCAACATCATCCCATCAGGTGTGAAGACGGTGATGATCCCAGCCCTCAAGGCAATCGTAAAGAACCCCCTTGAGAGAGCCACTAGGGTCGAGATGGCTGCTACCTACAGTGCCATGAGGGCTACCTTTAAGTCTGCCCTAAAGGCTTCCGCTGAGGCTTACAAGTACGAGACTGCATTTCTCACCCGAGACTCCAACCGGATCTTGGAAACAGGACTGGCAATCAAGGGTAAGTTCGGTGGTGCTGTCCGTCTATTCCCACGTCTCCTTAACTCCACCGATGAGTTCCTCTCGCAGATCAACTATGCCGCCTATGTGGCTGGTCGAGCTGCTGCTGAGGCTTTCGCTGATGGAACTGAGAAGGGATTGAAGGGTAAGGCACTGGATGACTTCGTAGAGAAGGCTGTCGAGAAAGCTCGTAAGGCTTCCTTTGAGGGCAACACTGGTGACGATCTGATCAACCCCATCATCGCTAAAGGATTGAACCTAGGCTACACCGGGGATGACCTATTCCGCTATGTCGAGAAAGAGATGGCGGGGAATGGTACCCTGCTCAAGGCTTTGGGTTATGGCGAGAAGGACCTCAGTGTTCTCCAAAGAGGAACCGATGAGGAAGCCCTGAACTTTGTCCGTGATGTTCTTTACAAGAAGGACTTCTCGGGTAAAGGTAACGCATCCAAAGCCGCTCGGTTTGGTGACAAGGTATTTCGTGAGTGGCCATCCCTCAAGCTCATCACAGGTCAACTGTTCTTCAGAACTCCTGTGCGTGTATTTGAGGAAGGTGTTCGCCTGACCCCAGGCTTGAACATCTTGGCTCCGAACTTCATCAAGGATCTCACTGGTGCGAACGGTACGCTCCGTCAGGTCCGGGCCCAAGGTGAAGCTCTAGCTTCCCTAGGTATGACCGGCATGATCCTGTCGCTATATGGCCAAGGTCGTATCACAGGTGATGGTGCCTACGAGAACTACCACCAGCAGAAACTCCGTGGTGATGGTCCTAAGCAAGAGCCCTACACAATCAAGATGGCCGATGGATCTACCTGGTCCTATCGTAACTTTGATCCCATAGCCACACCTATGAAGATCATTGTGAATGCCCTTGAGCGGTACGATAAGCTCCGCATTAGGGAAGCCCAGGGTGAGTTCATTGATGCCTCTGAGTTCAAGAAGCCTATTGCTCTGATCACTGTGGCCACTGGTGCCATGAGTCGAGCCTTCATTGATGCAGGTCTGACTGAGGGTATCAACCAGTTGAGCAAGCTGGCTGAGATTGCCGCTGATCCAGCGAAGGAAGATAGCACCACCCTTAAGTACATTGGCGAGAAGCTAAACCTGATTGTCCCCAACACCATCCGCAAGATTGCCCGAGAGAATGATCCTACGATCAAAGACCCGGTGACCTTCTGGCAAATGGTTGAGCAGAGGGTATTGGGTCCGGTACAGGGTGCTGCTGGTGCAGACCCTAAGCTCACCACATCGTATGCCTATGATGCCCTTGGGATGTCCGTAGGGCTGCTGATACTGGTGTGATCTTTGACTTCTTCACCACCAATAGTCCTCAGGAACGAGCTAGGGGAATGTCTCCAGAAGCTCAGTTCGTGATGCAGGAGCTTGATAGATTGGCTCGGGTAACCGGGGCAACCTTCAGGCCACCCATTAAGCACAGGGATCTGGGTGATGTGGATCTCCGCTCGATCATGGCAGATGATGGTAAGCGTACTCTCTACGATGTATGGCAGCAGAACTACCGCTCCCTACAACCTGAGCAAGCCTTGTATCCCATCCTTGCAGCACCACTGCCGGACGGCACGTTTAAGCACAAGGGTCTCCGTGTGGAGGCTGTGCGGGATACCATCAATCAGCTTCAGGATGCAGCCTTCCAGATGACCATGGCTCAAGAGCAAAAGGTCATGGATAGGTTTATCAAAGAAACACTCAACAAAGCAAAGTCACAGGCGGGTATGTTTGATACCCCAAGACCGTACTAAAACTCCCCCGGGTCACTCCGGGGGTTCCCCTTTTTGGAGATATTAAATTGGCCTTTTCCTATGTCCAATACACTGGCAATGGGGCAACTACGAACTATGCGTTCTCGTTCCCGTACCTCAGCCAGTCGCATATCAAGGTGCGTGTAAACGGGGTTGAAACCTCTTTCACCTTCTTGACATCGAGCACGGTTCAAATTAGTCCGGCTCCGGCTAACGGGGCCATTATTGATATCCGTAGAGAAACACCTAAAGATTCAGCTCCTGTCAACTTCACGGACGGCTCAGTATTGCTTGAGTCTGACCTAGACCTTCTCGCACAATTCAACCTCTACACAGCCCAAGAGTCCGCTGATGGTGTCGCTGACTCCATCACCAAGGATACTCTGGGTGTCTGGCAAGCGGGTGACCGCAGGATCGCTAACGTAGCGAACCCGGTGGATGCAGAAGATGTTGCCAACAAGCAGTGGGTTGAAGCTACCTACTCTTCGGCTGTCTCTAGTGCATCTGCGTCTGCCTCTGCGGCTGCGTCCTCAGCATCTAGCGCATCCACTTCGGCTACCAACGCATCTAACTCAGCGGACGCTGCCAGCACATCTGCGAACAACGCTGCCAACTCGGCAAGTGCTGCTTCGACCTCGGCTAACAATGCCTCGAACTCAGCCAACAGTGCCTCAGCTTCGGCTACGAGCGCCACAAACTCAGCTTCGAGTGCATCCACGTCTGCATCGACAGCTACTACCAAGGCCAACGAAGCATCCGCTTCAGCCACCCTTGCCAATGACTGGGCAACCAAGACAATATCGTGACTGGGAAACAGATCGGAAGAGCACACGTCTGAACTCCAGTCACTAATGCGCATCTCGTATGCC
>OGVO01000106.1_pt1 | contig 14943 bp, 15 predicted proteins | sample 1575771 | NCBI WGS metagenome assembly OGVO01 (sample SAMN07581527, study PRJEB24739) | freshwater metagenome | place: Singapore | collected 2015-01 | reverse complement strand
GTTTCCCAGTCACGATACACCGTCAAAACCAATAAACCTAAACGTCGACCACTGCCAGATCATCTACACACCATCCGTATTGAGCATGAACCTGCATCAACCCAATGTGCTTGTGGATGATCTGGCAGTGGTCGACGTTTAGGTTTATTGGTTTTGACGGTGTATAAGCGGGGTATTTCATGATCCGGGGAGCATGGTATCACGGTGGCGTGTGTCCGCAATACGACTTTTATGAGTACAGATCACACACACGGTTGTTGTCAAAAGTCATTATTACTTATACGAGTTAAATAATGGGTTTTGTGGAAAACTGGGGATAAGTGTGGGGATAGTGTTTAAAAGACAAGGCCGTTTTTTGTCCTTTATAAAGGACAAAACCACATAAAAATGGCTCTACAGAGCCAATACGTCATTTTTGATCGTTTTTTCACATGAAACTCTCTTTTATGTTACATATGAAACATATTATATGTTCCACGTGAAATGAAAGAATAAATATTTTATTTATTCTGAAGGTTTTTTGTTGATTATTGTTTTTAAGCCATATTGTTGGACTATCCGATATATCGGCACGAGAAAGTAGCTCATTTATTGGTCTGAATGTATACTTTTCACGTGAAAAGATTTACTTCTGATACACAGAAGATCGGTCTTCTCGGTGAAGATATCGCATGTCGATATCTGGCGAGTAAGGGGTTATCAATACGCGAGCGCAATTATACTCGTAGATGGGGAGAGATAGATATTATCGCTGTTGATAAGTCCGTGCCACCATAATACTTGTCCTGTATCCATTTCAACAAAAACAATTCTTCTGTGTTTTTCATTAAATCGTTGTCCGCACCTTAGACATCTAGTTTTTTTAATAAATTGTCTTTGGTGTTCATCTGGTGGCATATTATTTATACTTATTATTTTCTGTTTATAGATTGGTTTATACATATTTAAATTATACTAAATTAGTTAAAATATGTTCTATGACTGCACAATTAAAAGCGTTGCCACATTGGCGATATCTTTGAGTGTTTGATATAGGTTTGCCTTTGTATTCTGCTTTGTCAAAATAATCATCTGGCATTGATTGTAGGCGTAGACATTCTGTTGGGGTTAGTTTTCTTATTTGTGTATTTACTGCATACAATCCAGTCTTTGCACCTCTTCCTCCCCCATTCGCTGATAGTGCTGTTGATTTACCGTCTTGTGAGTATATTCTATCTCCTTGACCACCCGAGTTTAGAGAGCCAACACGAACAGTTGTTACACCATCATTACCATAACCCTTGTGCATTGTGGCTGTCATAGATTTAGATTTTTCATTTGATTCACATAGTCCCTTTAGACCATATTTTTCATTTATTTTCACAAAATATTTTTCATCAACATATTCCTCTAATATATCTTTCAAAAGTATTCCCCTATCCTCAGGTTGTGGTATTTCTACTTGTTTGTAAGTTCCGTCTACTTTTAAAGACCCAATCCAAAAAAGCCTTTTACGATTTTGTGCTGATACTAAACTTGCGTTTATCATTACTGGTTCTACCCCTAATGCTTCCGAGATAGTATCTTTTGCTTCTTTTGGCATAGATGCAACATTCTCAAGAATAAAGTATTTAGGTTTGACCTCATCTCGTATTCTTACATATTCCCAGAATAAACTAGAACGAGAACCATCAAGTCCTTTGCGGTCTTTCTTTGCGATTGATAAATCTTGGCAAGGACTACCGCCTATCAATAAATCAATTTCGTTTCCCAAAAAAGCTATAAGGTGACTCTTTCTTTGAATAGAGTTATCATATTGTTCACTATGTTGAGCAGATATATCAGTAACACTTCCCAACTGAATAGTCTGTGGGTGATTTGATTGTGTAACTGCTATTGCATATTCATCAATCTCGCTTGCGTAGTAAACTTCAACAGGAATACCTGCATTTTTTAATGCTTGTTGAGCCACCGACATTCCATCAAAAAGTGATAATATTTTCATATCTTAATTATACTTTGTTTTTTTCTTTTTGGAAGAATAAATCTGTGGATAAAAAATAGGGGTAACTTCACTTGGAAGTCCTACCCCTATATGCCATCACTCTACTCCGCTCTGCGGGGGTGATTAGCAAACTTTACCAACTCGTGTGGATACTGTGGCAGTCCGAAAAGAATTTAACTTTCGGTGAGCCAAGCTTGGAGATTTGCATACCAGCAGTTTGCCCATACCCACCATCATATTTCAGATAGTGTCCTGTGATGAGCAGATGCTTTTTCAGTTCACAAACTACACCATTTACTACCCTTTGTTGGAGGATAGATGATGAGATGCACTTGTGAGAGTGTCCCATAGCAACAAGGTCAGCGTTAAATGACACAGCAATTCTTTCAAGGGCAAGAAGTGCAGTGCCATCAAATCTTGCACCAGTTCTCCCGTGTAGAGAGTAAATGGAGTAGACTTGATTGCCAACAGCGAAGCGAGACCAGCAAGCGTCTCCGAGATAGGGAATACCAAGCTCACGTGCCAATGCTTTACTGACATCAAAGCCAGCTAAGTCATAGATACGTGCCTCGTGGTTACCCCTATGAGTTCCGATAATGAGGTTCTTTTTTGCAAGTGGCAGGAGGAAATCACGCATTTGCTCGTATTGAGTTTCTGCGATAGTTTCCTGTTCATACACACCAGCACCAACCGAATGACGAGTAGCTGTCTCCAAAAGGTCTCCCATAAGGAAAACATAAATGGAGTTCTTTTTTGCATACTCAATCATTTCAAGAAAGCGTTTGATGTCGCACTGGGGAGAGCCGAGATGCACATCACCAATGAAAAGCACCTCAGCATAGTTTTTTCCGTTTTTGGTTTCAAGCCGTTGTTTATTGCAACGGATTGGTCTACCAACAAGCTTATCATTCACCATTTCCACCTCCTAATTATACCACATTTCCGCCAGTCAATACATATTGACTACTTCTGGTTCTTTTTGGCTCGGTCAATGCGTTCCAAGATAGCAATAGCTTCTTGGATGGTGTGAAGCCCGAATAACTTGTGCCAAGCTTCGTGCTTCTCAATGTCAATGAGGAGCAGGTTGTTGCGGGTGGAAAGTCCTCCTCTCGCCCTAGGAATGATATGGTGGCGGTTCCTTCCATCCATCCTTCTTTGATACGCACGTCTGTTTGGCTTTCTCATCATTCAACTCCTTCACCTTTTTGTCGTGGCAAGGTCTGTGATAGACCATACCATTTACGGACAACCTTTTGGGGTCGTAGGGTGCAATCCGAAGATTGCAAATCGCACAGTATTCATTCGTCATCTTCTTCCTCCATTTGTTCTTCCATAGGACACAGGACATCTGCTTGGACACAGATAGTCAATATCTTTTGGATATCGGTTTTGTAGCCGAGATTTATACCACAGTGAGTGCAAATCCCCTCAATCAATATCTCGCCATCAGCACAGGCAGAGATACGAAGCAGGGTGATTTCTTTTTCACACTGAGTGCAGGGAAAGGTGAGTTTGTGCCACATACGAACCTCCTGTCAAAGTTCTATCTGATATAATTATACCATTTTTTGAGTTGTCTATAAATAAGTTGTGGATAACAAAAACGCCCCAAAGGGAGTTTTTGCGTCAATTCAATGTTTACGTATTCACCTTTACTTGTGAAGTCGGCACGAATGCCTTAAAGGTTTTATTGAATACGCACAGGGTTCTGGTTGAGCCAGCACACATATCAAGCAAAGCTATCCCCTGATTACTCTGCTGTTTAGGTTCGGTTGTCACAAGTCCCAAACCATTGTGCATATATTATAACATAAAAAAGAAAATCACCCAATCTCATGAAAAAGTTTTGGGCGACCTTCAAGAAAATTAAAAGCTTTATGCTTTTTCCACGCAGTTTTTTGCTGTGTGGAATATGGGGCGGTAGTTTAAAGGATAGAACAACGAGCTAGTACCTCGTAATCCCTTCTAAGGGATAGAAATCAGTTCGAGTCTAATCCGCCTCATATCTCACATAACAAAATTTTGCTGTGTGGTATGTATATTATAGCATAAAACAAAAACCCCGTCACTCTTACGAGTCGTTAGGGGGTCTTTGCCAATTATTATTTATTAGAATAGTTAATTCTAATAGTTTGGGCTACTCGTTGACTACACTTTCGCCCATTATCTTCCACAAGTCCACATTCTTTGTTTTCCATTTTTCACATTTGATGCTAAGAAGTCAAGAGCAAATTCAATATCTGTTGCTTGCTCTAAACTTACCGATGGATGTGATGGCAAATGGATTTGCACTAAACCATAACTTTCTTCTCTCCCATTTGGAGAGTTTGGGTCTGGATGAAAACTCTGCACATCTGGTCTGTAATTGCTTTCACATTTTACAATGTGGTGCATTAAATCTTTAGACACATTATAAAGTTCCGCATAGTAATCTACACGGCTCTTAATACATTCTATGTCTATACATTCTACAATGGGGTCTGGTTCAGCTCTTATAACTTCTGTCTTTGAGGGAATTAAACCTACTAATGAGGTAAAAAGGATTACTCCATAAATAGCTTGAATAGTAGTGGGACAATAGTAATTCGGTTAGTTCTCATCTCCTCTGCTAAGCGACTAACAAAGCATAGCGAGAGTGCCGGTATAAATTGGTTACCTATTTTTTAACCAGTTTACGAACATATAACCCAAAGCACCTATTGTTAGATTAGTTACTTCTGGGAATTGCGTGATAAGAAAAGGAATAGCAAAGATGGCAAAATTTACTGCTGTCTTATATAGACCTTTTCCGAATGAATATTTACTCATTTCATTTATTTTAAATCTAATAAATTCTACTTTCATAATCTTTTTAAAATTCCTATATAAAGTTTTAATATCTCTATAAAGGACTTCTGTAATATTATAGCATTTTCTGGGGTATCAATGGGTTCTGCTGTGGATAAATCAAAGTCTATACTTCCTTTATATCCATTGTCGTAATTTAAAATATTTATCGCTGGGGTTTGTGGGTTGTAAGACCAACCTGTTCTGTCAAATTTAAACTTTCTTAAACCTAAGTGTAAGTGAGTTCCAGCGTAAGGGTTATACTTCCAAAAAGGTGTTGCACCCGAGACTACAAATCCTGTGTTGCCCATCAGTTGTATTTGTTGCCCTTCCTCTACTCTATCGCCTATCTTTACTAAGTTTTGTGAAGCGTGTCCGTAAGTCCACTCATTACCTGTGTCTGTGAGTATTCTTAAATGTTTACCATATCCATCTGGTGTGTCTTTAACATCTGCTACCAGTCCACCCTCTACTGCAAAAATAGGAGTTCCCCAAGGGGCTACAATATCAATACCATTATGACCAATCATACCCATTCGCTCTGAATATAGTTTAGGATTTTCACCAAACCATTGTGTGATATTCCCATCTGGATAAAGTTTATTTTTAAAATCCTTTATAGGTGCTTTCATACAAATTTAGTTATAACTTCAAATATTTCTGGGAACTTCATTACTAAAACAGTTCCAGCTACTGCACCAATTAAATATATTTTGACTTTTAGTGAATCTAGCTCACTTTCTAAGTTGCCCACTCTACCATTTGTTCTAATGGTTTGGGTTTTTATTTCTTTTATATCAGACCTCAATTCTTCGAAGTAATGGTCTAAAAATTTTGTGTTATATCCATCTTTCATCTTTTTACTAAAAATCTAATAATTATCCCCAGTTGTTATTTGACTTTATAATGTGTTGGTGTATAATGTGGTTATGGACAAATTTCATATCATTTATGAAGAAATAACAGGTGTGTTAGCTGGGACATTGGTTTTATTGTATATACTTTGGACATTTGGTTTGGTTTAATGTTTCAATTAACGCACTTCTAAATAACGGTCTAATACCTCTCGGTTAAGTAGACCACTTGCTTTTAATTCTGATAATTTTTTCTTTAATTCTTCTCCTTGTAAATCTTCTGTTAATTCTAATACCATAGACACACGCCCATATACTTGAGCTTGTCTTATTATCTTTTCGGTTATTTTAGCCCTCTCATCATCGGGGGCGTTTTCATATTGAGGGTGATTAAAAAGAGAAGTAAGTTTGTCATTTATTATTCGACCCGTAGTCACCCATAGTTTTGTATTTTGTTCTGGTGTGAGCCCTTCATAACCAGCCTTATCTCCTAGCATAGTTGGTGAAATGTTATATTCTAAATCCATCAATCTTCGGAGTTCTCCTGTTACGATATTTCCTCTTACATCAGAGGGTCTGGTTGGGTCAAACAACACTTCTAATACATTACCCACTCGCTCTCTTTCTCTGCCGAGTATATCTACTTGTGGTTCTAGTTGTTGTCTAAAAGGTGTTCGTGCTTGGATTCTTTGTAGAGTAGACTCTGAGCGTCTTTCAAGAGGGTCAGTGGCTCTTGAGATGTCTGAAGCGAGAGTAGGGACAAAAGATGCTATGAGGTTAGGTAGGTATGATTTAGCGTATCTCTGTGGGTCAGTGAGAGCGTTTACAGCATCTTTTAGTCCAGTTAGGAATGTCTGCTCAGTGAAAGATTTAAGTCCACCAAATAGGGCAGAGGACATTGCCTCGGTCATACTACCAGACTTGTCTAAAGCGTTTTGAAGATGCCCTCCTATTAAGAGTAGGTTTCCTGCGGGTCCAAGTAACACAGGGCTTCTCCACTTTCCATCTATCAATACAGCATTATCTTTTGTCCCTTCGGCTTTCTGTAGTTCTTGCTCTCTTTCTTTACCAACAGGATAGTCAAGGGTCATCATATTTCGTCTAAATAGTTCTACACCTATCGCCATTATAGCTGTTCCTGTAAGACTTCTGCCTACTCCTTGAGAGAATAATCGTTGGTCAAATTTACCTTTTCCTATGTTTTCAATAATAGTCTTTGCTAATCCCACTGGAGAGTAGTTTATTATCTGTGTAGCTACGGCTGAAGGGGTTTTACCGAATGGTAATACAATTTCACCTATACCAGGTATCTTTTGTATTTTTCTTGCTACCTCACCAAGTTTAGTTGAGTTTTGGAACACTGCGGTAGTTGCATCAGCTACCCCGTACCTGAGCATTTCTTCGGTTGGATTATCTACTATTTTGTAGGCAAAGTCAGTGAGCTCTTTTCCTTTGAGTCCTAAGTTTTTACCTTGAGCTAATGCTTGGTCCATTAAAGAGCGTGCCAAAGCACCATAGTAAAATGGTTGGTCTTGAGCACCAAGAAATCTAAATACTGTCTGAGTGTACGTTTGAAATGCTTTAGCTACTATTCCTTTGCCGAAATTTACTCGTCTGTAGTCTAATTTAGCTCCTATGTTTCTCTCATCAAAGCCTGTTTTAAAGTATCGGACACCTTTTTCAAATCCTTCCATTGCACCTCTACCTATACCTCTGGTTGTGAAAGTCTTTGTTCTCTGCCCTGTAAAAAGTGAAGCTACACTATCTACTATTGAAGCAGGTAGGTCTTTTGCGACTTCTGTTGCTCCGTGGAATAGGTTAGAAAAGATGTTTAGTCCTTGTGTTTTTAATCCAGTTAAAAGTCCAGCTTTCCATACTGCAATTACTTTTTGCATTATAGGGGTAGGTACGAGGTCTTGAATATAGTCTTGGAGTTTTTGAAATCTAATAGCTTTCTCCTCGCCATCTTTCATATTATTTATAGCACGCATTTCTTCTAAAATACGTCCTGTTTGTTCCCCTGTAAGTTCGGGTATCTTAACCTTAGCTGTTTCGTTGTATCTTTGTATTTCCCTTGCAGCAAACCTAACCTGACCCTCTGGGGTTAGTCTTCCTAGTATGGAAGCTGCCTGAATAGCTCTTCCTTGCTCAGTTAATTTAGGTGCTATGGTGTTAGCTATTTGAGCTGCCTTGTCATTGAGTGCTGCCCTTGTTGAAGCAGATGTAGTCTTTGCTATATCGTCAGCGTATTTCTTCAGAAGTTCTGAAGCTATCGCTACTGCGTTCTCGTCACTTCCTGTCATAGCCATTCTCTCTGCTTGAGCGAAATTTGTTTTAATTAAATTCTTTGCTTTGATGGAAAGTATATCTGTAGCTCTTGATACATATTGTCCTGCGATTTTAGCATCTGGGAGTATTTCTTTGGCACTCTCTACAAAACCTCTGTTTTTTAGCAATCCTTTCCCTTTTTGGGCAGCAGTCATACCCACTACACCTAAAGCACCTTTGACGGGGTTAAATTTTAGATTACCCTCCTCGTCTTCTTCTAGCCCAGCCACTCCTCCAAACGCCTCCACTGGAGCTTTACTCATCTCTGGTTTTAGATCTATCTCCACCCACTTATTACCTTGTGGGTCTATTACTTCTTTACCTCCGTATTTGTTCTTGAGGAATTTGCCCCATTGTTCGTATCTGCGGTATTGAGGGTTGGATTTACCTGTGAGGTCAAAGGTTTCGGCATAGCCAGCATCTACAGCATTTTGCAGTATTTGTTTATCTGAAAATTCTCCATATTTACCTAAACCACTTTCGACAGAACTTTTCGGCACCGCCTTAAACCTCCCGTCTCCGAGGATGTCGGTGATTATCCAAGAATCCATTACATCTGGCGTATATCTTTCTCTACTTGGAATTTCATTTATTTCCATTCCAACTTTCAAATCACTTGGTTCAAGTTTTTTGCGTAATTCTTTTGAACCCCATTGTCTCGTTTCAAACCCCTCAATCTTTCCAATCGTCTCTCCTGTCGGTAACCGATACTTGCTATACCCTTTTTGGGCTTTTTCTTTGATACGCTCTCGCATTATTCTTTCTCCAAAGCGGTCGTTTGTGAAGGGGGAGAGTTGTTCTCTACTCTTTTGTAGTTGTGTTGCTGTTTCTCCTTTCGGTGCAAGTTTGGTATTCCCGAATCGGTCAATCGTAATTAAATCACTCTCATCTGTAAGAGGCGAAATCCTACGTTGCTGTTGAGCAAACATTCTTTCAAGATTTTCCTTCTGCAACAAATCACTCTGTATCTCCTGCTCTCGCCAAATCTTCTTGCCACCTTCTACCACTTCATCACCTCTGGCGTGGGCGAAGTAGTTTTTAGAGTTAGGGTAATGAGATGAGCCGTTGGTGGTGATGGGGGATTCAAAGACTACTTCTTCGTAGTTTTTGCCTGTTTTTGTGCCTTGTCGTGCGTCAATACTGATATTCTTGAAACTCGCCTGCCCAATTCTGAACTCATCTGGCGAGCGACTTCTTCCTTCTTTTAAGGTTATTGGCTTCAGTTCCAATAAATCTCTGCGGATAGAGTCAGCGAAGTCTTGGGCGGGGAGTTTGCCTTCTGGTAAGTCTTTAGATAGTTTGTTTAATAAATCTGCCTCACCTTTCTTGAGTTCAGGTCGTTTAGCGAAGTCCATTATCTCTTGACGAGAGAGAGTGGTTTTACCTTTGGCGTAATCTAGGAATTTGGTGGTTAAATCTTTAAACCCCTCAAAACCTCTTTTACCTATCTCTACAACATCTTGCGATTCTCTCACCGCCTTATCTATAACGGATGAAATAGCTTGAGTATCTGTAAGTTTGGCTGCTTCATTGGCGTATTTTGTAGCAACTTTTGGGGCGACACCAATTGTCTCTCTAAGAATTTTTAAAGCATCATCTGCTTTATTAGCGTTCTTTTAAAGACCTACTGCCACAGTCTTTGTTGTTTTACCACCAGGAATTAGGTCTGAGGCAGCCAAAGCAAAACCTACAGGAGCTGCAAATCTACCCTCTTCCTTTAATCCAAGTTCTGCTCCAAAACTTGAAAGAGTTATAGGTTTATCTGTACCAAAAAGTTCTTTTTGAAAGTATGTTGATGGGGTTAGTTTTTGACCAGTAAGGCCTCCTAATGCAGCAAAACCCCTGAGTGAAGATTGGCCTGTTGATTTAAGACCCCCAACTATACTCTTAGCGGTCTGCAAAGCTCCCTGTCCTACAGATTTAAACACATCACCACGAGTGATACCTTCGTCTACTTCCTGACCAAAATATTTTTTTATATAGTCTGTAATCATAGGTCGTCAAAACTTATACCACCTGATGTGGTTTTTTGTTTCATAATAGAGTCTCTATACTTTTTCCATTCAGCCTGAATAGCTGACGGAAGCATACTCATTTGTCTTTGTTCTTGAATAAATTCTACAAACCACTGAGGTGGTGTATCAGAGCCAAAACCCATACCATAAAGTTCTGTTTTAACTTTTTGTTGGACACTTGGAGTTAAGTCAGAAAGATTTTGAAAACCATCTAATACTTGGTTAGTGATTTGAGTTATTTCGTTTTCACTTGCTTGAGCTGTTTTAGAGCTTGTCTGAGATGACTTAGCTAGGTCAAACTCCATTTTAGTCTGTGCATCTATTCTGTCTTCAGCTCTCATCAGAGCGTCTCTATAAAGTTGCTGTTCAAAGTCTACTTGGTCGTTGTAGATATTTAATGCTTGTTGAGTTAGAAATCTTGCTTCTGCTAATCCGTCTGCATAAAGTCCTTGCATAAATTTAGCTGAGTTCATCGCTGAGGTTATTCTGCCTTCGTATTTCTCTTGCACTCTTTGTATTCTTTTTATCCTCACACCTTCTACAAGCCAAGGATTATCATTTATATCTGCTATTTCGTCATTCATTTCGTTAGTCAGTTCCTCTACTCGTGTATTAAAGTTCTCTGCTTGAGTTTTAATACCTGCTAAGCCACTATTTTGTAGTAGTTGTGAATAGATGTCCTGAACAAACTGCAGGGGGTTTGTTTGTGCGATAGATGAATATTGTCTGTCAAACGCCTCTGGTGTGCCTGTATATCCTAGTGAGGACATAATACTATTAGCTAACTCTGGTGCTGTTTGAGCCACATATTGTAATCCTTGCTCTGGAGTAGCACTTCTAGCACTCTCTGGGATAAGGGATGGTGCAGTAAATCCTGTAATTTGTTGAGAACCTAAACCTCCTTGAGTTGAAGGAATTTGTCCTGACATCAAACCTTGTAGAGTTGCTGGGTCGTTTACTAATTGTAGTCCACTTGCTGTTTGTTGAAAGTATGCACCATTTGCATTGATAAACTGTCCACCTTGTTGTGGAGCTTGTTGAGGGACTTGTTGAGCTTGTTGTACTGGTTGTGCCTGTGGTTGCTGTACTGGCTGTTGGACTGGTTGTTGAGCTTGTTGTGGGTTGTTGATAGCTTGTGAATAAGCTGACATACCTTCGGGAGTCAACAAATTGTATTGTTTTCCTTGAAAAGTAATCATACCAACCTGATTAGTTTGTGTTTGGGTGGTTGGTTGCGGTGCTGTTTGTGAAGTTGTTTGTTGAACTGGTTGAGGAGTGGGTTGTATGGGCGGTGGACTCCCTGTTGAAATTGTGGTGGGTGTACCTGGTGCATAGTTTCCTGGAACCAAAACACCATTAACATAACTTGGTATATCGTAATTCATATTTATTTGGTTAGTTTCATTATTAGTTTGGTTAGTATTTATTTTATAACCTGGACTTGACATATATGGTTCAGGACTTTGAACATTGTAAGCTGGAAAACCTGGACGTGATTGCGAAGATACCACCCCAGGAGCATACTTTAAGGTGTCGTATTGTTTGCCCGCTTCTGCCTGAATAGTTCCTCCTTTCTTGTAAACAAGGAGAGTCCCTGCGGGGTATGTTGCAAATCCTGATGTGTCCCAGTTATACATAGTGGTTAAATTATTTATGAGAATTGGTCTCTTCTAAATATTTCATCTTCAAATCCGCCATTTACAACATCCATTCTCTTGAACATTCCATCATCATTCTTTGAATGGTAAGCGAATTGTTCTTGTCCTATTCTTCCAGCCACTTCTTCCAGTTTCTCTCTGGCTCTTTCGTCGTGGAACTTAGTCTCGTCTGGCAAATGTTCACGAGATTTGAGATAGGCGGTCATTTTCTCCACGATAGCTTCGTTGCCTTCTGCGTCCCAAGACGAGAATACCGTCTCTTGCGTTAGTTCAGTCGGGTCTAAAGTAGGTTGAAATTGTCCATAAGCTGTGAGTGTCCCCGAAACATCGGCTGATGGGTTTATAAAAAGTATTCTTGAGAAGTCTGAGTACACTCTATCGTTTGCATCAGGGTAGTTTTCTCTCATAAGCTGATAGTCGTCAAAGTTTATTTTCTGTAATCTCTTGCCACCGATTTGTATAAATCTTATAGTGTCTGCTTTATAGCCTTCAAATGATACTTCCTCTGAGCCTGTCCAAGTAGTTGATACTCGTCCTTCAGTGAAAGGCCACTTTTTATAAGATGAAGCCCAAGTATGAGCCATTCTTAACCAATCTTGTAATGTAGAGTCAGTGATAAAGGAGTCCGTTGTAGTTCGGTTATTCCTTACCAAGACCTCTGTTATTATATCTCCGTTGTTTAATAGTGACATATTATTTTAGTTAATGATAAACCAATTAGTTCCGTCAGTTGTTAGCCTTACCGTGCCATAGTTAGTATTTATAGCTGTGCCTGTATCTCCGTTAATAAGTTCTGTGCTGTGTGGAGTTATTGAAATTGTAGTAGTGAGAGCCGAGCCTGAAAGGTCTGAGATAACATAGAGTTTACCTATACCAGCTAAATTAGGATTAGTAAGTTTTATAGTGCGTGAAATTATGGTATCGGTTATACCTATAAAATAATCATCGAGTAATACATTGTAAGTTGGGGCATCACCTGCTTTAAAGTATTTTATCTTTATTTTTTGCCCTTTACCTAAATATGCTTCGGTGTCAGTAAAGTTGTGAAAGTCTTTTATAATCAAATCTTTATCAGTTCTTACGACATTGGGTGCAGAAATCCAACTGTTATCATCAAAACCATTGTCAAAATTCTGTCCATTATTTTGGCTTTCTTTTTCACCCCCTAAGTTGTATTGTTTGTGTTCTTCCATATTAGTAAAAAATTTTAGTCGTCTATTAGTTCGTATTCAATGGTTATAGGTAATCCTATTACACATAAAGCAGAGCCAGTCCAAGTCAAATTAAGGTAAAAACCATAATCGCCTGTCAAATTTTTGGGTCGCTGCACTATATTCTTAGTTGATAATGAATAATTTGTAGTTGAAATTTCAGTTAAACCAAAAGAAGATGCAAAATTATCTCCATCTCTATATATCCTTGGCGTAACTACCATATTTGCCGCCAAAGGCTGAGCCAAAGGGATTCGTATTTTAGTTATCTTAAAAGGTCTACCTATTCTATAAAATTGGCTTTCCCATACAGATGGATAAGATGAAGAATAGGTGCTACCTCCTGCTAAACCTATGCCAGAATCAGCAGGAAAATTATTATCATCCCACCCAATGGTAAAGTTATCGTACAAAAGATTACCTCCAGTTAAACTAACAGCTGTTACCAAAGAGTCAGCGGCATCAGGTGCTATTGCAATACAGTGCAACCCTGAACCAAGTCCTGCTTTTTTTAAACCATATGAATACACAACACCTGCTTGCGTAGGAAAAGTTGTTGCTGTTCCAAAAACCAACCTTTCTGCGTTTCCGTCGACCGCACCATTAAAAGGGACTTGGCCTTGCTCAAAAAATGCCACCTCTTTAAAAGTATTACCTCCCACATAAGCAGTAACTCTAAAACCTTTATTTCTATTATTACCCGAAGTAAAATACAAAATACCGTTAACGTTTTTTATAGAACTAATGAAATCGTCAGGATATTCTACCCAAGATAATTGGTTTATTTTGTCAGATACAGTGTCCCAAAAGGCAACCTTTGCGTTCCCTTTTCGGTCACCACTTGAACCTGAAGCTATTGTGCCCTCATAAAAAGCAAACACAAGTGACGACCCGTAACTTTCGACCGCGGTTGGCCACAGACCATAACCAACTTGGACTTTATTGTAAGTCGACCCATTGTTTGTGTCCCCCTCCACAGTTGTTTTAGAAGTTTGGATATAATGAATTGTCCCTTGGTTATCTACCACATCAAGAATATAAAGTCGCCCATCAGAGTGTCTGTGCAATAAATGGTTAGGGTATTCTATTCCTGCAGGTGAATAAGTAACTGGGTATTGTGTATCTGATAATTGCGTAAGACCGAGTGTCCCAACCCAATAATCATCAGTAAAGGCGGGGGTCCCATTAAGTGGACCATATCTTGCAACAGTTGTGTCTCTCGCGAAATACATATAATTATCATAATACGCCATACCGTTCCCCCCCGCTGTTCCTCCGTCATTTAAATCACCAAGACCTGAGATTGTGGATGAAGAAACAGAATAAGTAGAACCAACATTATCATAAACATATAAAATATTATCTTTAGGGTTTCCTTTAATCCATAAAGGTGTCCCATTAAGAGAAGCCCCCCCATAAGCAACCGAGCCCGAAGGTCTTAGAAGACCTGTCGCTGGTTTATCAACAGATTGGAAATCATCAATAGGGAGAGCTGGGTTTATTGCTATTGCAGACCTATATTGTGTTGGATTCGCAAAAAAAGCCATTGGGCTTATTCCCCCCAATATACTCTCTATTTTTATTTGATATGTTTTATTTGCCATCTATTTTAATCTTAGAAATTAAGTTAACTATCTGAGTGTCTATATTTCCCTTGCGGTTAGTGATTTGATTTATAAAGACTTGAGCTGGGTATGAGATTATCTTTTTAGTTCGGGTAAGTTGTAGCTCAATATTTCCTTCAGGGTCAGTTGACTCAGTAATTTCTTTTATTAACACATCTAATTCATCAGAGATTTTTTGTTTCTCTGTTAGATTGCTGATTACTTTTATTATTTTTTCGTATTCGTCTTTCATATTAGTAGTCAAAATTAGGATAATCCGCCCGAAACCATTTTGCTCTAAAGAAGTATTTATCCGCTTTAGTTAGTTTCATTTTTTTAAAGTCTATTTCTTTAAATAATTTAATGAACAAATCTCTAATAATGGGGTCTTTTAGAGCTTCCATACACACTCTTTTGAGTAATCGCTGTCTTTCTTTCATATCTCCTACCACTTCTGCGTGTT
>OGVO01000105.1_pt1 | contig 14957 bp, 17 predicted proteins | sample 1575771 | NCBI WGS metagenome assembly OGVO01 (sample SAMN07581527, study PRJEB24739) | freshwater metagenome | place: Singapore | collected 2015-01 | reverse complement strand
TGATTTTGATTACCCCCCCGAAATCGGTTCGGAAAATTATCCGTCCGACAACAGGCGTTGGAGACATAGGGTCAGATGTTACACTCTCCAATGTAGCCCTGTGCAACTGCCCTTGATTAAGGTCAATCCCACCCGATAGGAATCTTAATGGTACGCTCATTTGTTTAATTTTAATTGGTTAATACTGCCAAACCGTTAAAAAACATAGAAAAAGAAAGAGATACATTGTCAAGGTCTATGTAAGATACATCACAAAAAACTTGTCTCATGTTGTTGTCTAAGACTACAACAGTAGGATAATCTTGCAATCCATGTGTAATAACAATAGATTGTACATTGTTTAAAACATACTTCAATGATGGTTTTGGGGCAATAGTATCTGTTACTATATTAGTAACATTAGACACTATTATTGCAAAGAATTGGTTAACCGTAGGAACAAACTCAAACACAAACCTTACAGTAGTGTTGTTGAGATGTATCCAATCAGGATATACTACCCCTCGTGTAATAGTATCATACACCTGCACTACGATGTTATCGCTCGCAGGGATTGATATATCTATCGTTCTGTTTACCCCATCGCCAATGTTATATCTTTGTGGTGCGCTACCGCCTGTTTTAAGTTGCAAATGCGCATCGCTAATCCCATCCTTCCACCAATATTCCTGCTGTGGATTGCCTGTAATTACTACAGTCAGTCCTTCTCTGCGCCCGTTCATAGGTATAGCCGCCAAAGCATCGCTCACGCTTTGGTACGGTCCCGCCCTCCTGTCAATCAGGTGCGGCGCATGAACATTAAATCCAGAAATTACATCCATTATGTTATTATTACAGGTTGCGTAATTCGTGTTTGCCAGTTGCTAATGTACACATTAAACCAATTGCCTCCAAATTGTTGCCTTGTTGGAGCTGCCCACACATTACCGTCGATACTGACCGCACCACCAATCGCTCCAGAAAAGTTATCAATCCGCCATTGAGTTCTTAGTGGAGCGGTTGTCAGCTCCGCAAATATCACCCATCCTGTTATTGGTGGATATACTAATTGCATTTGAGTTAATTGCATATACTCGGCTCTATTAAGCTCTGCTAACTCAATAACCGTAGGGCGTGCGCCACCGACAACGACACCGAAATAAAATTCATTTGGCAAAGTTAATGCCGAACCAGTTAAATACCGCCCAAGGCTATCAGTTAGATATATGTTGTTACTCTTTAACATCTTAAAAACTTTGTGCAAAAACAAAGAATGCCAATGGTGTGAAATCTGTGGTAGCCTGACTATTTCTTGCCGCAACCTGTATGCTTACGCTTGTTGCCCATTCTGGTTGCAGGCTTTGCTCAAACGAAAGGCCGCTCGTCTCGAAATCAGTAAAATCAGGAGCCTGCGGGTCGGCAACGGTGAGTGTATGCCTTACCCTGACAACATACGATGTAGCACCTATTACACTATTCCATGTTGCTCGATAACCCCATAATCCCATACTTGTAATTACTAATCCGGTCGGTATATTTAACGCTACAACAGCGCTAATTATCAATGCTCCTGTATCGTTAACAGTTACTGCCCATTGCGCTCCATTTGGTGAGACAAATAACAGCCCATTAATTGGAGTTGTAGAAATATTTACTGATTCTCCACGCCTTAAACGACCTTGCGAATCAGCCTCTATCGGTGCAACCGCTGCGCCAGCCAGCATAGGTATTCGAGTAGCACCTGCGCCTTTAGGTAATAACACCAAATCAATGTTTGCAGCACTCCCCTCGGCAGCTAATGTACGGTGCGCTTCGGTTGTACTTGCATTACCAAGAGTAAACACATGCTGGTTAGTACCGGTATCTGTATTCTGTGTGTGTACATTGCCAAACAGTGACTCGATGAAATTCAAAAATACCTCCCTAATCCTGAATGGATTAATCAACTGCGTGGTATTATCAGGCAGGTTGTTGTTTGTAAGGTTAATTAGTTCTTGTTTTGTCGGTACCATATCGCTAATTATTGAAACCCGTTAGAAAATCCATTAGTGAACGCTCTTGGAGCTGCGGCATCCGTCCTGCCTATCTCATGCAATTGCACTTCCCATCTATGCAATGCCACATCCCAAATCCAACCCGCCTGCGTGAATAGGTTTTGCGTTGTAGGCTCTACCAGTAGCCGCTCCGTTATCGGCTCGCTGCACCACAATGTACCTGTTATTCGCTTGCGTGGGTTCAAATACAAATATGCGAATAATTCGTTTACCATTTGCAAATAATTTTTAACTAAAAATGCATCCCCGCTCCGCTCCCTAAAACTCACTGCCGGTGTGCCGTGTGCCGAGCCGTCCCGATAAATCAAAGCGTTGTAATACTTCAGGGCGCTGTTAAAATCTATATGAGCGTTTCGGTAAATCTCCCCGAAATAGATTGTTACATCCTTATCCTGTGTGCTGTTTGTTGATAACAAAATCTCGTACTCATTTTTTTCGGGTGTGTCCGCAAAATATAGTTTTACTTGGTCTATAAGATATGTTACCCAGCCCCAAGGATAGAATGGTTTATTTATCCTTAGCGAAATTTGCCCGTTTGGAGCCTGCCAGCGTGTGTGCGGGTCGCAACCAAAGCCTACATCCGAGAAGCGATTATTAGCAGAAAAAGGCTCCAAAATCATTGGCGTATCCATGCCCGCAATAAAAGCCCCCCGCTGCCCTAATTGCCTGCCGCCCACAGTGAGCAATGTAGGCAGGATATTAGGATTAAGCACAATATTATACTGTTTGCCGTTTGCCGTTGTGGGTAGTGGTATCGGTATGATTGGCGCAACGCTTTCGCTAAGGTGAAAATGTAAGGTTGGCGAACCCGGGAAGCGAACCATGTTTGTCATGCGATATACAACGCCTTCGTAAAATCCGCTCGGCAAAGGCTCACGGCTACCTTCAAACACTATAATGCTACTCTCTGGCAATAAAAATTCAGGAATATCCATCTGCCACATTACCTGCCCCGCCGTTATTACCCTTTGCGGCTCCTGCCTTACGGCAATAAGATTTTCCGAACGCCTTGCATGGTTTGACAGTGAAGCTAATAATGGCTCGCCGTGCCGCTGTGTAATATCAAGGATAAACGCTTCATCGTCCTGAATGTAATCCGGTGTTATGTTTACGGCTATCTCGCCCGTCAAACCAAATCCAAACTCAAGGCAATCCTTGCCGTCTATATGCCTATATGCAGCATTTGCGCTCGTCCACCCTTTCGGTTCGCCTGTGGGTGCGAAGTCATCGGGGCGGAAGCTCCAGCGTGGGATTATGCTTTCTTTGCGCCCGTAATTGTGAGTAACATTTATTTTGCGCTTTGCCGGTAGGTAATCCAATTGCTGGCTTTCCCCTATCCATGTGTATCTAACATTTTCAGACCTATCGTTGCACAATATGTTTTGAATATTTCCCCTTGTAATCCCATCCACAAAATGCCCACGATAATCATATTGCAACGACCAAAAATTTTGTGTCATTATCACCCTGCGAATAATATATGTCCCTTGCTCATATACTATCTGAAACAGTGGATAAAGCATTTTTTCCAACGCTTCATAACAAGTCAATCCATCGAACGCCTGTAAATCTACCATTGTGTCCGCCAAGAATCCAGCTATATTGCTTGTGTTTCTGTTTTCTATAATATCAATATCATCTCTAATAAAACACCCTTTGCCAAGTTTGCTAAGGATAAACGCAATCGTGTTGAGCCATGTGGTGCGCCCTACCATATAACCGCCCGCATCGGCAAACATGAAGTTTTTTAGTAGCGACAACCCATCCACAAACCTAACTTCAATTGTGTACGGTGGCGGCAGAAATGGCTCGCTCCATTGGTCGGCTACGATATAGCCTTCCCAGTCCATCCCCCCACCAGTCACCTTAATCTGATACTCAAAGCTATTCACTGCCAGCAAAAATAATGGGTCGCTTGTAACATTCAGGCGCAATGTAAGCTCCTGCGGCTTAATGGGCGATTCTGTATCGCCAGCCCCAATAGTTGCAATAGTCAAAGGATTATCGGTAAACTGCAACTCATGGATTGCGCCTACATAATTGCGTTTTAATATGGTTACATAATAAATCTGATTGCGCACTGTGGCAAACTCCCCGTGTGCAAAATTTGCGTAACCGCTAAAAGGTAGTGGAATAGGAATCATGCGTTTGTTCTTAATCGGTTTTCGTATTTTTTCAGCACTCCCCAGAGACGGTCGCCCCGTATCTCAAACTCTACCTTGTTGCCGCCGCCCAGATAATCCTTTAACTTGCTTAGTGGTGCAACCACTTCGGGATTGCTTCTTGCATTGGTGTATTCGCCAATCAGCCCCAGCGTGGGGCCGCTCACAATACCACCTTCGGCAAAGGCAGGTATTTGCGCCTTCATCACTCCGGCAAACAATCCCGCTCCGGCAATAGCCGCAATGCTAAGCGGCGGGGGCAGCGTTGCAGCAAAGTGCTTCATTAGGCTTGCAACGGCTTGCGCAATAGCTTGAGCAATAAGCCTGCCTGTGGCTTTCTCGCCAGTGGCAGCCATTTCGCCAAATGCCATGCCTATGCTGTAAGCAGCATCGGAAGCCACCATCGTTAATTTCTCCATTGATTTTTGGTGCGCCTCGGCTGCAATCTTAGCCCTTATATGTGCCTGCTCTACGGAACCCAACGCCCCTGCATAGGCTTCCATCTCTACTATCTGCGGCTCTATGGTTATCGGTTGCGTCGTTATGCCTTGCATCTTTGCAGGTGCGCCCATATCCGCTCCGGGTCTGCTTGCCAAAAAAGCATTTACCGGGTCTCTCGATTCTTGTAGTAATCTTAATTGTTCTTTTAGATTGTTTACTCTTAATTGGTGATATTGCCTTTCGGCATCGCTATTAGCACTTATTACTGCGGCTTCGGCATCGGCAATCTCTTTCTGTTTGCGCCCAATATCGCCCAACGCCTGCCATGCCCTTGCATCGGCAGCCTGCCGCTCCCTTTCGGCTTGCGCCTCGATAGCTCTATTAGCTTCGGCAGTGGCTTGTGCTTGCTCTGCTTCTTTAGCATCGGCGGCTGCCTGCTCCGCAACTAATTCAGCCCGCCGCTTCATAAGGTTAGATATAGCCTTTTCGTTTTCTTCAACTATCCGTGCCGGTGTCCCGTAAAGATTCCCCGCTTCATCAGCCCATAACCTGCGGGTTTCTTGTATTATCCGCTTGGAATTGTTTATGGCAGCGTCTACCATCTCGACTGTAAGGTATTCAGGCTCCTTAATGTTATTGCGAATATTATTCCAAATAGTATTAAGGCTGTTTAGCAATCCGGTGAGTGCCGGTGCCACCATTGTTACAATATTGCGTGAAAATGTTTTCCACTGCTCATCCAACTGCACCACCTGCACCCGCAAGTCATCCGCCGCCTGCAATTGCTCGCCGCTTAGCACCACCCCAAGCTCATGCGCCTCTTTGCGCAACCGCTCTATCTCTTGAGAACCCAACGACAATATCGGAGCCATCTCTCGCCAAGCACCCCCGAAAACCTGCGCCCCTATCACATTTCGCTGTGTGATATTTTCCATTTGCGATAATTTGGCAATCGCCTCTTCAACAATATCGCCACCTTTGCGAAGCTCCCCATTAGCATCTCTGGCAGTCATGCCTAATGCTTCAAAAGCCCTGCCTAACGGCCCCGCATCCTCGCCACCCCGTGCAAGCCTTTGCGTTAATCCCTGAACGGCACTCGAAAATACATCTACCTCCACCCCCGCAATCTTAGCCACATACTGAAACTCTTGCAGCTTAGTGGTGTTCACTCCGGTAATCTCTTGCAGGTCTTGCATTCGGTCGGCAAAGGTTGTTACATCGGTAATCATTTGCTGTATCGCTCCGATAACAGCATCAAAGGCAAAGGCAGCCGCAATAGCCGCACCAATCTTTTTGATACCGGCTTCAAACCCGCTTACTTCTTTTTTGCCTTTCTGTAGCCCCCTTTCGAGTTCCTGCGTGTCGGCACTTAGCCGTGTAATCAACTCTCTAATCATAATTGCCACAATTGTTTTAATCGTTCAAACCGCTCTGCCCCATTTCCGTCGGGTGCTTCCTTTGCCTTTTGTTTTCGCTCGCCCTCAATAGCAAACACATCCTCTGGTTTAATCTTTTTGCTTGAGTGCGGAGCCAATGCGCTCCAAACAATAAGGCGCAAATTTGAGAGTTCGCTGTTTCGTTTTCGGTAGTGTCCCGCCAAACGGCACCAAAACTCCCCAAGCTCCATAGTCTCAAACTCGCGCCTTGCTAATCCCAAATCCCCAACAGCTAAATCATACAAATCCGCCCAAGTTATTTTTTTTTTTCAGCACCGTCGCCCGCCCACTCTTCAAGTGATTTTCCCAATACCTTGCTTTTGTAGATAGCCACCTTTAACTCGTCAATAGTTTGCTGCTGCATCTTCATGTACATCTTATAAATATCCTCTAAGTTGTACCGCTCCCTTTTGATGGAATAGCGGCAATGCGAAACATGGGCTGCAAACAATAGCGTAATGAATAACATTCGCTCGTCGAGTTTTGCAATCTCATGCAGCTCTACCTTGTTCACTTCACACATGGTAATCCAAGCGTATGTGTCAAAGCGAAATGTTATCGTACCCCAGCCGATAGGATTTTTTATTGTAGCAATCATGGGGCAACAACGAATTGCGTTAACGCTCCCGTGCCTTGTACCGATAGGTTTATGCTACTCCATCCATCTACCGGAGCGGATAGGCTGCTGCTTTCAATCATAACCGTGCCTTGATAGCCTGTTGAGCCGGTAGCATTGGAGCGAAGGCGCACCATGAATTGGCGATTTTCCAACTGCCATGCTATTAGGTCGTGCGGCGTGAATGTTTGCCCGCTTGTATCCAAAGCGTCGAAGTCAACCGACCAGTTTCTTATTCCGCCCGGTAGTAGTCTACGCCAGTCGCCATCGCATTTGGTGCGGGCTTCCAGTAGTTCGGTGTTAATATTTAGCGTGTGCCCAGTAGATGAGCATACAGCCGTCCATACCGGTGCCGCCTCCGTGCCAGTGTTCACATACAGCATAATGTCTGTGCCTCTTATTGGTGTCATTTTTTTTGAATTTTAAAGTTGTGTTACAAAATTAATTACATTAATCACTTTGCGAATTACCCTGCCGGTAGAGTATAACTCCGGCATTGGGTCTGAGCTATCAATATGCGAAAACAGAATATTGAAGTTTGCCGTTTGCCCGTCCATCATTATCAACGGCAGCATTTCGTTTGCTATATCTTCTGCCTGCTTGTCGCCGCCCCAGTCCCCGTCGTTGGCTACAATTATATCGAATGTAGTCGTTATCCGATATGTAGGCTTTGGGCACTTGGTTAATTGCTCTTGAGTGCTGCGGGTGGAAATTAGCACATACGGCGGTTTTTGGTCTTGCGTCGGCATATTCAACGCCGGACAAGAAATACCGCTAAGTGCTGCAATAAAAAACTGCCTAACTTCTAATGTGGGTTCAATTCTCATTTCGCTTCTCTGTTTAATAGTGCTTCAATCTCTTCGAGTGCTTTCGGGGCGTGCCTATCAAAAGCGTTTTGCAAGAATCCGCTTTTTGTTGGGTGCTCATGCTCCCAACGGTTTGCGTACACAATTGCACTACCTACCAGCACATCAAAGCCATTAGGTAGGCTTCTCGGAAACGGGATTAAATACTGCCCCCTTGGGTCTTGTGATGGACGGTCTGCAAGCATTCGCCCCCGATTATCAATGTAAATGCTGCTTCTTAATACTCCGTAAAGCACTGGCGCACCCCTTTGCGCATCGGTGCGAATAAGATAGCCCGTCTCCGTAATCTTGTTGCGCACTCCTTTATTCACGGCAGCCCCAAAGCTATCATAAGCCCTTTGCGTTCGTTTTACCGAGTTCGCATCTGCTCGCACACCAATACCGGGTTTTCGTGCCATTGCTTTTTAGTTTATTGCGTCTGCATAACAATGCAGCTCCATCCATTTATTTTGATACCCCTTATTCACAACGCTATGAACATACAAAATCTCGCCGTTGTCTAATATTACCCGCATCCTCACAGTGGGCTCAATAGCCAAATAGTAGGTAGTTATCAAATGCCCCCAGCCGTCGCTAATTATTTGATTGTGGCGAAACCTTCGCCCTGCCTTTTCAGGCTCTACCTTTGCAAAGCACACCCCGATTGGTATCCATGCCGTGCGGAGCGTACCGCCCGCCCCGTCAGGGATAGTTTCAACTCTTTGCAGCGTTATTTGCCTATTTAGCTCTCCGGGATTCATCAGGATAACATATTTATTTGATTTTGCAATATCCACCGTTTTACACATTGCGGGTAATCGATGCCAGCCGACCCACGATTGATAAATAAGTGCGCCGCTAAGTCAATCACCGCCATTGTCAGCCCGCTGCGGGTGCCGCCAGCCATGTAAGTAGCTTTTAGCAATCCCTTTTTGTTGTGCCTTAGCCTATTGCCTATAACGCTCGCTAAAACATTCTCCCCGTCAATAGTGCAACTTTGCATCTCGATAATCGGGGAGTGCGGAAAATAAAACACACCTTCAAAGTCCGATAATTCGAGTTCGATTTTCTGCTCAACAAGGCTCAATCCTGTTGCGGCTTCCAACTGCTCACGGGCTTGTGTAATCAGCATAAGGATTGTTTCGTCCTCCAGCGAGTGCAATACTCTAAGGTAATCCTTTGCTGTTTCAAGGCTCACGGCTTCAAATCCCGTTCGGGTGCGTTTTACTATTAGGCTCATTTCGCTTGCTTCTTTTTTGTGGCTTTCTCAATCTTGTTTTCCACCTGCGGCGTTTCGATTTTCTCAATGGGCTTTTCTTCCACCGCTTCGCCGTATCCCAAAGCGATAACCCGCTCCACAGTATGCTGCGCCCAGTCGTATTCGCCCGGAGGTATCTCGCCAAATTGTTTTAAGAGTTTGATTTTCATTTTATAGTTTTTAAAGCAAACCCACCGCTTCCGATGGGCTTGCTGTTGTTGATAACTATTTTGTAATTACCGCAATACCGCTCGGCAATACGGGCACATAGCCCACTCTCTTTGAAGCTCGCATGGCTACCATGTCCCGCTCTGCAAGGTTTAGGTTTGGCGTGCCTTCAAGTGTGCCTTCGGTTAGCATCTTAATTCTAATGCCTTGCTTCTCCCCATAAACACAAGTCTTGTTCAGGTTGGCAAAAAACATGAATGGTGCACCGGCTCCAGCACTTGCAAACGAAGGCAAAGCATCGGTTAGCTCAATAGGATAGCCCCAAATCGTCCAGGGCGAACCTGCGACGGTCGGGTGCTGTACCAAATACATCCCAAGTCCATCGCCGGGGGCGAGGCTGTCGCTCCTTAAGTTGCGCAATACGCTGAGCGTTTGGCGATGCATAAAGAATTTGCCATCGTTCAAGGCATCGGCAGGAATATTGAATGTAAACGGGTCGATTCTCCCGGGTGTGAGTGCTGCGCCTGCCAATGGCACATTAACAACCCCAGCAGCACTGATAACACCATTGAATGGGTCGCCCGCTCCTGTGTTACCGGCTAAGAAAACGGCATCTTCGGTTTGTGCGAACCGCTCACCTATCAATTGCCCTATTAATGCCACAAGGTCAATGGCTGTGTCTTCCATGATTTCTTCAGTCATCGGAACGATTGCAGCCAATGTTTCCAGCCTTTGCACCACCTCGCCAAAGGTCGGGGCAGTCTTAGGTTTAACATTGCCTTGAGTAGTTACCCAGCCTGCCGTGATATTGTTTAGCAAGGTTGGAATCCTGCGTTCATTGCCAGTGCCGCCAAAATTCAGCGTGCGCATATTGCGCCGTGCAACGCCACCTTTCAGCGACCACCTTGCAATCTCATTGAGTAGCAATTCAGGCACAAGGATATCGCCAGCAGCAGCCGTCTCACCGTGAATCACCGGAGTGGTGCCGATGGATTTGTTGATACGCTGATAGGTTTCTACATCTCTTTTCAGTACGGCTCTTAGCCATTCGTTGGTCGTCTTGCTTAGCTCCTTTTCGTCGTTTGCAGGTGCAACCTGCTTGTTTGTTTCCATCTTTACAAACAATAGGTCTAACTGCTTTTGAATATCGGCAAAGCTGTTTGACTTGCTGATAGCCGTTAGCTTCTCGTCAATCTCTTTGCGCACATCGTCCATCTTGAGCGTGGTATCGGTTGCGCCGCATAGTGCTTTGTCTATGGTTTTGAGAAACTCAATCTCCTTTTCTTCAAAGGTGTGCCCCGCAGGGAGTGTAACGAATTTTAATGCTTCCATTTTTTTTAAAGTTTAAATTTTGCAATTCTTATTTGATTTAAAAAGGAAGTGGATAACCCGGCTTCATTCTTATGCTGCGGCTCGCTATTGTCGAGTGCTGTTTTTATTCTTGTTATCTCTAATTCCACAAGCTCCATCACGGAGTTGTCAAATGTGCCTTTGTTAATAAGTGCTTCTAATGCGCAGATTGAAGCGTGCGCCTTTTCGTTCTTTAATCCCGTGAACGGCGTGTTTTCATTTGCGCCCCACAACACACTCGACCCTTCCCATATTTTCGCCTCTTTGATTTTGAGTATACCGGTCGTTTTATCCACATCAAATTTAACAATCTGAAAGCCGATGCTGTGTTCTGTTAAGGCTCCGCAACTGTAAAGCTCCATCGCCAATAGCGATGCAGGTGTTTGCGTGAGTTGCGTTTCGAAATACAATCCATCTTTGCGCTCTTCAAGCATCAAAGGTTTGTTTATCGGCATTGCGGTATTATGCATCCACAAATGCCATATCCTGTTTTTGCCTTTCGGCCCCGCTTCGTTTATAGACTTCTTGAAGCAGCCACCGACAAAAACATCATTATCGGAGTCGAGTGTTTCAAGGCTCGCATAATAGCCCGTAACAATCCGCTTTTGCAGGTCTAAATCTTTTACCGTTCCTGTTGTTTTGTATAACATGGCATTATTTTTTTTTCAAATTTACAATAATAATTTACAATCCGCTCAAATCTGTTTGCTCTTTCGGCACGAATGCAATACAGCAACGGCAGTTAATAATGTGTTCGGGTGGAGCGTTTGGCTCGCCCGGGTGCAGCATCCTTGTGCCGTCTGGCATCTCAAACTCTTCATCTATGCCGATTTTGTGTTCATTCATATCGTTGTGGTCTTCTCGCATTGTGCCTGCCGGTCCCGGGAAGCCCGCCGCCAACCAAATCTTTTCCAACTCGATTCCTGCTTCGCTCGCTCCTTTGTATGCGCCCTGATTGCTTGCGCTCACTACCTCCGTGCGGGCTATCCTCAATGCTTTCCACTTGTCCTTTTCTTCAAGCGTTTTGCCGATAAGGTTGGCAATCTGCAACGCTCCATATCCTTTTGCTACGCCTGTTTTTACGGCAGCCCGTGTTACTCGCTGAATGTCTTCTACATGAGTCCATGCCACTTGGCTAATTTTGCGCCCGCACTTGGTGCGCACATATTCCATCATATCGTCCACCCATCCGGAGTTGAGCCTGTCAATATCCTCATAGCCTTCAAAGTCATCGGCTTTCTTTCGCCTTGCGGCTCGCTTAGCTTCTCTGTAATTGCGTTGGGCAAAGTCCAACCCTACCCGCACATAAAACTGCTCAAAAGCAGGTTTGAAGTTAAGGCGTGGGATAAAACTATCTACCGCAGCATTAATCTCGGCAGGCGAAGCGGCTCCATCAATAGCCGATAACAGCCTAACCCGTACATCGGAGTACATACGGTAAAACAGCCGTTCGCCAAAACGAATATGCTTTATCCTTTGCCTATTTATTCTATCCCAACTCATAGGTGTTTATCTATTTCGTCAAATCCTGTATCAAACTCGCCCAACTCTTGCAGCCCAATAGCCGAATAAAGTTTATCGGCAGCCTCATTGTCGTATCTGTCATATTGCGTGGCGGCTCGCTTCTCATTGATAGTAACCCAATCCATCGTTTTGAGCGTTTTCGCCAACACTTGCAGGTCATCCTGAATCTCACTTATTGCCATTAGGTCGTAATCCAAATAAAACTCACTGCCAAAGGCACTCGCTATGCGATTGTTTAGGATTGCCTTAAATGTATCTAAATCAGGCAATACGCTCGTAGTTATCAACGCTCGCCGTGCTTCTTTCAGGTTGTTGAGCGTGCTGGCATCGCTTGCAAGTAGCGACGGATGCACTCGGAAAATATTGCATAACAATTCTCGGTTGTATTCCCGTGCCTGCTGTACACCTAAATCAATAGGTGATTCGCCAACCTTCACAAATTGCAAAGGCGCACGACTAAAGGCTAATTTTCGATTATTTTTGTATCCCGTTTTGTCGGCTAATCGCTTCTGTAACTCATACGCCTGCTCTGCCGTGAAATCAATCTCGGTCTGTTGCGTGCCGGTAATAAAGCCCTTTAATCCTTCGTTTAAGAATGCCGCACTTTGTCCCTTTGTAGCCATGTTGTCTTGTGCGATAATCATTGCGGCTGCTTTGAGCGGCGGCATACCATACAGATTGCAACCGGCAGCCGAATACATTAGGTTTGGATATTTCCAATGCACCACCTTGTCAGGCTCTAATGTCATGCCGTTGTAATATTGCAAATCTACCGTATAACCCGCGATGGGCTGAATAGGCTCGCCGCCAATAATGCGCACCCTATCGGCAGGGAGCGTGTGCATCTCCAACGGCAGCCCCGTAACCGGGTTGGTGATGTTGTACCAATAGGCATTGCCCACCGTATCCCGAAACAGCCAAAGTTCTTCCAGAAATTCGCTGAATGTTTGTTTTTCGTTTGGTCGTTTCAGTAGGCTATTGAGCGGTGTGCCGTCCACTTCTTCAAGGCTTTCGTCTTTGAGTTTTAAGGTTTTTTCTAAGTTTACGCCCTTTGATGTTATAGCATCGTATTGCCTAAGTTTGCGTTTGTCTTTGATTTGGTACACCAGCCAGGGGATACCCTTGGCGGCTGTGGCTCGAAGGCTAATAAGCGAATAAACGCTTGGATTGAAGGCAAAGCCCTCGGTAATGTACTCGGTCAATGTTTGCCCAATAGGCACCGGCACACCCTGCTGCAATTGGCTGTTGAGTATCCGCATCAGGTAGTCGTATTGCGCCTGAGATACCGGCGGGCGTTTGGGTCTGAATAGGTCGAGTAATTTCATATCACAAAATTTTCTATTTTCTTTTTTCGCACTATTGCGTACCTCACTGCATCAATCGCATGGTCGAAGCCGTCCATCGGCTTGTTTGTCGCTTTGCCATTCTTGTCTGTAACCCACCTATATGAGCGTAATTCACGAATCAAATTTACGCTATTTTTTGTAACATAGATTTTTTTTGATTTTATTCGGTCAATCCCTGCCCGAACGCTATCCGCTCCCTTCAATGCAGGTTTGATATTGAAGCCTGCAAGGCTAATTTCGCTAATGCTTTTCGGTTCGGCACTATCTGCCGTTATTTCGTCGTACCCTTTGCGAATGCCTTTGCTATTCAGGAGTGCGCATATCTCCCTATTATGCAACCCCGTGTTGTAAAATATCTCGTCAATGTAGATGGCATCGTCTTGCTCGATAACGCCTACCAATACGCTCGGGTCGCTCGAAAAGCCAAAATCTAACCCGTACAAAATATTACCTTCTGGCATCCGGTCAATCATGGAGAAGTCAGGAAATATTAATCCTTCGAGTGTGCCAATTTTGCCCTGCAAATATACACGCTTGTAGTTTTCGTCGTGTTTGGCTCGCCGCAATACTTCAGTTTTGATAGCAGGAGCCACAAATGGATTATCAAAGATTGTGCTATGTATGTAGGTCGTGTCTGCCGTGTATTCGGGATTGTTAAGGTATTTTTGGTGTATGAAAAACTCATGGGTCGGATTCCAATCGGCAAACACTCTTAGCCTTGTGCGCTGTGCAAGATGGAAAAACACTTCATACGATATGTTTTGAAGCTCATTCACAAACACAATATCTCGCTCGGGGCCGTGCACCTTGTCGGAGCTATCAGCCGAAAAAAACTCAATCATGCTTTTGCCTACATGGTAGATGTTCTCGGTCTTGTTGTGCTTGGCAGGATTATAAAGGTCGTTGACTTTTAGGAAATTCATAAAATCCCGCATGGCTCCTTTTTTCAGATGCGGGAGTGTCTCGGAAACTATGCTGATAATAAGCGGTTGGTTGCTGCCTACTGCAATGTGAAATAATGCTTGCAGCGTGCTGAATGTTTTGCCGGAGCGGGTGCCGCCTTCATTAAGCACATAGCGGGTTTTGCTCTCTATGGCAGGGATATAGATTTTCTCAATAACTTCATATTGTATCTCGCTCATCGCTTTCTGCTTTTCGTGGTATCACATTTATTGTGATTCCTTCGCTTTCGTGGCTTATTGCTTGCTTGGCTTTGCCGTGCGCTCTATCTAACATTCGCTCAATCATATCTACGCTCCTTGCATTGCTTAGTAGCTGCTTGCTTATTATCCGTATAAGGATAGGCTGATTGCTATCGTTTGAAAGCTCTTGCAGCCTGCTTTCTGTTAAACCGAGTAGCAACTCAAAGGCATCTATAATATGCCGTGCCTTCACCGGTGCGAATCCATCTTTTAACAGTTCGGCATTAACTCCTGTCAATATCTTAGGTGGCTGCCCCTTCCTGTTTATGTTTTCAGGTCGGGCTTTGAAGTCTTTATTATCCAAATGCTTAGGGCGTGGCATCGCTATTGTATTTCTATTGTATTTTTTTCAAATTTACAACAATTTCTTATTCGCTCGGTTTTTTGTGTCTTTCGGCCTGCCTTTTGGGTTGCCAGATTGGCCTGGTTTAAACTCCGCCGGATTTGGATTAGGTAGTGGCATTTTAAACTGTTGTTAAACTGATTTTTGGTTATCAAAGTTATAGCATTCTTTTGATTTTACAAATTTAAATAATCTTCATTTGTTTCATTCCCTGATAAATATACAGAATTATT
>OGVO01000104.1_pt1 | contig 14987 bp, 19 predicted proteins | sample 1575771 | NCBI WGS metagenome assembly OGVO01 (sample SAMN07581527, study PRJEB24739) | freshwater metagenome | place: Singapore | collected 2015-01 | reverse complement strand
ATGGCATTCAACCCACTACAGAGACAGTTCTAAACCTTGCTGATTTATTCAACCAATCCCCACGCGCCGCAATGGATTTCCCGAAATACCTTGCTCAATGCCAAGAATCAGGGAAGGAAGGTACAGCCGCGATCCTTTGTGCAAGGGTGGCAAGCTACGAGGGTGACGCGCCTGGTATCACCAGAAATGGCATCACCATTGAAGCTGACCAGCGTAGACGGATGAACGCGATCACCACTGCAATGAACCGCTTTAAGCCTGTTGCCAACATTCGGTTCACTATCCCCACTAACGCAACCATCACATCTCGGTTTGGTTTGCGCTTTGACCCATTCAACAAAACAACTCGTCAGCATAACGGGTTAGACTTTGCGGCTCCTGTTGGTACTCCGATTTATGCCAGTGCAGATGGTGTCGTTACCTTCGCTGGTGATGCTCTTGACGGCTATGGGTTAAAGGTCATTGTTGATCACGGTCAAGGCTATCAGACGCTATACGCTCACAATTCCCGGTTACTTGTGGCAGCAGGGCATCGGGTTAAGCAGGGGGACGCGATCGCCCTCATGGGTAGCACTGGACGATCAACTGGTAGCCACTTGCATTTTGAAATCATCAAAGATGGGCAACCGATTGACCCGGAAAAATATCTACCTTAAACCACACAAAAGCCCCCGATCGCATCAAATCGAGGGCTTTTATTTTGCGGTTGGGATGGGGTTATGGGGTGCGATCGAACTCCTAAGCTGCCTTGCAAACGAATGTTAATAGGTGCGGTGGAAAGTCATCTTTCAGCCCGTTACTCTCCCACGTCACAAAAACCCGACCATCCTTAACAGCATCGACAAAGGCGCGATCGCCACTTGGTAACCTTACACAATCCCCCACTGAAAACAATTGAGGTTCACTGCTGCAACTTGTCGATGCCCGTCGTCTGGTCTTAGGTGTTTTAAGTGGGGTTGGGTCTGGTGTGGGTGCAATGGTGCGATCGCCGCTATCAAATTTCAGCCAATCGTTAGGGGAACTGTCAGGGAATGCCACCGCAAAACCCTCTAGCACTTTCCCACTAGGAATAAGCGTAGGGTCGTTATAGAGCCGATAAACCGTAGGCTCTGACAACGTTGTAGCTTTCCATAGGGCATAGGCAGTTAACCCCCTGGAATCAGCGAATTCTTTAATCCGATTTAGCACTTTCATGCCTCCTATACTCTCATATCTAGAGGATACCTAAATCTATGAGAGTATTCAAGTTTTTATCCTAAATACTTGACAGTATCCTAAAAACTTGAGAGTATATAAATCGAAGGGGGCAAGAAGTGGTTACGACACTTCTCACCCCAGTTCAGTTCACAGTCACGCAAACTTACAAGGATTCTAAACCATGCCTACCAAGAAGAGCAAAACCAAGAAAACAATCAAGCCCTCTAAGCCTCAAATTCAAGTCGTAAGCGGTCGGTTGTGTGTCATCTTGGGCGATCGCGCGATCGGCATTGAATAACGCTCACGGGGGCTTAAATGCCCCTTCTACACATCATTTTTCTACACATTTATTTGAGGATTAAGCCATGTACGTACAAACAAAAAAAGGTATCGGGATTGTGGTCGAAAGCGATGAGGAGTGTGTGAGCGTTCAGTATGAGGACGGGTCTTATCAATTTTGGCTATGGAGTGAAGTGGAGCCGTTGTCTGAATAGCGCGATCGCCGATTAAGCAGGTCATGGGGTGCCTTCACCCCTATTTCTGTGAACTATATCAGGGTGTGTCTACTCGTTTATTTCCATCTACTCAACCCAACCATGAAAGATTTGCTCTCCCACGATATTCAATCACTAACTCTCACAATCAATTGTGCCCAACGCCCAGCCGCCGCCGAACTATGGGCACTGAGAGAAAAAATAATCGAAGCATTGTCACCAGAACAGCGATCGCCAGCACTGAAAGAAATCAGCGTAGAGCTACTGATAAAGGGCGAATTATACGATTCGCACATTATTGAATTTTGCACACATAGCCTTGAAGCCTAAACCCATGAATCAAACTATCGTCACCATCTCCAAACAATCCGACCTGGCATCCATCGACCCGATTGCGCTGTTGGAAGATGCGATCGCCACTGGGCATGATACTGTCAGCATTCGGTGCGGCGACTGCAAACCCTTAATTCTGCCTGTTTCGATATTGCCTGTATTGCTGAACAATCCTGAATGCTGCAAATCGCAGTACAGTAAGACACAATAGAAGCATCACAATCATCGCCCAAAAACTAAAGCATCGCCCCCGGATGGAAATCGGGGGCTTTTTAACTGAGGTATTCGTGTAGAAACTTGAGTGCTTCTATAAATTTTCTACACGAATACTCTGGACTAATTTAGTCCAACGATCAAAACCGAAATCAACGACAGAATGCGGGTTTCAGCCGTTTTAGTCCTGACTAGTTGCCGAACCCGCAACTACTCAAGCGATCGCAAAGCTATATACAGCAATGGTTTTGAGGTGTCGAAAAAATTACTGGACTAACTCAGGACTAAAAGCAGAAAAATGGACTATTTTTTTTTGACATCTGTTCAACAGTCATCAGATGATTTTGTTAAACACTTGTTTGACAATGCCTAACACTCCGATCGCTGGATTCAGAATTCCGGCAGAGATAATTACCCTCATAGAAGAAAAGTCGAAGGCAGAAGGCAAGAGCAAAACTGACGTGGTGATTGAACTGCTTCGGATTGGCTTAGGGATTGAGGCAAACCAGTCAGATGTTGAACACATCGTTGAACACAGTGTTATACAGAGGATTGATGCCGTTGAACAGTACGTTGAACATCTGTCTAACAGACTGGATAGCGTTGAACAAAGTGTTGAACAACTGCGATCGCACTCCCACACACCCACATCCCCAGATCACCCCATCCACCCCTCCCAGGATGCCCCACAAGAGGCGATAGAACCCTCTCAGGTATATCAGGACGTTGTGAAAATATCCTCTCAGAGACACCTAGAAGGCTCTAGAACTGAAATGCCGATTAAGACTAGTGTTGAGGATGGGCTGACGTTGCAGCAGGTATGTGAAGCTTACGGCATTAACTATAAAAATTTCAGCCGCAACGCCCAATTGAAAAAACAAACAAAACTTGAGTACCTTGCTGATCAGACCGGTGTTAAGTGGGTTCAGCGTGGGAAGCGGTATGTCAGGTTAAGTTGAGAGGCGATCGCCTTTTTATGGGGGGATGCAAAAGCCGCAAAAGCTACAATCAGCCTTTTTTATAGCCGATGCAAACGATGCAAACGATGCAAATTTGAATAGTTCGTTTTTAAGATGGTCGAATTTTTTCGAGAATTTCTGTGATGCCAGCGTCTTGCTCTCGCAGGATGCGTCGCCAGCTTGCCAACTGGCGATTAAACTGCCGGATCTCTTTAATGAAGTCCCCATGCTTAAGAGCATTCTGGCTAGATCGCTTTTTGCCTTGTTCGCTTTTTGCCCCTGTGCTTTGCTTCCAGGGTTGCCAATTCCTGATCATCTGCCGTTGCTTCTCGCGTGATTCTGCTGTCCATCTGGGCACTGGTCGAAGCCTCCAATGTGCTGATAGGTTTCTCTTGTGATGTAGGCTGATGTGCGATCGCCACTTGGTTAAGCTGATTTTTAATGAAGGTTGTTTTGTGGGGATTCTTCAGTTCAGCTAACGCGAGAATAGTTCGTCTGCTTTGCTCCTGTGCTTTGAGTGCTAATTGCAGATAGGCGATCGCCCGATCGCTGCGACCTTCACCGATTAATGCCCCTGATAGTGCCCCAAAGCTGTTGAAGATCGTCGCCAGCGTTTTCGCTTGACCGAACAGCATATCCTGAAGATGACTTAAATCCCCTGAGTCGATCCGATCCATCTGATCTTTCAAAGAAGCAATATGCTCAAAGGGATCTACGCCATCGGGCATCTTGAAATATCGAAGGAAGGCACTGGAATAACCCGACCCAACGAGCGGATTCGTATCAACGTGTAGTTCTTTTCGTAGTCGATCGTTATTCATTTCATATCCCCTATTAATTGAAATGCCAGCACCATATCGGCAGATAGGCACTGGCATTGATTAGCGTCAAATCAAACTACAGCCCTTGCATCCGAAAAGCATCCACCACACTGCCACCACTTTGAAAGTGCCTCACCAGGTCCGATGTGCTGATCTCTGGTTTAGCGGGTGGCTCATCCACCACTTGTGCGGGCGCGACTGGTGCGGGGTCGGGTTTGCGGTAATGCTCATTAATTTGCTTTTGGAGTGCTTCGATTTTTTGCTGCATTTCGATCTGGCTTTTAGCTGCCTGAAAGCCTTGAAAATACGCGGCTTGAGTTAAGTCCATTATTATTTTTCTCCTCTGATTTGCTTCAAAAGGTCGGGATATTCCAGCCCATAATTACGGCAAAATTCTCCACCGTCCGTCTCGACTCGATGATAGTCAGTGACGATCGCCCACCGACTATCTCGCATCACCACAAAGGGCACACTACCTGGGTTTATGGGCTTATCAAACCGCACGGGCGATCGGCTTTTTAAGCCAATTGGCAACTGATCAATTAATTGATTGTGATGAGTTGCCACTGCGTAAAATTCCGAGAATTTTTGATGATATTGCCGGGAAAGCTCGATTAATTCTGGGGTTAGTTGATTGAGCTTTTCGATTTCTACATCCAGCCGATTCAATACGCCTTGATGCTCCAACTGCATCTGCTCTCTACCCGCCAAATATTCGAGCCGTTCAACATCTGCCTGTAGCTCGGTTAGCGTCTTTTGGGATTGGGTCAATGCTTGCTGCAACTCCAGTTTTCTCTGTTGCAACAGTTCTGATGCTGTCGGTTCTGATTTTGTTTGTGTCATTTTTTCGATTTCCAGGAAATACAAAAGGAGCCAACAATTGTTGTATCTAGTCTAATCAATCTCAACCTGAGACACCCTACGCCGATCGCGGTGGATCAGGTCCACCCCGCGACCGGACCATCCCCTCCAAAAATGCGATCGCCGTTTGGAGGGAGCGATCGGCGTGGGGTCGGTTGGCGATTCGCATCAATAATCTGAAGCCTCTTGATACCAGGGCGGCGCGTGTTTGTGCGGTGGATGGGGTCATGGGGTCAATCACTGCTAACGATTACAAACGGGCTGTAGCCTCTGCGCTCAACTAGTGCGATCGCCTTTTCGCAAACCAAAGCATCAAAGAGGTGCTTTTTCTCTGCGGTTGAATTTGGCAGGGCAGGGCACTCAATCAGCCAAACTTTTGGGCATCCGTTGCGGCGTGCATTCCTTACGAATTCGGTGGCTAGTTTGTTCGCTTGCCGGGATGCGATCTGGTCAATTTTTCGGTAGATTTCTTGCTGCGATAGTTGTTTGGGCATTATGCGATCGCCTCCAAATCTTTAATATCTCCAGTGAATGTAAGGCAACCTCTAATCAGGCAAGCGGTTGCAGTTCCTAAGCTCTTGACCTCCCACTCTCCAGCCATCTGCGACCACTTCACCTTTGAGCCAATCAAAACCCTAGTGGGCGATTTTTGCCGGGGTAGGTCTACCGGAATCGAGGCAACCGGGGCAGGTTCCGAGGGCAGGTCTATATCTTCTAAACCAGTGGGTAAGGGACTATTGCTGTCACACACTGGTTTATATATATATTGTGTCGATGATGTGACACCCTCAAAGCTATAGTCTGATTGGGTTTGAGGCTGATTTGAGACCCCAAAAAATGAATGATTTTTTTGCTCATTTTTGGGTGATTCCGAAGCCTGTTTTTCAAACTTTTGGGTGACAGATTCCAGCACATCGAGGGTGTATCTGTACCGATCTATTGCTGCCTCAATCCGCAAAACTTGCTCATCCTTTTGGGCTTTCTCTAATCGCTTTTCAAGATTGGCGATCGCAGTGGGGATGTAATCTGGCATCACAACGCGATAGAACCTGACCTGATCACCATTGACCCTACGCTGTTTTGATTCTGTTTCGAGTCCGAATGTCTCCAGAACTTTATTGAGCCATTCAATAGCGTCTAAGTCACCCACATACATATTCAATTTGAGGGCAGTGCTAGACCGCTTACAGGCTTTCCAGAATTTCTGGATTTTAGAATCGTCCTGCTGCCATTCGACCTCTGAATTTAGGAACTCAGCAAAGTCGAGGTCTAACAGCGTCTTGATAAATAGGTACTTTGATTTGATTTGCTTAGGATCAATCTGCCCTTGCTCATCCCACTTAAGCCACTTCTTAAACCGTGCAGACTTAGCGAATTCGGGATTGCGTAGCAAGTAATAGTTCTCGATTTTGCCGATAAATCCCCGGTCTTTGTATTTTAGAAACTCGACTAAATCAGCAGACCAGCTATCGCTGTATTGGATATCTGGCAATCTTTGCTTAAGCTTGGCTTTTTCGATTGCACAGCGATCATCCCACTTTAAGTTGATGTCGCTACCTTCCAATCGCGTAACCTCATCTGGTTCAAGGTTACGAGCGTTAAAAATGTCACGGGCATTTGATGCCCTAACGTGCTTCTTAGCTTCGGTTAGATCGTCCAGCGGATCACCAGATGAGGTTACGATTTCAACGTCATGCCCTGCACTCTGTAATGCTTCTAATAAGCATTCTTGCGGGTACTTCTGTTCATAATTCCTGATAGCTTGCAGCTTACATTCGGCTTGATAGAATTCATCTTTGTGCTGTTCCCTCAACTCGTTGAATAATTCCCTTAAAGCCTCCTCGTTGTCTCTGCCCTCGATTACTGCCTCCATATCGGCTCTTAGGTACTTATCCCATGTAGCACTAATCTTTTCAGGGTGTGGCGATCGGCTGATTTCATTACTGGGGTTTGGCTTGCTACTGCACCAAACGTGACGGATACATTTCTCATCCCGAATTCTGGCTAACATCTGCATTTGCTGATCTACCGAGATAACCCCAAAAAAGTGGCAGTATTGATCGGTGAAATAGTCTCTGATGCTGATGTCTAGACCATTTTGGACAGAAGGCGAATAGGACAGATATTTGGGCTGTTGATTTTCGATAACGCCTGATGGATCTTTGAAAAAATCACCCATATCAGGAGCCGTCTTTCCGTCTACCCTTATCCCACTGAATCCAAACATCCCATCTAGTGCTTCTAACTCAATCTGGGAATCAGAACAGGATGCAAATGGGGTAGTGTGTCGGAACATCAGATCTTTGGTTTCAGAGCGTTTCCCCTCATAGAACTTGACCTTAAAACCACTTCCCCGGTACTGATTTTCAATTTTCAGCACTTCCAGGTCAGGGCGATCGGCTAACTGCACTAAGAAGTCAACTTCCCAATCTTTCAGATTTCCATCAAGACAGATGATCCGTTTTGCCCGTCGTAAGGCTTCTTTGAATAAATGCTTGGCTAGATCTCTCCATCTGGCGATCGCAGTATTGCGGCTCAACAATGCCTCGATAATTGCTGAAAGCTCATCAAGTATCAGGTTTACGTCATCAAAGTCACTCGCCAAAAACTTAATAATGCTGTCGATGCAAGAGCAAAGGCGGCGATGTGGGTCTCTAATCATCTTTGTGCCGTCATGCTCTCGCAAGTGGTAGAATCCCCATCTCTCAGCAGTTTGGAGCAATAGCGAGTTGATAGCACCCAACGCGATAAACGGATCATTCTTCATCACAGGAGACTTAATGAGTCGCCTTATGTATTCGGTTTTGCCTGTCCCCAATCCAGATCGAATAGCTGTCAATGTATTGGCTTTAGGTACTTCCCAATCAAAGTAGCGGGAACTGATGGTGTGAGTAGGTGTGAATTTCTTCAGTTTGCGCCACTGTGCCTTATCCCTAGCCTTATAGTCATCAAGCTCTTTGGGGGGCACATACCCACGCTCAAACGCCATTGCTAGGAACTCATCTGGGGTGATGAAAGCGATCGCGCTTAAATCGTCCAATTCATCAATATCAGGCTGATCTTTGGTGATTTGACCCCACCAGCCAATCCTGATGGTGTATCCCCAATCACTCAAAAGCTTGAAGGTTTTTTGATACTGCCTCAGAACGTGTTCGTTAGGTTTGCCGTCTTTGCCCTCGATAGCACCAGAGTCGGGATAGAAGTCAACAATAGTGGTGTTCAGTTCCTCTGATAGCACTTCTAAGGTGTATTTGAGCGTATCAGGGCTAGAGCCGAACTGCCCACCAGCCGCGCCTATGACGGGGTATCCCAACCGCTGAGAGGCGATAAACGGCTTAAGGATGCCCTCTCCTGCCCCTATCCCAGTTCGCAGTATGCCGTCCAATGGTCGAGCTACTGCGATCGGGTTCTCACCATTGGGCAAGTGTGCTGTAGCTCCGTTCGGTCGCTTCTTAGTTTTGCTTGATAGCCACCGATAACGCCCTCCCTCATCGGCTTTTCTCATGCGAACCTGAAATCCTACCAGGAGCCGATCAACATCGTAGATAGGGCATAAATAGCCCTCTTGAGTGTTTAGCGATTTCTGGTCTAGATTCACACCTGGAAGGATGTGAGGCAGTTCAAAAGACAGCTTCTGCCACTGCTTAACCGATTTGAAACCCGCTGCTTTAATCTGTTCATCGGTTAGCCCTCGATGCTTCAGATCAGCGTAGTCGGTAGGGTGTAATTCTAACTGCCCTAATAGCTGTCGATAGTATTTATCGCGCTTCTCAGGACTCAAGCAAGTGGCTTTCCGTTGTTCCTCTGTTTTTTGCCGTTCCTGCTGCCGTTGCTCTTGCTGCCGTTGCCATTCGTCACGGTCAACGCCCTGGTCATCAGTGGATGGAAGGAACATTCCCCACATCCCATCCTTAGACATTCCGATAAACTTAAACCCTGATGGTGCGCTGTACTGGTCAAGCACATTCATACAGAGGGTTAAGCCGTCAACCTGTCGATCGCGTCCGTCAGTATTGCCGCAAATTGGGCAGGGATTGAAACGAGATGAAGGAGTGAATTTGCTCACGCCACACCCCCATCCGTTGCAGAGGTGCGATCGAATCCCCGGCAAATCGTGCGGGTTAGGGGTGATTGGGTGGTATGATAGGTATCAGGTACGCAACCGGAACTTAAGGCTTTTACCCCTTGCAATCGCGATCGCCATGTAGCAAAATTTGAGACATCACGGATGCCAGACATCATACTGTCTGACACAATGAGAATAAGGCTATTCATTTTTAAGACCTGTAGGAGGGAATTAAGAATCTGGATAGCGTCTTGAAAAGGGTTAGGAGCCTTTTCTGGACAAAAAAATAACAAAAAAGACCCGTCGCGCAGTTCTCAGCTACGCGGCGGGATTTTCGTTATATGCACTCAGAAGTGCTTCAACAGCTTCACGAATCAAAGCCGATCTATTCTTGCCAGTGCGAGATGCTAAGCAGTCAAGCTTAGTCATGGTTTGTCGCGGCATTCTTTGAGTGATCCGTTCGGGATAGTCGATGCTTGTTTTTGCCATACATTTACGTCTGACTTCTACTCTTATATTAACCTCAATCTTTGAAAGTCAAGCCCCTTTTAATTAATAATTTGTTGCTGCAAATCAAATTTATTTTGAAAACTACGGAATCCAGTAATAACAAGGCATCCAGATCCCGATAGCACTCCCTTGAATGCCTACAAATGAAGTGATAAAAACCAAAAAATAGTAGTCATTTTCTGCCGATAACTACCACTATTTACCACTATTCTTAACAGAAACTACAGTGATTTCAGCTAATAGAAATGGCTGAAAAAGGCTATATGTAAGCTTTTCAACCTAGTGCGATCGCATCCTACCAGATCTGGTGAGATACGCAAGTTTTAACCACTTATCACGCTATATCTAGCTGAAAAGTGCAGTGATGCGATCGCCCGGATGGGGTGAGCGATCGCCTATTTACTGTCATCTCCTGCTAACTTCACAAACATTTCTTCTGGGGTTAAACCTTCTTTGTTGGCTTCAATCTGTAATCGTTTTTCGTGTTCCTCCCAGTTGCGTGAAAGGTAAGTATAGATAGCAGTTTGGAGCATAGCCGCGATCGATTTACGCAGTAGCTTAGAAGCCACTACCAGCTTCCAATAATCCAGATCACTCAATTCACCCACTTGCGGACGTGGGTTCTTTGGTGACGGCAATTTAATTTTGCTCCAATCCATAGGAATGAACTCAGGAACGTTGATATCCTTCAATGCTACATCGTTATCTTTCATAGGTCATTAATTAGTCCTTGACACTTCATTAATGATAGTTCATTATCAAGTTAATGACTAATCATTAACCAGTTCATGATTCATTAATGAGGTTTTTAACGATGTCTCAAACCTACACCACACGCGAGATTGCTGAGTTTTTGGGTTGTTCCATTCAGGCTGTATGCCGTGCCCGTCGTGAGGCTGAACAAACCTACGGAAAGCCGCTAGGCAAGCCACATACAAGCGATAAACGTCTCACTATCTTTGATGAAACCGAACGTGAAGCAATTCTTGAATTTGCTCCAAAAGCAAAGGTAAAACGTGAAACGATTCATGAATTTGTTGAAGGGGAGTTAATGAGCGAACCAACCGAAGTTGTGAACAGTGGAGCGATCGCCCGTGTTGCACAACCTCTGATGGGGTTTGGTGGGATTCAAACTCTGAACATCAATATCTCGGTAGCTAGTACCACTGCTTTGGAAGACGAAACAAAGATGATGCAGCAGGTTACTGCCCAAAGCTTTGGTGCATTGCAGCAGTTGATCACCAGTGACCTAAAAGCGGTTGTAAATGAAACGATCGCCCAAAATCGTCATGCCGTTGCAGGTATTCAAGCGGTCGCTGCTCATAGTGTCGCTTCTGAACTGGGAAAGCCCAACGCCGCAAGCGAATCACAGCACTAGTGCTGAGTGCGATCGCCCTTTTACTTTGAAAAAAAAACAGGAGAACAAATAATGTCCAGCAATTTTCAGGAAATCCAGAAATTAGAAGGCAACCTCTCACCCAGCCACACCCAAGAAATCCGCGCGAATTCCAGCGATGAAACAGAGTATCTGGAGAATCTCAAAACTGCCCATAGAGAGCATCGTGAAGCTGTTGAGAGCCTTAAAAAAGCGAAATAGCCACCTTTGCAAACAGGACACCCAACGATGAACCCTGCCTTATTTTTTTTGAATCTAATTGCCAAAACATTTACAGGGCAAAACCTTGAAGAGATTGAGATTGAGCGAATTAATGGGCAAAGGCTCCAAGAAATCAATCGCCTGATGGAAATACGACTTGCTCAGCATGGCTACACATTTCGATCGCAACTTGAGATGTCGAGAGCGATCGCGAGTGACCGACGGATTCAAGCATTAATCAATCGTGATTCGGTATTGGCTGATTTGCTGAAAGCTAATCACGCGATTCCTGCGAATGGCAGAACGATTCACAAGATCACTGATGTAAGCAAATTGTAATCTCGGTAGCCAGCCCGAAAATTGCGGCAACGGACTGGCTATCACTCCCACAAAACCATCACGAATTACAGGAGATATACCCACTATGGCATCAAGTATCACCATCTACAGGCTCCGCGAGCCATCAGCGAACGAGGTTGAAGTTAAAAGCGCGATCGCTGCCCTCGAAGGTTGTCATGCACTGCCCACAGTTGAAGCGATCGCACAGTTTTCGGGACTCAGTAAAACCAAAGTAACCAATACACTCCGCACGTTAAAGCAAGCGGGTTTGGTGCTTACTGTAAAGGAGGTACTAAACGATGAAACGACCACTTAGAAGGCTTTTAGATTGGCGTGTAATTGCCCATTGTGGAATGTTGGCATTCTCTGTTCAAGTTGGGTTCCTATGGGGTTTGCAACATCTCAGAAATGGGATTGAGCGAACCTCTGACCTCAATCTGGAATCATGGGAGAGATTTACAGGAAATGTACTCAGCATCTCTCCCACTGTGACGATCGCCGCAATAATCGGGTATTTAGTGCTGGTTTCTGTCAGCCCTGATGTTCCCGTTAACGAGAATAAGGTTCTCAATCGGTTGGCTACTCGCAAGCTTGGCAGTCCCTTGTTAACTCAGGACGAAATGTTGCTTTGGAGCCGCATTGAGGAGGAAACAAGGCATGAACACTAAGTTCTTATCATTGGTTGCGATCGCCACTCTCCTGTTGATTGCCCGTAGCCTCGCAACGCCAAAGGCACAGCCTGAACAGGCTAGAGCTACATCAACGCCATTGGCAGAGGAGTCACAGACTGATGAACAACAACCGCCAATGGTTGTGACTGACTACCGAATCAGAGCGAATACAGCATTTGAATCTGGGGTCAAGGGTGCGATTTTTGCCAGATCAAGTTACTTGTTCGCACGGGCACAAAGAGAACGTAATGCGGCTGTATGGCTTGCTAATTACTGCGATCAAGTTGCTGAGGATATTGTCGCTTTGCGATGGAGTGTTGCCACTCCTACTGGTGAACCTTCCCAGTTCGATCGCACTCTGAACCGCAGTGCAGAATTAAGCGCGTGTTGGTTCGCTCAGCACTGGATTGAAAGCGGAACCTTTGACCCAACAAAGGGAGGCGTTGATCTAAATCCAATCATCGAACAGTACCAACAGGGGGTAGAAAATGAGCAACCCGCAGGCTGAAAAAATGCTGATCGGCGGTTTATATGCCACTGGCTTGAGTTTGTTTGTATTCGCTAACTCGTTTAGTCAATGGGTGGGATGTGTCGGGTCTGTCGCTGTTGCTGAGACTATTCGACGTAGACGGCAGTGGAGCTACACCGAAGTTATCAAGGGTACTTTGGGCTATGCACAAGAGGCGATCGGTGAGATGAATGAATCATTTAGCCCGGTCGGTGATGCCCTGGAAAGAGGAAGGGTGCAAGTGGTGTCTAACGTCCTGAAACAACTTCCTATGGGTGAAGTGTTGGCAGAGCGGTTTGTTAAGTCTCAAGGGCTTAGGGATGAATGGTTTAGCTCATTCTGCGATCGCCCCTTTGTCATTGTTGGTGAATCTGGAGACGGCAAAACCTATTTACTTCGCTGGAGCCTCCAACAATTCTTGCAGCAATACCCTAACGGGAAAGTCTATATCGCTGATATCGACTACGGTTTAGCCCACAAAGGTTCACAGCCTAACGATTGGTTTGGGTTGCCTGTTGATAGCGTGTGTTTTATCACCCCTGAATCTATTACAGGGATGCTTAAGGAATTGGCTGAAATGTTGGAGGAAGGCGAATCTAACGCGCCTGTTCTCTTGCTGGTTGATGAATGGGTCAGTTACATCCAGTCATTGCCCAAACCAAAACAAGAGGAAGTGATCACCACAGTTCGTAACCTTCAAATTAGAGGTTTGAAGCGCAACTTTAACTTTGTGTTGGGACTGCACTCTTTAGCGGCTGGTGAGTGCCTACTGGATACCGCCATCCTTAGACGCTTTGATGTGCTGTATCTCTATCGGGCAAGCCAAGAAAAACGCAACTACGACAACATTGGTGCTTCATCCCAGGCGATCGCCTCTTGCATCGAACGGATGAATGGTTTGTCTCGCGTTGTTCGTGGTTTAAGACCGTGTGTTGTTTATGCCGAAAAAGAGCTGAATGTGAGGGCATTACCTGACCTTTCAATTCCCCAGATTGAAATAGTTGAAGCACCCAACATTGATCCAGATGAACAGTGGTTAGATGATGCCTGGACTGTTGATATTGAGGCGCAAATTTACAGCCACATGAACGCAAGAGTTAACGAGGGAAAATCAGCGATTTGTTATAGAGAACAAGCACCTTTATTAGGCATTTCTCGAAAACATTGTGTTGCCGACAATAGGCGTTACCAATTGGCAAAAGCGCAAATTGAGGCTTTCGCTCAAAAGATGTTCCCTCAGCCCGAAAAACAGGAGACGGGAGACAGAGAAGCGATCGCAATCTAGGGGAGACAACGGTATATCAAGGCTTTCAGAAAACCTGTCTCCCCACGCTTGTCTCCTCTGTCTCCCCTCTCCATCCATCCAAACTTAAGGAATTTGCATCATGAAACTGTCAAATATTATCGGCGCGATCTGCTGTATTGCTGTGCTTCTGCCCTGGTTGTTAGTTTCACTTCAGAGAGGCGATATAAACGTGAATGGATTGCTTCTGAATTTCGCAGAAACTATCGGTGAAATTATCACAAGAGAAGATCTAAATTGGCGTACTCAATATGATGCGCCACAGCCCAGACAATCACCATCACAAAGGCAAAATCAAGAGGGTTTGTAAATGGTTTTTTTGATTCGTACAGGCAACCTTACTGTCATCCTGTTAACAATTTGGACGATATGCAAGGTTGCCTTCCCTAACGTCGTAGGCGAGGCAAACGCGCAATGGAAGAACTTTCAGCCCAACTTACCGAGATCAACGAATCCCTCAGAACCGTCTCAAAACGACTCGACAGGATTGAGAAATCCCAACAGAAGCACCGGAGAGAGAACGACTCCCAACATAGAGCTGTAGAATATAGCCTCATTTGGCAAGAGACGATAAACAATTTGCTTCTGTGTGGTGTCTGCCTGGGAATCGTTTTAGTGGCGACGGCAGTTGATAAGGCTAAGACTGAACTCTGTCCGAGCCTCCCAACTTGGGGGCAGAGATTGATTCCCCTGATTTGCACACCTGGTAATGAAGCCGATCGCGCTTCTAATGCCAATTGGGAGAGCTATTTTCAAGGCGATAGCAATAGCTTGGTTGCGATCGCCGTTGGTAACGCAGAAGGCACTAGAACCCCTGATGGTGGCAAAACTCAAGCGTTCTCTGGTCATTCAGATCCGGGCAATGGTGTTTGGAACATGGGTACGTTCAGTTACCAGCATGGTGCTAATTCCCCACAACAGGCAGATAGGAAGCAACTGGAGAGGCTTAAGGGGCAAGTACAAAGCAAGGTTGATGAACTCGTTTCTAATGGCATTCAACCCACTACAGAGACAGTTCTAAACCTTGCTGATTTATTCAACCAATCCCCACGCGCCGCAATGGATTTCCCGAAATACCTTGCTCAATGCCAAGAATCAGGGAAGGAAGGTACAGC
>OGVO01000103.1_pt1 | contig 15072 bp, 25 predicted proteins | sample 1575771 | NCBI WGS metagenome assembly OGVO01 (sample SAMN07581527, study PRJEB24739) | freshwater metagenome | place: Singapore | collected 2015-01 | reverse complement strand
TACTAAACAAAACTTCAGACGAGATCGCGTCTAAGTTAGAAAGAAAAGCTAACCAAAATAAATAAATATATGAGCTGCTTAAATTGTCCACAAACTGAAAAAATACTTGACGTTGAAACAAAACTTTATAACGGTTTTGGCGGATATTCTTTATACAAAAATGGTAACTTTTTTTGGTCAGAAAAAATAGATAAGGACTATGAAAAGTGTTTTGATGTAAACGATATTGAACATAACTTTATAAGAAATGAAAGTGACGCTTTGGCTAAATGGGAAATAAAACTTGATCTACCACTTAGAAGCGCTGTATGGGAAAGAAAAGAAAAAGGTCGCTGGGTATTAACAGAAAAAGGCTTAGGCTTTGCATAATTTATGGGCTACCAAATATATAGAGTAGGTAATAGGTGGGGTGGGTACGGTGTACCAGCTACTTGCGAACACCCAGATTGTAAGGCAAAAATAGATCGCGGTATGTCTTATGCTTGCGGTGGTGAGCCTTTTTCAGAAGTTGGTTGTGATAGATATTTTTGCTCAAAACATTTAAGTTACGTTGGTTTTAAACGTGACGGATCAGACGAAAGGTGTGATTGCGAAGACGATTGTAAATGTGAAGTATATCAAGTTTGTGAACGTTGCGCGGTTGCTGGTGCTGATCCTTTCCCTTACAAAGAAGAAAGAAGCCTTTGGTAAGACATATCCTTACTCACGGATCGTGGAAGCAATGGCGAGAAGAAAACCCAGACGAAGTTGAAGAGTACCAAAAACAATATGAAAAACACAAAAGAAAAATTAGAAGCAATTTACAACAGATTTTCATCAATTCAACACAACAACGAAAATTTTTCAATCGGTGGCGGTTTAGATAACTATAAATATGCAAGCAAACGCCACGAAGATGCACAAAGTGACCCTGGTAAAATAACACTTGGCGAGGCAACGCAACTTTTCAAAAAAGCAACAGGACTTGACTCTAATTTAATAAAAGAAGTTTTGAAATACGCAATTCCAAACATGGAGTGGCATCACGCAGGTTTTCTTCCTAAAACTTTTGGTGGTGGAATGAAAAAAACTTATTTTTTGAACGCTTCTGAAATTTGCAACTGTGCTAAAAATTGGGTCGCTTTCTCTGAAAAATTGACCTTATCAAAAGTAACTGAAAAAAATATAGCTGAAGAAAAAAACAACTTTGAACAAAAGAGATTTGATTTTTTGCAAACTAATGCGAAAAAAATTGAAAGAGTTGCAGAACGACCAAAATTCTTTTACTTAACTGCCAGAGAAATGAACGGCAAATACGGGTGGTTTGATAGCAGCAAAAAAAATTATAATATGCCAGAATTTTTTAGCGGCTGGGAATTTGAAAATGAAGAAAAATATCGCGAGTTTTTGAACTTACAATAAAAAAACTAACTTAAAAAAAAGGATAAGAAAAATGATTCAATTTAATTTTAAGAAATTTTTATTTGACAATCGATTGTCGATTTCCGATTTGTCGAGGCAAATAAAAACATCTCAACCCGCCATTTCAAGAATGGTCGAACGTGGCTCGGTTAAACCATCTTTTTTAAAGCGCCTGGAAAAACTTTATTCCTGCGAAAAATTCATAAATGGAGCATAAATGGAAATTTTATTTGTAGCTTTTTTTGTTGCAGTTTTTTTAGGAATAGGTTTTTTTTTCGGTTTCATTTACAGAGGTTATTTTTTTACCGAAAGAGAAATGACGCTGTTGAAACGTTTACGAATCGAACAGCAAGAGAACTTGCGCCACGAACTAAACAAATGATAGTAAGTATTTTCACAATAAATAATAACACAACGGTTGAACTCAAGACCGAAAATAAATATGCTGTTGTAAATGGGAATGAGAAAGGGTTTCCGATTTTGCTTTTGGTTAAATGTTTAATTAAGTTACTAACAAAAAAAAACCACCGCTAGGAAAATAACGGCGGTTAAATAAATCACTAACAAATAACAAGGAAAAGGTATGGCAAATATAAACAAAAACAATAACGAAGCAAATAATTTTTTGCTTAACCGAAAAAAAGGAATTGGCGGAAGTGACGTTCCAGCCATTCTGGGATTTTCAAAATACAAATCCCCCCTGGATATTTACTTCGACAAAATAAACCCAGATGTTATCGAGCAAGAACCAAACGCCAAAATGATTGCAGGAACGAAACTCGAAGATGTAGTAGCAGATTGGTTCGCAGAAGAAACAGGTTTATCAGTTCGCAAAAAAAATAATTTAATCACCCACAAGCAACATCCGTTTTTAATAGGAAATGTTGACAGAGTAATTTCCGAAAATAATATTCCCGGAATTTTAGAAATAAAAACCACCTCAAGTTACGTAGCGAGCAGTTGGGATGCGGGTGAAGTGCCTCTTCATTACTTCGCACAGCTTCAGCATTATTTAAATATCACGGGATACTCGTTCGGTTTCTTTGCAGTTTTAATTGATGGCTATGATTTTAGAATTTATCGTCAAGAGCGTGATGATGAATTTATTAAAATGATGTTACAGCCATTATTTAAATTCTGGTATTGTGTAGAAAACAAAATCCCACCTGCACCCATTAACAGAGAAGAAGTTCAAAGGTTATTTCCAAAACATAGCGAAGGAAATTTTATTGAAGCAAGCGAAGACACTGTTAAAGTTTACAATGAATTAAAATCGGTTAAAGAAGAATTAAAACAACTCGAAATTAAAGAAGAAACGCTGAAGGACTCTCTTTGCAAAGTAATCCGAGATGCAGAAGGCATAACTTATAACGGAAATAAAATAGTAACGTGGAAACAATCTAAGGATAAATTAATTTTCGATAAAGAAACTTTTAAAAAAGAAAATGAAACTCTCTACCAAAAATATTTATCCACTCAAACAGGTTCAAGAATGTTTTTAGTAAAATAAATAAACAAACACAAACAAACACAAAAGGAAAAAGTTATGACAACTTCAGAAAAAGCAAAAAAGATTATTTTGGAAAATGAAAATTCCGAAATTAATTTTGACAAACCAGCACCAGCTCCAGTACTATCACCTGCATTAGAGCCAACATTCACAGTTTCAAATCCGCCAGCGGTAATCAAAAAAGGAACGCCTAGAACAATGATGGGAATGAAATCAAATGATGTGAAAAGTTTAATCGAACTTTACAAACCATTGATTTCTCAAGTGCTACCAAAACATCTAACAGCAGAACGTATTATAAACGTAGCAACAACATTAATTGCCCGAACTCCAGAACTTGCAGAGTGTTCAGTCGAATCACTTATCGGTGCGGTTGTTCAGTGTTCTATTCTCGGTTTTGAACCGATTCCGATTTTAGGACAAGCATATTTAATTCCGTTTAACAATTCAAAAACTCAAAGACGTGAAGTTCAATTTATAATTGGATACAAAGGACTCATTGACCTTGCCAGACGTTCCGATAAAATTCAAACGCTTTATGCACAGGCGGTTTATTCAAAAGATTTTTTCGATTACGAGTTTGGACTCGAACCGAAACTCGTTCACAAACCAGCACTCGGTGAACGTGGGGAATTTACTCACGCTTATGCTATTGCGAAATTCACCAACGGCGGATTCGCTTTTGAAGTTATGTCAAAAAAAGACATCGAGAAAATAAAAAAAATGAGCAAGGCATCCAACTCAAATTTCAGCCCGTGGAGTGGCGATGAGATTGTTGTTGACGAAATGCGAAAAAAAACAGTTGTAAGGCGGTTGAGTAAATATTTACCGATGTCGATTGAAATTTACAAAACTTTAGCAACTGATGAAAAAATATTAACTCCAGATAATTTCAAAGAAGGGGAAGTCGATTTAGCAACCGTTGAACCAGATGCGGTAGAGTAAAATGCAACAGAGCTTTTATCCAAGAATGCTCTCCGAGAGCCAGCTTCAAAAACAGATAGCCCAGCTATTAATGTATCAGGGTTGGCTCGTTATTCGGATTAATTCTGGAGTAACAAAAATCCAAAACAGATTTATCCGAAATTATTTCATTTACAACACCAAAAAAAGTGCGGGCTTGCCTGACTTGATAGCATTCAAAGGTCCCCGCACTATTTTTATCGAAGTTAAAAAACATAATGCAAAACCTTCCGAATCACAAAAGGAATTTTTTTTGCTTGCCGAAAAATATAAATTAGAAATTTATTTAATTAACAACCTCGACCAGATGGAGTTGATAACATGACAAAGGAAAGAATTATAAATACAAAATTTTGGGATGATCCCTACATAACGGACTTAGATCCAACAGAAAAATTAATTTACATTTACTTGCTTACAAATCCCTTGAGCAATATAGCCGGCATTTACGAATTACTAATCAAAAGAATCGCCTCGGACACAGGTATTGACAAAGAAATGATTCTTAAAATTTTCGAACGGTTTGAACGTGATAACAAAATTTATTATAAAAATAATTTTGTATTTGTAAGAAATTTTATTAAACATCAAAGAATTAGTAATCCTAAAATTAAAAGAGGAATTGAAAATGTCTTTAATGCTTTGCCTCTTGAAATTAGAGATTTTTGTCATTCAAAATGGGCAATATATGGATACCCTATGGATAGTTTACGCATAGGCAATGTATATCCTATACATAGCATATCACAAGTAAAGAGAAGAGAAGTAAAGGTAAGAGAAGAGAAGAGAAGAGAAGTAAAAGTAAAAGAGCCGGAAATAGAACCTTTACCTTTTACTTTTTTAAATTTTTCCTCTTTTACTTTACCTGATTTACAAAAAGCAATCACTGAAGCAGTTGAATATTATTGCAATATAAATCTAACAGCATCAGAACTGACAAGGTTAATAAATATCGTAACAAAAACAAAACAAGTAAAAAAAGAAACAGCTTGGAATTATGTGGTAACCGAGCTACAAAATTTTAGCCAATATCCTGAAGATAAAAAAAATATGAAATATCTCTGTGCAAAAATAGAGGGAAAAATAAATGATCAATTAACCAAACTAAGAGAGATAAAAACGAAAAAAGAGAAACAAGAGCGAATAACCGAAAATTCAGAAATAGCCGAAAAAATAGATTTTTCGGAAATAGTAAAAAGTTTAAGCGTGTAAAAAAAATTATAAAGGAAAATTAAAATGGAACATTTATCAAAAAAAATGGAAGTACAAAAAAAAAGATGAGCGAACAAAAAATAGGAAACAAAGCTTGGCTTGGTAAAAAACACACCGAAGAATCTAAATCAAAAATGAGAAAACCTAAAACAAAAAAAATATGTTGATTAACGATCATTTTCAAAATTATAAAAGATACGGCATTCCAAAGTGTCAGCTTTTAATTGCCGATATTCCTTATAACATAGGAAATAATGCTTATGCTTCAAATCCTGCTTGGTATAAAGATGGGGACAATAGCAATGGAGAAAGTGCTTTAGCTGGTAAAAGTTTCTTTGATACTGATGAAGATTTTAGACCTGCCGAGTTTATGCACTTTTGCTCAACTATGCTAAAATCTGAAAGCAAACCTAAAAAAGTTGAGGGCGAGGCAAGGCAAAAAGGCGATGCACCTTGTATGATTATCTTTTGTGCTTTTGACCAACAAATGTATTTGATTGAACTTGCAAAAAGATACGGATTGAATAATTACATAAACTTAGTTTTTCGCAAAAACTTTTCTGCTCAAGTACTAAAGGCTAATATGAAAGTGGTTGGTAATTGTGAATATGGTTTGATTTTATACCGTGATAGATTGCCAAAATTCAGAAACAACGGCAAAATGATATTTAATTGTATGGATTGGCCGAGAGATAGAGAAAGTGAAAAGATACACCCAACACAAAAACCTGTTGAATTGCTTAAAAGATTAATTGAAATATTCACAGATGAAGGCGATGTAGTAATTGATCCGTGTGCAGGAAGTGGAAGCACAATTGTAGCTGCCGAAAGAATGAATAGAAAAGGGTTTGGCTTTGAAATTAAGAAAGAATTTTGGACTAAAGCAAATCAATGGATTGAAGAAGAAAAACAAGCCAAAAAGGATATTGCCGAGTTTGGATTTGCTAAGTCTAAAATGGAGAAGTCTAATTTAACGCTGTGGTCTTAAAATGGCTTATAACGTTTTGCGGCTTGGCGGTCGTTTTAATGCCGCCAAACCGCTGTTATAAGCTGGCTGCGGATTATTAACGAAAAACTTAAATTGAAATGAAAATATTAATAACACACGAAGAAAGCCAAACGGTAATGGAAGCATTTTTGAACGCTGGACACGATGCGTATAGTTGCGACCTATTGCCACCCAGCGGAAAATATCCTGAAAGGCACTTACAAATGGATTGCTTTGAAGCTATAAAATTGATTGAGCCTGATTTTTTAGGAATGCACCCGGAATGCACTCGGCTAACAGTTGCAGCAAATAAATACTATAAGCCAGAATACGCTGAAAGGTTTCCAAATATCCACGAACAAAGAGCCGAAGCGGTTGAACACTTTTTAAAATGTGCCGAAGCATTGGAACAAATTGGCTGCGGTTATATTGAAAACCCGATTGGAATAATGAGCCGACTTTATAAAAAGCCGACACAAATAATACAGCCTTACCAATTTGGACATACTGAAAGAAAAAGCACTTGTTTATGGCTTGCTGGTTTACCAAAATTAGAACCGACTGAAATAGTAGAACCTGATATTATAGTTCATAAAAGCGGAAGAACTGACAGCCGTTTGCATTATGAAACATTTAAACTTCCAAAAGAAGAAAGGCGAAAAGCACGTTCAAAAACCTTTACCGGAATAGCCGAAGCAATGGCTTCTCAATGGGGAACTTTCATTCGGAGCAGGAACGTAGCAGCTTGCTTATAACTTATTAATTACCGCAATAATACAAAATGATATATGAAAATGATAATTCAAATAAAACTTAAAATAGATAATAAGCAAAAGAAGTCTTTGATTAATACTATCAAAACAAATCAATAATTATGGCACGAAGAAACTCATTTGATTTTGCTCATACTTGTCCAAAAATAGACAAGGCAATATCGGAAGCAAAAGATACTATAATCGACTATTTGAAAGATTGCATTACAGACTTATGCCCTTATATTACCGATGAAAAGGCAAGTGAGTTATCAAAAGATTGGGGAACTGATTTATATGATAAAATTTCAGATGGATTTGAAACAACAAGAGAAACAAATGAGGATATGAGAAAGCAAGCAGACTATCAAATTGAAAAACTTGAATCCGAAATTGATGACTTAAAGTCTGAAATTAAAGAACTCGAAAGCCAATTAGATGCTGTTTCTTAAAAATAACTAAAGGAGAATGAAATGAAAGTTCGAGAAGGTTATTATTCGGAAAAAATACGCAACGAGTCCTGGGACTACGTCTTAAATTATTTAGGCGAAATGCAACGCAAAGTTTTTGAAGCAATTAAAAAAATAGAGCCGTGTAGCAATGAACAAATAGCACAGCATCTCTGAGCTTATCCTCACACGATTACGCCAAGAGTGCTGGAACTTAGGCAATTAGGTTTAGTGGAATTTGCAAAAGAGGGCTACTGCCAACGCAGCAAAAGAAAGGTTTCTCTCTGGAAAATTTATAAAGAGAAACCAAAGCCGCTAGAACAATTTAACATAGAATTTTAAATAATTAATAATTACATATTTTACTTAATAAAAAAGGAAGGAAAAAAATGAAGTTAGAAAATCTTTTAAACAGCATCGAAAATAAAATTTTGATAATTGTCCTAATAAAAATTTGTAATGAATATCCGCAAATAAAATTCCAGCTCTTTGAGTTTTTTTCGGAACTAAAAAAAAATAATATATTTGCAAAAACAAATTTGAGGAATTAATGATTTGTGAAAAATGCGGGCATCTTGATTATGAAGTTCATAAAACAATTCGAGGCATCGAGTTTGATTTGCGTGAAGTCTGTTGTTCTCGTTGTAAGCGTTTTTTTTATCAGCAGATAATAAAAATCGATAGAGAAAAATTTGACAAAATAAAAACCGAATGTCAATCAAACCGAAACATCACCAACCAAACACAAGTAGAAATAAATGATTAACCAAAAATCAATTCGTGATTATTTTTTTGAACTCGAAAAAGAACTAATTGAGTTTTTCAAAAAAGGCATAAGAGGAAAAATTATCCGTTCCCACTTCAAAAACAAATCAGCAAAATTTCTTAAGCAACTTCAGACAAGCGTTTGGATTGATATGCGAACTATGACGTCTGAACAGATAACAGCAATGAACAAACTACTAACGCCAGCCGTTATTAAAAATTTTTCACGTATGACAAACAAACTCGAAAACGAAATTGTTCAAGTACTTAAAAAAGATTTACCACGTATCGAAATGGAAAAGGAAATTAAACACACCATCACAGATAAAAAATACAATGCACGAACACTAATAGCCACAGGCTCTAACGCTATTAACCAAGCCAAAAGAAATTACGATGCTGAAAAATCAGGGCTTGAATATTTTAAATTTGTGGGGGATAGTCCAGAGCGGAAATTTTGTAAAAAACACTACAATAAAATTTATTCCAAAACAGAAATAGAAGCTCTGGATAATGAACAAGGGCTACCTGTGTTTTATTTTGGTGGCGGTTATAACTGCAAACATCAATGGATTCCTGTAATAAAAGATTTATAAGCCTCTAATCGTTTCTTTTATTTTTGTTTCAACTGATGTCTTAAATTTCTCTGACAAATAATTTGCGAGTGTTTCTTCTTGCTTTTTGTGAATGCCTAAAAAATCTCTAATCACTTTAGAACGCCCAGCACCTTGCATTGCGTGGAAGCTTGCTCTCTCTGACATCTCTTTTGATTTAAATCCAATATATGAATATGAATTTCCAACTTCCATAACGTGAAGCTCTTTTAACATCTGTCCTGTAAATGATAAATTAACCGTGCTTGCTTTTTCCGGATTCCATTTTGATTTAAAATTTTGATAACCGCCTTTAATTAATATCCATAGCCCGCCTGTGTTTTTGTTCCTATAAATTTTTGTGTCATCCTGTAAACGTTTTCGATGACCCTTCCCAACCCTTGCGTAATAAGCTCCGAGAGGCATTCCAAAAGTTTTTTTACTATACGAAGCAAAGGGGCGGTTGTGCTTATCTTTTCCAGCGAAAGTATTTTCCAAAATAAACGCTATCGCTTGCAGTGATGCTTGCATTAAATATTTTTTTTCAATCATATTAAAAACTCATTTGTTTATTTACAATTAAAAGTTGATCACCATCAGTTGGAACAGTTAAATTCAACAACTTATACGCTTCATCTTTTTTTATTGGCATCCCAATATTTGTAACTACATCAAGCATTCTTGCGTTGGTTTCAACGTCCTTTGCTTCATCAAATACGAAATCAAAATGTAGCGGTGATTCGTTTGCGTTTGCTTCGTAATTTAATTTATAATCATAAAGCAAAACTTGTTCATTTATTATTTTTTTCAAACTTAACATATCTGCAAATAAAATATCGTTACGAATTAAATTTAAGACTTGCAAAGCTGCACGACTTCCACCTTGATTAGGCAACTCTGTTGTATTGCTCTGTCCAATAATAGCAATAGCGGTTTCGCTATTAAGTAATAAAATAAATTCTTTAAACGAATCGAGCGACTTTGAGTTTGTCAATTCATTCATTACGAATTTTACTTGGTCGCTAGTAATCGCATATTGATTTTTCAATAAATTACTTAGGGCGTTATCAGCGACTGCCTTGTCTGATTCATCTACAACCGTTCCCTGCACCAAGCCTTTTAATCTTTTGTTAAATAAAGCCCATTCTTGAATTGTCGCATCCTTTAAATATTCGTTAAAAATCAATGAACGCAAAACGCCACCCGAATTTATTTCTTCATCTGTTGCTGAAATATAATTTACATTGCTCGGTTCAATTAAATCACGAACTACTTCCGAGCCAATAGAATCAACGCTATACACGCTATTGTTAAAATCTTTTTCAACCTCTGTTGGATGAAATAATTTTTCAATTGACATAACTTGAGCTTTATTTATTAACTCATATTTTATTTTAATTAGCAAAGCTCCATAAAGAGGAACAAAAATAAATTTCTGAATTAAAAAATCAATTACTTTTTTTACTCGGTAAAAGGTTTCTGTTTTTAGTTTTTCGTTTTCATCACTTGAAAAAATGTTGTAAGAGAAAGAACTCAAAGCCGTTTTCCTTACATTAATAATTCCTTTGAGTCGTGGTGATACTGTTGTCATTCTGCTCAAATAAAACATAAGCGGGCGTTGGTCTCGGGCCCTGCCTTGTGCATCTGCCATTTCGATTGCTTTAGAAATTTGCTCGATAGGGGGAAAGTTTTTTTTCATTTGAATATTATACATTTTTTTTTTCCTTAATTAAAAAGTTTCTAAAATAATTTTTGGTTGATAATATAGTTCTGCACTTTCTTTTTTTACAATTCTTTTTTCGTGCAGAAATTCAAACGCACAAATTAAACTATCTGGAGCGTCATCGGGGTTACCTACTTTTTTATTTGTAAAAGAATATAATTGACTTAAAAACATTTTACCGTTTGTAGTTTGCGAAAAATTTATTGGGAAATATATTTTATTCTCTGCCCAAGCGAGCATTATATTTTTACTTAAGTCATCCACTCGATACCTTTTATATTCCAAACGTGGAAATATTTGGTCGTTTATTTGACACCAATTTTTAACGAGATTAGTCCAAGTAGATTCCTGCGACACGTTACCATCGAAACCAATTGAAAGAGTGTGTGGAAATCTGTATTTGAAAATTGTATTTAATAAAAAATTACTATCATCGAAAGAATGAAGAATAGCATCCACAACGTAGTAAGCATTGGTCTTAGCAGAGTAGCCCAAACAAACAATCGAAGTATTATCACCTTTATTTTTTATACTTAAATTCGGGTCGCAATAAATAACGCTCTTAATATCCTGTGGTAAAATTTCATATTCTTGATAATGTTTTTTATTAAACACATTTCCCTTTTGCACGTCAGCGCGTTCACCAAGTCCGAAAACTTTCCAAAAAATATAATCGGTTTTTTTGAAGCGTTCAATTTCTTTTATCTGCGAGTCGCTTAAAAAAATGTTATCCAAATAAGTGCTAATAATTAAGTCAACATCATCTCGTGCATCGATAACTTCCGTGTAGAGCCAATGGTCTTCAGGTTCACTCGGATTAAAATCTAAAAATATTTTTTCAGTAGTTCGCATAATCAACTGTCTAAAATCTTCGAGTTCAATTTCATTAGCTTCATTAATCCAAAGCACATCTCGTTTTGTTCCTCTTACTTTTTGTTGGTCATCGCAACTAAAAAATTGAATTTCATTTCCATTTAGAAAATAAGTGTTATCGCTTTTATTGTGATTTCTTTCAGAATATATATCTATTTTTTTTAATTCATCAAAAAAATCTTTCATCACTGATCGCTTAAGAGAGGGGAGTGTTGCTCTTATGACCGAGTAATATTTATTTTGCTTTGTTAGGCATTCTAAAATGATATGCTGAATTATCGAATACGTTTTGCTTGAACGAGTCCCGCCCTGATGCACTACTATTTTTTTTTTCGCTTCGTTTGTTTTACGAAGTAAATCAGTTCCACTAATTTTTATCATCGACAACCCTTGTAACATACTCAACGGTTATTTTATTTAATCCTTCCCCTTTTGTTGTTATATCAAATCGGTTATCTTGCTCATAGCCACGCTTCTTGCCCTTTGTTCGCAAGGTGAAAATGATGCAGGCGGTGTCATTGTTTTTTATATTTTCAATTAATTTGCTTTCTGTGAAATCTAAAAATAATTCTTTACTATGTTCCAGAGCATCGTGGACTTCGGGATAACGCTTGATGTATTTATCAAATGTCGGTCTGGAAACTCCCAAGCGTTTACAAATAGTTGTTTTTATGCCAAAGGAATTTTCTACAGCGTCGAGTATTTTTTTCAGTGATACTTTCATTTTATTTTTTCAGCTTTTTTGTTTGTTAAATTTTCCCAACGGCTTATTATTACATCGCAATACTTCGGGTCAATCTCCATCATATAGCATTTGCGGTTGAGTTGTTCACAGGCGATTAGCGTAGTGCCAGAACCACCGAATAAATCAAGTACAATAAAATTTTCTTTACTAAATAATTTTATCCCTTGTAATGGTAAGGCGATGGGGAAACATGCTTTATGATTTTCGTGTTGTGCATTGTTCGTTCCTATTCTCCATATATTCCACCAACATTCTCCGTTTTGATTAGTAAAATACTTATCTGATTTACTCATTAAAAAAATCAATTCCGCTATTCGAGATAATATTCCTTTACCGAGTGAATTAAACGCTTGTTTTTTATCCCAAATAATAGTTTCTTTAACACCGAACGGATTATCAGAACTAAAAATTATTTTTCCATAATCATCTCTACTTTTTGCGGAGTAGCTAACATTCCATAGGATAGGAGTACAATCAGTGCAAACCAAAGAAATATTTTTTAAGACATTAATTAAAAATAAATAATAATCACTCGAAGATAAATTGTCTGAGAAACCTGATTGTGAGTAAAACTTTATTTGTTTTTTATTATACCCTTCACTTTTTATTCCTTTTCCACCTTGGTTATAAGGCGGTGAAGTAAAAACCATATCTACTTTGTTTCCGTTCATTAGCAACTCCACATCTTCCAGCTTAGTGGAGTCGCCGCACATAAGCCGATGATTGCCAAGCTGCCAAATATCGCCGAGCTTTGTTATCGCTTCCCTTTCATCGGGTGCGTCAAATTCATCGAGGTCGGAGTTATCTTTTACGAAAATTTTATCAAGCTCCGAGCCATCCCAGCCAATGTCCACAAGCATTTCCTCATCGAAACCACTTAATAAATCGAAGTCCCATTCACCTGCTATATTTTTATTTAAGCGGATGTTTAATTCTTCTACTTGTTTTTTTGTTAATGTTTTTTTTGGAAAGTAGCAATCAACAAATTCAACACCTAAATCTTTTAGTGTTGCTAATCTACCGTGACCACCTATTATTTCATAATCATTATTTACAACAAGCGGTTCAGCAAAGCCAAATTTTTCAATAGATTTTTTTAAGTCTGCTAATCCCTTGCTTGTAAATTTACGGGGATTTTTATCATACTCTTTTAATTCAGTAACTGGTATTTTTTTTAGTTCCCATTCCATCTATTTTTTTTCTTTTAGTGTGAAATAATTTCCGATTTAAGTATTAACCGAATACCTGCCCGTTGTGAAGATTCTGAAAAGAACTCTTTGAACTTGTCATCGGTATTTATTTTAATTAAATTTTTCTCTAATAATATTTTTAGAATTTTTGAAGCGATAACATCTGCATCTTCTTTAGCTTCACCAACTGAAGCGTTTTCGCAACCGATAAAAATATTTACTTCCAAATCGCAAACGTAACCACCAACAACAAGAGCAGTGCCATAATCAAAATCGCAATAAACAAAAGGCATCGGTATTGCATCCGAAGTTTCGTTTCCAGCTTCAATGATTGCACCCGCTTGGATGCCCAGCTCAAAAGAATTTTCTTTTAGCGTTGCTAAAATTTCGTTCTTCACATTCTTAAAAGTGTTTACCATGACTCAACACCATTGATCATTCCCACATCATTTAATTTATTTATCGTTGTATTTTTTTGATTGAATAAATAATTCACAGCCCAGTCAAATTCTTTGTCAATCATATCTTCGTATGCCGAAAAATTTTCAGAGTTAATACTTTGAACTTTAGGACGTGCAAACTTTTGAATTATCATTGCGGCAGGACGCTTGATGTAATTGGGTGCGTCATTAACTCTATCTGGAATTGGGATTCCGATTTCATTGGTTATAAAAATAGAGGATTCCTTTTCAATTTCTTCAAAGAAATTTTCTTTTGACAAAGCTAAAATTAAACCTTCAGCTAAAAATGGTTTTATTTGTTCGAGCGTTACGAATGGCATTTTATTTACTCACTAATTATTTATTTACGGCAAAATTATTTTTTTTGATTACTAAAAAATAGTTATTAGCGGGTGCGGGTGCGGTTATGACTACAAAAGTTTTTAGCAAAAAAATATTTTTGAACCAAAATAAAAAGGATTCTGAAATGTTAAAAAGTTTTGTTGAACAACTAAAAAAAATATTTCCTGAAAAAGAAAAAGAACTCACGGAAATAAGTTTAGAAGTTGAAAAGGCACAGCCACCAAAGGCAGAGTCACCAAGCTCCGAACCCTCCTTGCTTAAATCGATTGTTGAAGAACTCAAAGCTGAAAATAAAAAAGTGCTCGATGAACTTTCACTTTACAAAACAAAAGAAGAACAGCGGGATAAAATTCTTGAACTAAAATTAATTACTGAACAAAAAGAAAAAATTGAAGGACTAATTAAAAAAGCAATTGAAGGGAAAAAAATTCCTGCGAAAAATGAAGAACTGATTAACACTTACCGTGTAGTTCTCGATAAAAATTTTGAAGCTGGTGAAAAAATAATAAACCAACTTCCGGCAATTAGTGAAGCCAGTCAAACTAAACCTGCTGAACAAACAACGCAAACAAGAAAATCGGAAAATCCGATTTTGTCTAAAATTTTAGAACGAAATCAAATATTAAATTAAAGGATACAAAAATGAAAATTGACCAAATTTCAAATCTCTCTTTGCGTAGTGCTGAACTACTTTCAAAAATAGTTGGAGTAGCACCACTTTTTCAATATGCAGAATTTCGACAAGACCCGTCCGAATATGCAAATATTCCAGACAAATCAAATTTTACAGGAACATCTGTTCGCGCTGAAGGTGCGGCGGTTCAAAGAGATGGACAAATTCCGACTCCGAGTTATAAGAGATTAGCGATTTACGAAAGGGAAATCACAATTGATAACTTGCGTAAACTTGATGCAAATGTTACTGGTTCACCAACTGCGCTTAAAACTTTTATGGATAGACAAGTAAATGCGTTAGCAATGCGATTAGCTGAAGAAGTTCAAGCGGCTATGTTCAATGGCTCTGACGCTGCCAATCAAATGTTTGGCATTTCAAACTTTGTGCGAGATGCAGCAGCAGCGGGACAGACTGCGAACTTAGGATTCA
>OGVO01000102.1_pt1 | contig 15079 bp, 15 predicted proteins | sample 1575771 | NCBI WGS metagenome assembly OGVO01 (sample SAMN07581527, study PRJEB24739) | freshwater metagenome | place: Singapore | collected 2015-01 | reverse complement strand
GTTTCCCAGTCACGATAACCTCTTAGGTGTGAGATTTGGGGCCTCTTGTTACCTGTTTTCTCATTCTCTCGGTTTAACTGGCTTAGACATAGAACGGTACAGTTTAATTCTTTACTCAGCTCCACTAGATCAGCACTTACTTGTTGTGTCCACTCGTCTATCTTCATCCCTGCAAGTGGATTCTTGAAAAGTTGAAAGTAGTCAACCACTATTAGTCCTAGTTCTTTTCCTTGCTTTAATAGCTCATTAGCAAAGTGAGTAGATTTTAGTTTTAACTGGCTAGTGGTCTGTCTGGTATCGTCAATAGCAAAGTGCTTCATGTTGTGAAGTTTGCTTGTAGCTGTGGTTAAGTGTTTAAATTGTTGATCTGTTAGGTCTCCCACTTGGAGGACTTGTCCGCTTATGCCTGTGACCATTGATACCATTCTGTCAATGATTTGGCTGTGGTCCATTTCCATACTGTTAAAGTAAACTCCATGCCCTTTGTTAATCACTTCCAGGATTATTGATAGTCCAAAGGCTGTCTTTCCCATGCCCGGTCTAGCTCCTACATAGTAGAGTCTTTTAGGGAGTATAGGTCCTAGTGCTGTGTCTATATCAGTGAACCCCCATGATATCCCTGCCCCTCTTTGTTGTCTTTCGTCGATAGTCTCCATGTAATCAAACATGGCTTTATCCAGGGTTTTATAGGGCCTGTCCATGCTTATAGTTTTGTTTAATCCCTTCTGTACTTCGGTGTAAAGGGATTCTGTTTCTTCGCCATCTTTGATTTTCTCTAAGGTTGTTAGTAATAATGTCCTTAGCTCTCTTCGCTTGGAGTCATCTTTGAGCTGGTTGCAATAGGTGATGATGTTAGAAGGTAGTCCTTGATCTGCTATTTGTGCTATGTATGCAGCTCCTCCAACCCTTGAGATATTTTTCCCTAAGTGAGCCATAAGAGAAGTCATATCAATAGGCATCTTCTTTTGGTGCATCTGCTTCATACTTTCAAACGGTGGCTCGTGTTTGGTAAAGTCGGCTGGTGCTAGGTTAGTTAGTGCGTAGGTAGCAGCTTCTTTTGATTTAAGGACACAGCCTAGTATTGCTTGTTCTAAGTCAATTAGTGTTTGCATCCTTGAACCTCCTTGGGGTATATCCTCCTTGGATTCCTTTATACTCTGGTCGTGGTGTATTGTCTGTTAGTTCGCTCTTTCTCTCCCAATTCAAGATAGTTAAATAATCTGATTTATACTTCTTGCCTGTACTGCCTTTGTATAGATTAAGTCGCTCGATCCTATCATTCGTTCCTGCTTGTCCAAATTGTTCTAATAGCTTTTGATGCTCTTCTTCCGTCATTGAGACAAAATCAGCATATTTATTATTAATACTTTTACTTTTCTTTTCTTTTTTATTTCCTTTCCTTTCCTTTAATTGCATACCGTCTGCATTGCGTTTGCATTGCGTTTGCATTGCATCTGTATCGTTTTCCTCTAAACCCTTGGTGTTATTGGCTTTATTCCACCTAGTTTGAGCTGCTAACTTGGCTTTTTCGGACTTTTCTTCCCTAGTTTTCATCCTTCTTTTGAGTGACTCAGACCAAATGAATTCACCATCACTAGAGAATAATCCGAACTCATCTATACAATCATTTAGGTAGCATTGCACTTGCATAACTTCGCATTGCATTTGCATTGCTAACGCATTATTAAGGTGCTTAGTGACTTTAAGTCGATAGTCCGCCTGTTCTCTCATAACCTCGACTATGATCCAGTACCAGCCATACCCTTCCGAACCGTACACACTTCGCATTGCACATATCTTGGGGTCATGCCTAGCGTTAGCATCGTGGGAGAAATAGTAAGCATCTTTCATATCCTCACCCCTACTCCGTTCTCAGGGTCCTAACCTTGCCGAACTGGTAAGTTAGATACCCCATCTCTCTCAGCCCTACTATGTGTAAATGTACCGATGACGAGCTAGACAACCCAACTCCTGCTCCGATCTCTCTTATTGTGGGGCTTACACCATGCTTTTCTCGGTAAGTTTCGATAAAGTGTAATATGTCACGCTTTCTTTGGTTCATATCTCCACCCCCTACGGTATTCTCTCAATCTCCAACTTTTGAAGAATCAACAGATCATCACAAACCCTGTCCAATATCTTGTTTAGCTCACTCTTGATGCCTGACATACCATATAACTCCTTGGCCTCTTTCGGGTCCTGCGAAAACAGTAATTCATTTACTTCCTTGCCTTGGTAATTGTGCCAATTAGTCATTCCCTTACTCTCGACCTTGATTGTTATATCTGGGTGCTCACCGACATAGTAAGCACCGTTAAGTTTGAGCCTAGCTTTAATCAATTTGACACCTTCTTTCCCGCGTGGTGAAAATGGTCTACGGTATTCTTATCCCTGTTATCTTCTCGAATTTATCAGCGTTAAAGTTAGGTATCGCTTTAATAATATCTTTTTCGCTATCTGTCAACTTCTCCCACCATTCCAAGTAGGCTTTGCAGGTGTCGCAAACTTTTAGATAACCTTCTACAGTCTCATGTTCTGGGTGGGCGGCTTTCTCTTCATCGGTCATATCATACGACCAAATCCATTCATTCGGCTCAAAGTTGATTCGTCTTAATAACCAGTAAGCCTCGGAATCTCTCCACTCTCTAAAAGTCATATCTGATTCAATATCAGTGATGTTACTTGTATCAATATTAACTGTCGGAGTTACCTCTTCCAGAGAATCATCAAACACCCATGTAATGCCATCATTATCAACCAGACCAGCTTTAAGGTAATTATAAACCTCTGTATCAAAATCTGTGATGGTAGAGGCTGCTGAGTGAGTGTGACTGTCATTTGCCACTGTGAGGGTGAGTGTCTTATCTCCAGATGTGGAGAGATCGACTGTGCCAGAGGCATCACCATCTACTGTGATGATTCCTACCTTTGCAGTGAGGTCATCGTATGATGTATTATGAGGATTACCAGTAATGATCTGTGAGTGAGCGAAGGCATCATCCAGATCCTGAAGTGTGAGGGTAATGGTTCCATCACCTAGTGTCCCATTAAAGAATATATTGCGAAATCGTTCTCCGGCAGTTCCCAGATCAAAGGTATCATCACTTGTGGGCCTTGCATTTCCATCAAATTGCACATGGCCAGATTGCGGGCCAGTCCCATCTCCTGAGTTGGGTGATAGGGTAAGGTTAGAGTTCGCATCGGAACCGCCATGAATTGTCTGTCCTGATCGTATGCCTGTAATCGGATTTCCACTAGCATCAAGATCCATCCTTCCGTTCTTGTGAACGTATAAGTCCTGCGTCTTATCCATGAAAGATGCAAGGATAGCGTCTGATGACCAATCCATGTCATGGATCTTGTGCCATGATGGAGCTAGATCACCCTCTCGTTCTTCCCATCTATAGCCTGCTGCCTTCCCATCACCATCATCTAATACGACACGATAATCATTCAGATCATTTCCTACGAGTGGAAGATCACCTACTGTGCTTACAGATGGTTTAGTGTTCGGATAGAGAACTGCAAAGATCCAATCCAGTGCCTGCTTTACGTTTGCTGTAGTAGCAGATGGATGCCCATAGGGAAGTGATTCTGCACTTACAATATTGAACTCTCTTAGCTTGATGAGTGTACGAGCGATAGACATTTATTTACTCCACGTATCCAACGTCACCATATACAAGTGTCGCTTCAGTGTTTGATTCCCATGCAGAATTCCACTTAGCTGGTTTCTCTAGGGTGTTAGTAGGAACATAATTTGTTGCTGTATATTCATAAATTGTAGCTAGGCAGTCTTCACCATGCTGTACATGTCTGTTTGCCTCGTACAAAATAACTACTCTTTGAAAGACGTCACGAACAACATGAGTCTTCATGTGCTCATGTCTTAATGAACCAAGAAATTCTTCTGATCTATTATCGAACTTAGGGGATGCCATCCATATTCTCCTGTTAAAAGAAAGAGGCCCCTCCTTTCGGAAGGGCCGTACTCAATTAGAAATTGATTGAGTGGATGATAGCGTTACCCTGTGGCTTATTGAGAACGAATTCTCCATAGCACTCATGATCTAGGAAGTGAACGTAACCGTTGACACCTCTGCGAGTGTAATACTCAAGACCATCTGGTGACTTGATACGACGAATGAGACCGTTCGTGTGGAACTTCATTGTGCTCATATCAAGAAGCATGATGCAGTCATCATCCATTTCCTGACAAGCTACGAACTCAAGAAGACCGCCACCTACACCGTGGATTGTCGCCTGATCATAACCATAGAGGTCAGTCTTACGAGATCCAGGAACCACGTTGAATGCACCCTTAGATGATTCAAGTTGCTTCATACAAGCTGCGAAGTTTTTGAAAGACATTACGACTTTCTGAGCGTTGCCCTTGTAGAATCGACGGTGGTTAGTGTAAGCATCAAAGATTTTACCGATGATGTTAGTAGCAGTGATTGTAGAACCGTTCTCAGCGTGAGACTGAAGGTAGCTGTAAACTGATTTTGACTTACCAAAAACAGTTGTAGTTCCACCTACAGAAGCTGGAAGTAGAAGCTCTTTAAGAGAAGCGAATGCCTTATCTTCTGCACCTGGAATAACAACGTAAGGGAAGTTTGCCATAGTAAAACCAGAAAGATCCACTGGAGTAGTTCCACCACGTGTAGTAACGAACTTAACTTCAAGTGTAGGAAGAGATTGCTCAGAGATGTATCCGACTTCTACTGCACCAGCAGTGTCACGGATCTCTAGCTTCATGCCCACCATAAGACGTTCTGGACGGTCAATTTTTAGAACACCTGTAGCATCACCTGAAGCAGTGGCCTTAGCAAGTTTCTTACCGTTAAGTAGGTTATGAGAGAAGATTTCTTTGAATGCCTGAACGTGGTCATTGATTTCATCTGGAAGGATCTTAAGGAAAGACTGCTTCGAGATTTTAGAAGAACCACCATGTTCTCTAAGGTCACGCTCATTGATCTTCATTGTAGCTGAAACATACTTGTGGCCTGGAACAATACCACGCACTAGCACTGACTCACCTACATCGTTCTCATCTGTTAGCTGGCCATAAGCGAATGAAGATGCTGCTGCTTCCTTGAAAGATACCTGCATTTCTCCACCGGCCCATCCATCTACGATCTGAATGTTCTGAAGGAACCAATCCTTCTTGATCATTTCATTTTTTAGTAACTCTTCTGGAACATAATCCAAAAGCATCTGGTTAAAAGTTCTATCCATTGTTTTAATCCTCTAAGTGTGTGCCCTGATGGAGTCGGAGTTCCATCGATGGGACTTGTTTTAATTTAAACGGCCTCTGCACCCATCTTGCGAAGATCATCTAGTGACTTAGGTTTCTTGCTGATAACCGATACATTAGATCCTCCAATGTTCGGAATAGTAGCTGGTGCCTTATGCCCAGATGATTGCTGTGGCATCTGTGGTGCCATCGGATTAGATGAAGTGAAGAAAGGCCTATACTTGTTTACTACGTGCTCTACAGCTTGCTGGACAGAGAGATTCTGATTACCACGATGGTATTCAGCGATTCCGAAACGCTCTACCTCTTCCCTGAATGCTCCAGGTTTCCCTAGACGCTCATCTACCTGCTTCACTAAATCCATGTGAGCATTAATCGACTGAGACATGTCATATTCAAACTGCTGCATTTGTAGCTGCTGTGACATTTGCTCATACTGCTGTAGTTGAGTCTGCATCTCGAACTGCTTAAGTGCTGCTTCCTGATTAGACTTGTAGATATTAGCAGTCTGTGGATTCTGCTCCATCTCTATCTTCTCAAGGGCATACTTAAAAATCTGCTCATCACTGATGCCTGCTACCTGTAGTGCTGCACCGACATTTCCCTGATCTCTTAAAGAAGTAAATTTGTGATACTCCTGAAGATAGGGAACTACCTGTGACTTAAACCCCTCGTACTCAGACTTAAGTGCCTTGCGATCTTCTTTCACGAAGTCAATGCCTTCTGCCTTTTCAAAGAGTTCTTTAATTTTCTTCTCGCTATCAGCATCTTTAACCAGAGAACGGAACATTTCATCGATCTCTTTTTCCTGGCCACGTACTGAATACTTGAAGTTTGGCTGGTATGCTGGAGCTACTTGCCCTGCCACTGCCTCTGGTGTTGTAGCTTGCCCTGCTACTGGCTGCTCTCCTACCGAAGATAACTCTGCTGCATTTTCAGGTGCTGCTGTAACCTCTGGTGCTGGAGTTGATGTGTCAATTGCGGTAGAAACATCTGTTAATGAATCCATTCAAAAAATCCTTTACCTCTATTGCTGTGGAGGTATCTGTTCCTGCATAGGCGACATGCCCTGCATGTTTGTAAATTGTTCTGCTACTTGTGCCTGCTGCCCGAGTGGTAGTGACTGAATGTTTCCTAGTGCCATACCCTGAGACTGAAGCTGCCCCTGAAGCCACTGGATAGCAGCTTGAGGTAACTGAAGACGAACATACTTAGGCTGACCATTTGATCCGACTGTTTCCTCATACATGCCCTCGATAGGCACTGTAGGGCCATCAGCAGGAATGAATCCAGCTTGAGCACGTTGAACTGCTGCTGCCTTCTGATTATAGATTTCATTATAAGCGGCCACTTGCTGCCTATATGCTTCTTGAATTTGCGGATTAAGATAACGGAAGTCTGGCTTATACATGCGTGAATTAAGCTGCTCAGAAACGTAGAGTGGATCACCAATGTCTGAGACAGGTGGAACCTCGCCACGATCAAGGGCCAGCATAATGTTACGTGCATTATCGTAGTTAATGGTCATCTTCGAGGTTATCTCTTCACCATTGATGAATGGAAGATTACGAAGCACCATGCCCTTGGCATTATCGTCAAGATTAGTGCCCAGATACTGCATGATCTGTGAGAGGCCCATAAATTTTCCGAATCTACTCTCCAGATCCTCACTGCCCTCTTCAATCTTCACCTGATAACCAAGATCATCAAGGGATCTGAACTCAGAGATGTTCTGATACTCCATCTTGCCAGTGACAAGGAAGAATTCCTCATCTTTCATGTAGCTTTTCTTTAAACGGAGAACGTCCTCGAATACATCTACTAGGAAATCAGCGAACTTCTTTCCATATAAGGAGAAGCGAGTTCTTTGCCTCATATTCTTGTAGAGAACGGCCATCACATCAGCATCTGAACTCTTCTCATCCCAATTCTCTGGAACACCAGTCTTATTGTAGATTTCTGTGATGTTTTGTTGCATGGTTCCGAGGAACTGCTCACCTGCACGGCCTGGAATAAAGTCTGCTGCCTGCTTACCGCCTGGAACCTTGAAGATTCTCACACCTGCCTTAGTAGCTCCTGCCTCTACCTCACCACCAGTAGGGACAATCATCTTGTCCCATCCTACAGTAGAGAGTGTGTGAGCGATTGCCGAGGCACAGAAGTTTACTTGCATCTGTTCTGGACGAATGTTGTGGATAATTGAGAGTGAACGTGGAGAAGTAGGAACTTCATCGAATCCCACATATTTTATCGGGAAGAATGCGTTACCATTCTGATCCACTGGTAGCTCACCACGTGTGAGTTCGATCTCTTTAGTGAAGAAAATATACATTCCATTCGGATAATCAGTGCAAGGACGCAGATACATCTGTCTCAGACGCACCTTTCCTCTGACTTCCTTGTATTTTGAAGTGCCACTCTCAAACACCTTGAAGGTGTCGTCTGCATCTTCCTTAATTGCCTTCTCAAGATCAGGATGATCAGGAAATGCCTTCCTGATTACGTCTGGATCAACCATTTTCTCATAGCCCACCCATGAACACTCATCGAATGACTTGGCATCATCGTGCCTAATGTCCCATGCGAAGATTCTTTCAAGGGCAACATCACCGCAAAAGTATGGTGCTTCCTGCTGAAGCTGTCCCATGAGGTCATAGTATGGAGATGGAGTGATCTTTCTGCCTTTATTTGCATCCCAGAACACGTTTAGCCATACTTCACCAGTAATGACGAAATCATGTGCCCATCTTCTGATGTGGGCATCGATCTTATTCTGATACTTGTAGTCTTCTAGGATGGTCTTGTGGATTTCTGCTGCTTTTACGTCCTGAATCTCGCTAGGATTCTTAGGGCCTACGATACCAGTAGGAGCAAGTGAGAGAATTGAGTTGATAATGTACTTACAGACCACATTAATATGGTTCTTCGTGACACGTATCTTCACATCATCAGAAATAGAGTTCGCTTCCAGGGATCTGGTAAGTTTCTGCTGCTTCTTATGGAAGTGATTTCCGATAAATAAATTATTATTACTTCTGCATTCGCTGAGATGTTCAGCTAGATTCGTTTTTGACTCTTCAAATTTTCTATTGAGTTCTGGAATCGTGAGTTTTTTTGGTTCAATCATTCGACTTCAACCAGTTCTTCGTAGGCAAGGGGATCAGATAGTAGCTTCTGTGTTAGCTCCTCATCTTTGTCGAAGATGCCCTCATCAGGCATATAATCTGGTACGCTCCTGAATTCATTATCGGGACTATTTGCCACATCTGTCAAACTCCATGGGGTATTTTGCCCCATTAGAACGATGTGCATCTCACCTAGCTTAAACTCACGCACCTGTGATTCGCTACAGGCCCTGATAATGTTCACAATATCATCACCACATAAATTAAAATTCATCATATCCTCCGAAATCAAAATATTCAGACCACTCATTCATCTCTTCATCATATGAAGGTGCATCTTCTTTCTTTTTTCTTGGTTCATGTCTGCTGATTGGTGCGTTCCTGAGTGGAACCTTGATCTGCTTTTCTCTTAGATCGGTGTAGATCCATGGTATTTTCGTCACGGCATAGCGAGTTCCATCCACGCCATCATCATCTGCGAATCTTTTCACCTCATCATGCGTGAGTGTTTCAAACTGACGACATAGAATCTCGTAATCTCCACGCTCCATGATCTTGAACATGCCATTCTTGAAGATGGTGTTGAGGATTCGCTCACCAGTGGCGTGGTTTTTGTCTGCTTTTTCCAGGTAGAGACCTGAAGATGTAGCGATAGTTTTAAGGTCTGCTGCTGACCAGTCGTAGAATGCCTGAACCTGAGTGTGTTTTAGCCCATGAGTCTTCAGCATATCTCGATATTTTTTAATTACATCACCAGCAGTGGTGGGCACACCCTTCTCGCCTATCCAGATATCGAACAGGACACCATAGGTGCAGTCCTTATTTGTCCAGACTAGGACGATGGATGATTGGTGATTGGTGCCTGAACCGTAATCTAGCCCTGCGAATACGTGGCCCTGAGCGAAGTCAATGTGACTTGCCTCTATGAGTAGCTTCTTTCTTTCAAATGAACTGTACTTTAATCCCTCATCCTTGATGAACTTACCATAAATACGCCTCTGGATCTGGGCATCGGTAGCGAGGAACTTCTTGGCCTCTTCAATTTTCTCTATTGTCCAGATTTCCGATGGAGATCCATCCTCATAATATAAGCAATCATAGGCACTGATCTGAATCTTGGTAATATCTACCTCTGATTCCTTCCACATTTCTAGCTTGCCCTTCTCCTCTACAATCTTTCGCCATTCCTCCTGCCCTTTTGTCGCAGTGAAGACGAAGTTCATATAACCATCTGTAGCAGATGTTCTCATCTGGAGTTCAGGTATGAGCGAAAAGTCTGGTTCTTCGTCGCAGAAAATGGCGAAGGCCGAACCGGCCTGAAGGTTATGGACATTTTGAGAGTAACTTTTAAAGTAGATGGTCACACCAGAGTTGAATCTGATGTAGTCAATGTCACCACCACGGAACTTCGCCTTCCATCCGTAGATGGGGTGATCCTTGAGATAATCCTTCGGTAGGAACTCTACCTTCCATTTGTTCTCAAATTCTTGCGTGGCCGTGGAACCATCTGGATAGAGATACCAGAATTGTGTCGGAGTCTTATTCCATAGCTTCTGCCATAGATCCTTATCAGTGGCCCATCTGATTGCCTTCCTGATCTGGATTGCAGACTTACCTGATTGGTTCGATGCTACGAGGGTGGTGTACTTGGTTCGTGATTCGTAGAACTTTCTCTGCCACCGATACATCTTTTGACCGTATAAGTGGGGAAGTCCTTCCTTCAGCTTGAGTGCTGCTTCTCTTAGTGCGATTTCCTGCTCTAGCTGCTTTATGCTAGTAGTCGTATTCATCATCTGTGACTATCTTTGAAGATGCTTCGATAGCTTCCAGATCCTTAGTCTGCTCTTTTAGTTCTGCAAGTTTCGCTTGCAGTTCCTCGGCACGTTTCATCTCCAGATACTGGTTAGCATTTGCCTCTACATTGACGTTAATATTCTTCTGTTCTGACTGGACTGCGACACGCTTAAGAATCCCACCATTGACTCTCTCTTCCAGGTGCTTCCAGATATCGACCTTGATCTTTGCCGTGTAGGGATTAAGGGTTCCATCTTTGTTGTAGTGAGAGGCACACATAATGTCCTCGATCTGCTCATATGCGAACTGGAGGATGGTCTGCTCACGCACTGCCTTACTGGTAGGCTTGGTGAATATCCATGCTGCGAAGTGGTCTTCCTTGAATAATGAATAGAACTGACCAGATGAGTCACAGAGACCTTGCCAGATCCGAGTCATCTTCATCTTCCTATTACCAGATACTGCTGCATCGTATTCAATCCAGAATGCTGTACGCACCTTCTGGCACAGCTTGTACTCAGGGGTGTATCTAATGTTCTTCCTGATAGATTCGGTGGATAGGTCAGTGAGAAAGCTGTTCTTGGTTCTTAGGAGATGCTCCTGCATTGATGCTGGCAGAAGGTTATAGAGACTTTTTGGTGCGTTCTGATCGTAGATGCCTTCGTCGGCCACTTCGATAGCGTGTGATTGTTCTTGAGGTACTAGCTCCATGTGACCTACCTAATAAAAAGGGGAACCGTAAGATTCCCCTGCCCGAATCACCTGTCATAGATGGCCCTACTCTGGAGAGAGGGTATTACTACTGGAGTGCTTATTAAGTATATTAGTACGAAGATGTTACAAATTGCAAATTTGCGTCAAAGATCGATTATGGCGGTTAAAGTAGCCAAGATTTATGAGGTTCGCCTGGTGAGTAATAGTTACTAAGTTCGACTAAAACTTCTCTAGCATGTTTGCCACCTACAAGGGCCTTAATGTCTTTAAAGGTCTCTGGATCTTCATTAACTAAAACACTAAGAGTCATTTCCTCCAAGTCAGATGAATCAACCATTCCATCCCTATCAAAAGCATAGGCATAGTATTGCACCGCCTCAAGAAGTTTTTCGTATGAGTGCATTAATTGTTCAATAGTGAGATTTTTTGGTTCCATAGGAATCTTATAAAATAAAAAAGGCCCCATTTGAAGGAGCCTCTATCAATCTTTCACACTCAGTTGGCAGACCGAGTGATCGGACAGATTCCGGACAGATTCGGACAATGTGATATTAAGTATTTAAAGCGTTTTTAAATTTGTAAGTTATTGTTTTTAATGGTGCCCAGGACTGGACTTGAAAAAGTCCAAGCTGGATAAATAATTCATTATTTTCAAATGCTTGCGAACCATATTTTTTTCACTCGGACAGAATTCGGACAGAAGCGTATGCGTTAAAATAAATCATCCATATCAATATCTGGTCTTAAATAAGTGTCACCAGGTGTAGTGATATTTGTCCATCCACCCACTTTTTTTAGCTTAACCAGATCACCACCAAGCTTCTTATAGAGCTCAGTGGCCGCACGATGCCTGCAAACGTACGGAACAAAATTGTGACCAGCTTTCTTTCTGGCATTATTCCAAGCATCCCTTAAAGTTTCATCTGAGACATGATTTCCATATCTATTGATAAAGATAAATTGATCCTTCCAATTGATATCCATGATCTTTTTATTTCTGTACTTCATAAAGATTTCTCTGGTTTCTGCATTCAGGTTCCAAGTAAGAGATGATGCTTCACCTTCCTTGATCGACTTTCTACCTGGTAAGTAAACCTCATCAGAGAAGTGATGATCTATTGTAATGGTTCCATGCTTCCCAGATTCAAAATTAATGTTAAACCACTTTAATGCACGTACCTCACATGGGCGCATGGGGTAGATGAGCATTAGCCTATACATATCCTTGTACATTTCCTTGTGCATCAGATTAATGGTCTTAAGGGCAAGATCCATAGAGATAATTTCTTTTCTCTTTTTAGATCTGGGAATTGTGTCGAAGTCTGGTTTCTCGGATATGTAGTCATTGGCCTTTGCCCACCCCATGATGGCACGTAAAGCACCTACTACTTTGTCTCTGGTTCTTTCATGCTTGGTGGGGATTGATCGGTACTTTCTTATCATCTGGGATGAGATAGAGGATACTTCAAACTTACCAAAATAAGGTTCAATGTGCTTAGACACTATCTGTCTAGTATCTTTTAAATACTTAGGGCCAGCAGTCTTCTCAAGTGATGCCAGATACTCTTTGAGAACATTAGAAAAGATTAGAGACTTTCTCTCTTCTAGGGAGGAGTATTTTCTGAGATCAAAGACACCAGACTCTATTTCCCTGATAATCTCATTAATAGTGAAGATGGCCCTAAATGCAGAATCAAGACGATCACCGTTTTGAGTAAACCTGATCTTGATACGATCCTTTCTACCAGACCTCTCGACTGTGTCCACATCAAGAAGATAGAGAGGAGGATTGGAGTCACATTTGTCACATTTTGGAACAATAAAACTTGGTGCATCTGGATGTGGAATGCGCTTGGTGAATTTACCACCACAGGAACACTTGTTTCCTGCCACATCTGCATAGATTCTCGCTGCCACGATTAACCCCTTGCAGTATTTTTGTAATACTGTGGAGGTTATCACCCCTTTAAACAATTTCATAGTGCCTCGTAGGTGTCAGCTAGGAGTCGGAGTTCCTAGCGTGAAACATTTATAGGATTAGAATCTGATTTCTTGCTTGATAAGATTAAACAGTCTCTCTGCCCTCTCCTTTTCCTCACCTCTAAACCCGAAGGTGCTGATGAAGTCACGAAGATGAACCTCACTGACCGTGAAGACACCTACCTCGCACATGAATGGTTCAAGCCACTCCTCTATCCAGATTTTGTCATCCAGGGTGAGGTGCAGTTCCTTGATACGTGGAAAGATATTGTTCTGAATAAAGTCACTGATATTGTCCGAGATGGTTACGATGCGTGACTTACGCTTATAGTTTGATTTCTTGAAGGTGCCGTTCTGGCAATCCTCATGTAGCTCAAGGGCAAGCTTGTATGCGTCCTCTAGCGTCTTAATCTTCTTTGTCTTCTTGTTATACCTGAAGTCCTGGAGGCACTCCTTCACCCTTTTTCTCACGATGAAATAATCTGGTGATCCACCACAGGTGCAGGCCGGATAGGTGAATGGATAGGTAGGGTGCTGGAGTCGGGTGAATTTTTTTCCACACGCACATGAAGACTGTGGTGATAACACAGTACATGACGCTGGATGACGCTTCGTGGTCATTCAATAGTCCTTTAGGTGTCGCTATTCATGGAGTCGGAGTGTTCCAATAAAGTAGCTGGTTAAATGTCTTATGACCTAAAGGATTGCTTAAGGTGGATGCTACAGGCTAGATTCAAAATTGTTACAATTTGTAACACCTAATTATTTCATATTCTTGATGCGATCTATTATGATCTTGATCTTTTTCATTAACGCAGTATCACCAGATGCCTGTGCTTGATAATACTGATTCTGAAGTCTCTCAAGGGAACTCTTTTTATCGGTAGGTAGCTTATCGTCTTTTTGCTGTAGCTTCATATTGGGCTAAGTATCCTGCTATTGCGTCCACCAGTGTCTCATCCTCGTAAAGGTCGGGCCTGCCTGCATAATGAAACATCAGATGAACCTGCTCATGCCACCGACTATGTTCAATCATCGAATCAGGAACCTCACCAGTGGCCACCGCAAGGACGCAGTCATCAGGCTGGCAATCTCCACGCAAGGGGCCTTTCTCTGGATCATGGATCTTCTTCGGGTATCGAATCTTGATGAGGTGATTAAGTATCTGGAAGGATCGTACTTTCATCCCTATATGGTGACAGATGAGATGCAGAGAGTGAAATGGAATGATCTGTACGATAAATTCTATGGGAACAAGTAATCCACCTTGAGTGAACTCTCTTTCACAATCCAGGGCAATTCAGAGGCATATATGCTGCATACAGGACGTATATTGTCTGGAAGATCCTTGAAGTCATCCTGAGACTTGCTGAAAACTTCTGGATTACAGAGGAGAAGGTATGACTCAGATGGATCAATGGAAGGTTCTGTGGTGTAGCACTTCATGGTTCAACTAATTCTATGTAATGAAAATAAAGCAAGCCACTGCCAGAATTATTCCCTCAAGGTCGGCAGGAATCTGGACTTCCTAAGCGAGAGGTATTGGATGGGACTAGAGGCGGCTTTTAAGGGCACTTTAATCATGGATCACACGCCCATGAACTCTCCAGACCAATATGGTGGCCTGCTGATGCTAGGTTTACCCATGAGGTATCTGGTCGTCAAATACAGGCACCACAGGCACTGGCACGTTATAGGAGGGGAAATGGAAGAGTCGTGGAAGTGGCTGGCACGTTAATAGAGGAAAAATGGAAGAGTCTGGGACAATCAAGGAAAATAGTTAGTCGTTACCCCCACCCCCTGGGGCTGAGGGAAGCGAGAATTCAAGTACTTATAACTTTATTCTTAAGAACCATGTATAATTTACAATCACCTTTTATCAGATACTTAAGGCATCGAGTCACGTACTTTTAAGGACTTATCCAGGATGCTTCATCTTAGGTGGCCACAATATTCATATAGTTACTGTGATTTCAGATACTTAGCTACTCGAATGCAACATAATGCCAATTATGTTGAATAATATCAATAACTTACCTAACTTGATTTATTTTTTTAGCCACAATTCTCTTTTCAGAAAGTCTAGGTTCTTACTAGGTTCTTACTAGGTTCTTACTAGGTTCTTACTAGGTTCTTACTAGGTTCTTACTAGGTTCTTACTAGGTTCTTACTAGGTTCTTACTAGGTTCTTACTAGGTTCTTACTAGGT
>OGVO01000099.1_pt1 | contig 15196 bp, 15 predicted proteins | sample 1575771 | NCBI WGS metagenome assembly OGVO01 (sample SAMN07581527, study PRJEB24739) | freshwater metagenome | place: Singapore | collected 2015-01 | reverse complement strand
TAATACATCAGGAATAGCATTGGCAGCAGCTGTTGCAGGGCGCGATTGAACTTGTCCGTAAAGGTCACAAACCTGTAAACGGAAGAAAGCACGCAAGAACTGACCTTCTGCCTTTGTTAAGCCAGTAGCTGTTTCAGCTACCAGTGTAGTTTGGAACAGAGCACCGTTCAAACCATTCCAAGTGTCGTTGATTTGGTTATGGTCAGGACCCCAAGTATGCAAATGCAGACGACGCCAAGTACCGAAGTCATCCCAGTCGGTACCACGTGTTGGGCCCATGATCTCATCGGTGGAGTGCTCTTGCAAACCAAACCAGTTACCCTGGCCACCGGTTAATTGATTCAATTGCTCATATACCGCAGCTATTGACGGAGGTGTTGGAGCACCGCCAGTTGTGCTAGGTGCGATTGAGTTAGGTGCATCCAGCTTTGGATCAAGCTTGGAGCATGATACGGTTAGTGCGGCTACTGCAGCTACAACCGGTACAATCCTACTTTTAATAATATTTTTCATTGCTTTCAGTATTTATAAATTAAAATCCAACATTTAATCCTACAGTAACGATCCTTGGTCTTGGATATTGAGTGTAATCAAATCCGCGAGAAGGGATACCATTGATGTTTTTGTCAACATTCACTTCCGGATCGATGCCAGAGTATCCGGTGATCAAGGCCAAATTCTGACCAGATGCGAATACAGACATTGATTTGAAAATGCTGTTTTTCTTCAGGTTAAATGCGTAGCTCAGGTTCACGTTTGCCAGACGGATGAAATCACCCTTCTCCAAGAAACGAGTTGAAACTGATCCAGGGTTAAATGGATTTTCAGGTCCGTTACCTATTTCATAGGTTACGTTACGAGCATTACGCAAACTTCCTTTTAGGAATAATGCGTTTGCTGTATTGTTATATACGTGGAATCCGGTAATAGCGTTCAAGAAAACACTCAAATTCCATCTTCCATAAGAGAAATTGTTTGTCAAACCAGCAAAGAAAGTTGGTAAAGCTGATCCAACTAATTGGTTAGCAGCACCATTTCCATAACGAGCGTTTCCGTTACCGTCAAAGCCGTTGAAAACAGGCATAGACCAAGTAAAGATCGAAGAACCGTTGGTAAGGGTTTGTGCAAATGCACCAGTCAGACCTTGTCCGCTTACAGCACCTGTATTGATAGGTGTTGGTAAACCTTCGATATTATTATTAACTGTGGTCATGTTATAGTTAACTTCCCAACCGAACTTCTTGCCTTGGATAACACGATAGTTAACACTTGCTTCCCATCCCTTGTTGATTACTTCGCCATCTAAATTTATCCACCAGTTAGCAGTTGGAGCGAAACCTCCCGGAGTAGGAGCAAAGAACAGCATGTTTGTACGCTTGTTATTGTAGTAATCCAAGGTTACAGACAATCTTCTGTCTTTGGTAGTTAAGTCAACTCCGAAACCTGTAGTAGCAACTTCTTCCCACTTCAGATCCGGGTTACCTTGTTGTACGAAACGAGTAACAGGACCAGAACCAACATCAAATGTTTGCTGCAGGTTCAAGGCTGCATAAGAGCCTAAGTTATCCTGGCTACCCAATTTACCGTAGTTAGCTCTAAAGCTCAGATCGCTGAGGAAACCTCCAAAAATATCTTGCATCCAAGACTCTTCCAAAGCTCTCCATTTGAAAGCAAAGGCAGGGAATGTAGCATAGCGGTTATTAGAACCGAATTTAGAAGAACCATCCGATCTTACAGTTACAGTCAAGAAGTATTTGTCGTTATAAGTATAGTTCAAACGACCAAAGATTGACTGCAATTCATTTTTATCGTAACCAGGTACGAAATTCGCATAGTTGTTGAATGCGTTGTAATCTTTTACAAATACATCTGTTGGTGAAACAACAGGAGATTTTACGCCCCAACCAAATGATGCATTATATCTGTTTTCAAAACTCTGATATGAATAACCTGCGATCGCATTGATAGCATGCTTCTCATTGAAAGTTTTGTCATATGTCAGATAGTGCTCAACCAGTGTTGATTTAGTTTCCAGGTTTTGTCTTGTTGTACGACCATTACCTTGGATACCATTTCCATAGTCTCTTCCGAATACGTTGATGGTACCACCGTAAGCGTTAGATCCTAAACGTGGGTCAGCAAATGAAGTTCTTTCTGATTTAGAGTTATCCAAACCTAACACTACTTTATAGCTAAGGTCTTTAGTGATTTGATAACTTGCTGAGAAATTACCAAGGAAACGATTGATGTAATCGTTATCAGAAAAATAAGCCAGCATTTGTGCCGGATTACGCTGATCACCTGGCTGATAGAAAGAACCATCTTTATTATAGATAGGGTTGGTTGGATTGAACTGAAGTGCAGCACCCAACAAACTACCCTGATAACCTGCGTTATTAGAGAGTGGAGCGTATGAGTTTTCAGTTCTAGACATAGTCATATTAGCTTCTAATCTCAGCTTATCGTTGAGTAATTTCTGACTAATATTAGCGCGACCTGTCATTCTCTCTAAACCGGTATTTTTGATAATACCTTCTTGGTTATCATAAGAACCACTTAAACGAATAGAGGTTCCTTTGTTGCTCATTGACCAACTTAAGTTGTGATTTTAAGAAATAGCAGTTCTGAAAATCACATCTTGCCAATCAGTATTCTCGCCTCTGTCGATACCTACTACTGCAGCTGCAGCAGCATCAGGAGATGCACCACCATCGATATTGGCTTTTTTCGCTGCCAATAAGAAGTCTTGTGCATTCATCAGATTATAACGGCGAGCTGTTTCGGCTAGTGTAGTATTAGCTCCGTAAGAGAACACACCACCTTTACCACCTTTACCTTGTTTAGTAGTAATCAAGATAACACCATTCGCACCTCTTGAACCGTAGATAGCAGCAGCAGACGCGTCTTTCAACACAGTAATGCTTTCAATATCGGTTGGGTTCAAGAAAATGAGTGGATTTTTAGCAGTAGTACCACCTTCAACACCACTTCCATTGGTACCTAATGTACCACCTTGAATCAAAGGCACTCCATCAATTACATATAATGGCTCTTGAGCACCACTGATAGAACCAGTACCTCTGATGTTGATAGTAGCAGCAGCACCCGGCTCACCTGTTGATGGCGCTACCAGAACACCTGCTGTACGACCCTGTAACAATTGTTCAGGAGAAGCAATTTGTCCCTTGTTAAAATCTTTTTCTGTTACACGAGAAACAGAACCAGTAACGTCTTTAGACTTTCTGGTACCATAACCAACTACTACCACATCAGCAAGCGCATCCGCAGAAGCGGTAAGCGATACGTTGGCAGTATTGGAGGCTGAGATGTTCACATCAGCTGAAGCATATCCGGCAAAGGATATAGTTAGTGTTCTTGCTGATGAAGGAACATTAATCTTAAAAGTACCATCTGCACCGGTTTGCGCACCAGCCGATGATCCTTTCACTAATACAGATGCACCTGCAAGAGGTGATCCATCTTTTGAGTCAGTTACTTTACCAGTAACCGTTTTTGTTTGTGCCTGCGCGAATAGGGTAAATACGCAAGCGAGTAAACCCACCAATGCGGGCCTGACAAGCTTCGAAAGATTCATAAATGGCAGTTTATTGGTTATTAAGCGTGTACAAAGTACACATTTTTTTCAGAAACAAAATATTTTCTTAAAATTTTGTGAATCTGATCCAATGTGTAAAGAATACTCATTCAGCCAAGACCACATTCTCCATTAAAATGATGCACAATTCAGGTATTTTAAGGGCTGCAAATGATTTTATTTTGTATTAATTATCAGAAAATCAGCCATTTAGAGATATTAAAAAGAATTTCCGCAAAGGTTTGCTGTGGAAATTTTCTTTATTTTTCCTTTCCAAATAGATCACTGAATGACCAACACCACATTAAAAAAGATATCTGAGATATTGGGCATAAGCATTTCTACTGTTTCTCGCGCCCTAAAACACCATCCTGATATCTCCATAAAAACCCGTGAAAAGGTCATAGAATTAGCACGTACGCTTGATTATGAACCGAATGCAAATGCTGTACAATTAAGAACAAAAAATAGTAAGCTTTTAGGATTAATGGTCCCCACCATTTCGAATTACTTCTATGAAACCTTTATCGCGGCCGTTGAAGAAGAAGCTAGAAAATTAGGGTATGCCGTTATGATCTTACAATCAGGTAATGATCCGCTTATCGAGACAGAAAACTTGAAACTATTTAGACAAAATCGTGTATCCGGTGTGTTTGCTTGCTTGAGCTCCAATACGAAAGACATGAGCAGTTTCGAAAAGATGCAGGAAATGGAGATTCCGGTATTATTTTTTGATAATGTCCCTGATCAAACCAATATACACAAGATTAGTATGGCCGATGAAAAAAGTGCACAACTGGCGGCAGAATTAATCTTAAAACACCCCTATCAATCTATACTGGCCATCTTTGGAAATCCCGCACTTTCTATTACACAAAAAAGAGAAGCTGCGTTGAGAAATGCATTCCAGTCTCACCCACATATTTCATTACTTATTGAACATGCCAACAGCTCTGAAGAAGCCAAGACACTCTCGAATCAAATGCTGAATAAACATTTACCCGATATCATCTTTTGTATGAGTGATGAAGTATTGATTGGGGTATTGAAAACCATTCAGGAAAAAGGACTGCGCTATCCAGACAATATTGCTTTATTGACCATTAGTAATGGTACTATCCCAAAACTGTTTCATCCACAAATCACTTATATTGAGACAAGCGGTGAAAAACTCGGCAAACAAGCTTTTGCTCAAATGCTCGAATGCATTCAGGGAAAAAAAGAACCTGTTGAAGTATTGGTAGATGCCATTCTATTTGAGGGAGGCTCTTTGTGACTGATGAATATTGAATAATGAAGATCAGGTATGCCTAACATTTTCTTATCGATATTCATTATTTCAAGTCTGCTATTGCCTTGGCAAAAATTTCACTTAGTCCGGCATCGGCTCTCCCTGCTACTTCAATGATCTCAGCAATATTTACCGGTTGCAGATGATCCGGATCACATTCATCGGTGATCACACTTACGGCAGCACAACGCAATCCGATATGATTCGCTACAATGACTTCAGGAACAGTACTCATGCCCACCATATCTGCCCCTGCAGCTCTCAGATAACGGTATTCCGCTCTCGTCTCTAAGTTTGGTCCCTGTACTGCCACATATACCCCATGCAACAATTCTTTTTGCGTTGTATGCGCAGCTTTGATGAGTTGTTGTCCAATAGCATCATCATAAGGCTTACACATATCTACAAAACGATTCCCAAAAGCAGGATCATTCAGTCCACGCAATGGATTTTCGGGTAATAAATTAATATGATCATTGATCAACACCATATCACCTTTTTTAAACAAAGGATTCATTCCACCTGCTGCATTACTCAATAATAAAAATTGAACCCCCAACTCTTTCATCACTCGAATTGGAAAAGTAATCTGCTGCATACTATAGCCTTCATAATAATGAAATCGCCCTTGCATGGCGATAACCTTTTTACCATGTACAGTTCCATAGATCAATTGTCCTTTATGAAACTCAACCGTGGATAAGGGAAAATGAGGTATCTCATGATATGGAATGGAATGTATGATCTCTATATGTTGTACAAATGAACCTAAGCCAGTACCCAGCACAACAGCCATTTCAGGATTCTTAAACCCTTTTTCAACTAAAAAAGAAACTGTTTCTTTTACCTTTTGCAACATATTGTCCATAATAACCATTAATTTTTCAGTTCGTAATTTAAAACTATCTGCGTTCAATGAACGTATTTATTGTATGCAAAGATTGTTCCTTTTTGTCATGGGCCTGTTTCTGTTGACCGGAACAGCTACTACTGCTAGCGCACAAGAAATCCAACCATCTGCAGAAAATAAATTTACCCAAGCCTCTCAACAATTACTTCTTAAAGTCAAAAGACGAGAATCCGCTGATTCAATTATTCAATTTTTACAGCAGATCTCTCCTGCTGAGCTTTATCAAGAACTGAATAATGATAATAAAAAGAAAGCTTTCTGGCTGAATATCTACAATGCTTTTACCCAACTGTCACTTTCACAAAACCCTGATCAATATAAAAAACGTGCACAATTCTTCGGTCAAAAAAATATCATTATTGCAGGTCGAAGATTGAGTCTTGATCGTATTGAACATGGTTTATTGAGAAGATCAAAAATAAAATGGAGCATGGGTTATATCAATCGATTCTTTCCTTCTTCTTTTGAAAGAAAACATCGTGTTGACACTGTTGATTATCGAATTCATTTTGCGCTTAATTGTGGTGCGAAGAGTTGTCCACCCATTGCCTTCTATCGCGCAGAACAGTTAGACAAACAATTAGATCTCGCTACACGTGTTTATTTAAGAAATGAAGCCGTGTACGACACTATTAAACATCAAATTGCATTGCCTGCCATCATGAGTTGGTTTCGTGGTGATTTTGGTGGACAATGCCATTCGGTGAACTTCAGAACGGAAACCGTCCGGATCTTCCAGAATGTCAACAGGCTGTTGAGGCTCCATCTGCTGCACAGGCTGGCGTAGCTGGCGAATTTCTTCGCGTAGCTCCTTGACCACCCCGACAGGGACATAACCATCAGGTATTTGCGGCTTGGCAGGCTCAACAGGGGCTTCCTGCTTTACCTCTTCGACTGCGGGTTCAACCGCAGGCTCCGCCACCTGTTCAACAACTTCTTCCACGATAGGGGCTTCTGCCCCGAACATATCACTTTCTTCCATGATTGCCCTTCTTGCCTTGACGTAGGCATGACGATTCGCCCGGTCCCCGGCGGCGGGTCCGTTGATGCGTTCAACGATACGAAAAGCGCCCGTTAACCCTCGGCGGCAGGTAACTTGTCAGGCGGCTCCGAAGCCTGCCTTGAATGCTTCCAGTTGCGGCTTCATCAATTCATTCTGCGCTCTTGCAGCGAGATATGCCGTGTCAGCCTGTGTGTTCTCTATTTCAGCCACAGCGCCCTGCATGGCGATTTGTTGCTGCATTTCCTGAGCCTGCGCCTGTTGCGCCGCCATTTGTTCCTGACGCTCCTTGCGCTTGGCAATCAGCTTTGCCTTTTCAGGCATCGAGGACAGTTCCAGCAAATCATCGAAGGGAACTTCCTGCGGGCCGTAAAGGCGAGCGAGTTCGGTCAATTGCAAGAACTGCTCTTGCGCCAGATTTGCAGTGTCAGGGATGGCGTCAATGTTAATATCGACGTCCAACTCGGCCAGCGCATTTTCATAGCCGAGAATCGGCTGCTGCACGACAACCTGACCCACCTCGTTCAACATAGGCTGCGGTGGCCCCATGACGGGCTGATTAATGCCGATAAACTGCGGCGCGCCTTCATCATCGGTTACACGAATGTAATCAGGCGCTTTCCAATACTGACGGCAGCGAAGCCATGCTTGACGGTAAACACCCAATTCAAAGCGGCGCAGGCCATTCAATGCCATTGCGCTGTCAGTCATGCCAGCCTGTTGGCGTGCAAGCTGGGCGCGTCCTGAAGCACTGGCCGATTGCGCAGCCAATACAGACGGGTTTTGACCGATACGCTGAATGAACTCGCGGGCAGTCTGCAATAGATTAAACTGGCCAGATGCCAAATCGGCTAGAGATGCAGGCGTCCAGCCTGGAGGAACAACGCCATCCGGCTTGGACATTTCCCGACGCACCAACTCGGCGTCGTGCTGGAACGCATATTCAGGATTTGTTGCCACAGCCTGCCGATTGTTCAGCATGTGCAGCAATTTGCTTTCGCGCTTGTTTATCGCATCCTGCGGGCTGCGCAGGTCACGCACTTCACCATAGCGGCGGTTTTCGCGGTCAATGTAACAAGAACGCGCCTCGATAGGGCAAATAGGCTTCTTGTTGCGGTCAACATAGGGAGACGATCCTTGCTCAAGAACTCCCCTGCCCCAAAACAAGGACCGCACCCAAATGCCATTGTAGCGGCAATACATCTCCACCACAAAGACACGACGAAGCTTGCTGTCGATCCACGAACTGATTTTGCCATCAGGACGGTCGCCAAAGGTATCCCCGCCTATTGAGAGGCCTTCGCTGTCGCCATCAAGCGCGCCGTCTATTTCGCCCTTGATTTTATATTCTGCGGCAATCTCATCGGCAAAGCGCCATTTTGCAATCCCCATGAACCGCGCATCACTGAAGTCCAGTTCACGCGAACGCGGATCGTGGAAAAACTCCTCAAAGCGGATAGGTTCAATGTTAGGGCGACCATTTTCATCTACACCGATATGTGCAGCACAAGTCCCTTCGACAAAGTAATTCAACGCAGCGCGGGTGCGCTCGTCTGACCATTCGCTATAGTCCTTGACATAGCGTAGTGCCTTAGTGGCAACGTCCGCACTGTTTTCGTCCTGCGGATTGCGAGGCCATGCCCTCGGGTCACTGTCACCCTGTTCAAAAACGCCAACAAGGCCGCGAATGCTCAGCTTGACTTCGTTGAAATAGGTTGCCGGTTGCTTGCGCGCTTCCAGCTTTTGCAGTTCTTCCTCTGTCCATTGGCGACCATCAAAATAATCGCGGTCAATAAAGGCTTCTTTGCGATATTCCTCATTAGCATCACGCGCTTCTTCAAAATACGCCTTTAGCTGCGCGTGGGATGGCATCGTCATAGTGTCTTCCATGAATCTCCCCCGCCCTTGTTGCGACGCCATGAAGGCCGATGCGGCCCATCCCATCCGGTTGTCTGTTGTCCCTGCGGCAATATTGCAGGGTGCGCTTGGTCTATGGCGCGGCCTATCAGGCTGGCCGTATCTACATCATCGTCATGCTTGCCCGCCGGAAACACAAGAAACTCGCTTATGTCTGCGTCAGGTTCGAACTTGACACGCCCGCTTGCCGCCATCGCCTGAAACGAACGCGCCCGCGAAGGCTTGTCACTCACACTTGAAAGCCATTCCAATCGGCAAAAGGTCTGCCGTTCCTGCATCCTGCGACGCAGCATCGGTTCAATAGCCTTCTGAATAACACCGCCCTCACCAAACCAAGCAAGCGGCTTGTATTTGGCTATCAGGTTCAGCTTTTCTTCAATCCAAACATCCGAAGTTGTCTGGCCGCGCCATCCGTCAACACGGTAAATCGTGCCATCAGGCGCAACACCCCAAATCCGGTGGACAGTGTAGTCACCGCCGCCATCAGTCACGGCATAATCGCTCGTGCCATAGAATTGCAGCGGCGGCAGATTGTCCCATGCCGGAAACCATTCCCGCTTGAAGAATGTGCCTTCATCGGGTTGCGGCTTTTGCTGATACAGCGCCGACCATTCACGCGGGCCAACCGTCGCCTTTATCCTTTCAAGCGCCTCGATTGGATACCATTCAGGCCAAAGAGCCTCGCCAGCTTCACTAATCGCCGGAAGGTCAAGAACCTCCCACTGGTCGCCTTCGCTTTCAAGAAGCCTCCCCGCCAAATCGTCTTCATGCCAGCGCGTTTGTATCAAAACTATCGCACCGCCTGGCATCAAGCGCGTGAACAGCGTTGACCGATACCAATCCCAAACAATGTCCCGACGCCGTTCGCTGTCAGCTTCCTCACGATCCTTGAACGGGTCATCAATCAAAGCAATGTCAGCACCGCGACCAGTAACCGCAGTGCCAACACCAGCAGCAACATACGCGCCGCCGTGGTTCGTGTTCATCCGGTTTGCCGCTTGGCTGTCAGGAGCCAAACTTACCTTTGGAAACACTTGGCCAAATTCAGGCTCGGCAACGATGTTGCGGACATTGCGCCCGAAGTCGTTTGCCAGATCGCTGTTATAACTTGCCGCAATAATCTGCCTGCGGGGTTGGCGACCCAAACACCAAGCAGGGAAGCGTTTGGATGCCAACTCCGACTTGCCATGCCTCGGAGGCATGAAAATCATCAGGCGGTCAATTTCCCCCCGTTCAACCGCTTCAAGCTTTTCCGCTATCAGCGCGTGATGATTGGCGCGCTTGTATAACGGATTGGTAAATTCAGTGAACGCGAGTAGGCTCTTGCGCGCTTGCCTCGCTGCCAGTTCCTTCTGCAACTCCTCCAATTCCTTCAGTGAGGAAAGGAGCAAGTGTCGAGGCAAGGCTGCGGACGCGCTCTGCAAGTTCGTCATCCGTCATCTCGCTGTTGTCATTGATGTTAAGCGTCGCTTCCTTGGGCATCAAGCTGGCAACCATCTTCACAAAGTCACCAGGCTTGTCGGCAATCATCATTGTGATGGCTTCCTTGCCCTTTTCTTCCCAAGCCTCTTTTACGTCCGCTATAAACGCTTCCTGCAACTGGTTCTTTGAGCCTTTGGGCCGACCAGCAGGATTGCCAGAAACGCCTTTGGGGAACGGACGACCAATTTGCTGTTTAGGCGCTGTAGATTCAGCCGACATGCCAAAATCCCTCTGTTTCTAAACCGCCGTTGATTGCGTTCATTTATCTGCTGTCTTCCGCAATGTTTCTAACAGCAGAATGTCCATGCGTTTGGCGATACGACGCAACTCGCGTTCCTTTTGCTGTCTGTCATATTCTGTAGCTGATACAGTCAAGGTGCTGCGGGTTACGTCGTAGATCATCAGGTGTCTTTCAGGCCTGTGTAAAGCAAAGGAGAAGGGCCATCAGAACGCACCCAAATTTGAGCAGCAGTTCCGTCAACAGCATCGCCAAAATTGATTAGTGCGACGCCTGCCGTGTTGCTTGTGGGTTGCGATGCGCCACCGAAGAAAACATAAACGGGAAAGCCGCCCATGTCTTTGCGCTGCACAAGCACAGGCACGTTGTTCAAAGCGGCGTTAGCCACCACCAAGTTAACCCATGACGATGTGACCGATACGTCATTGTAAGAAGTTGCCATGTCTTTAGTCCCTAATAAGCGTTATGCGCTGCGGATCACTTTCATGTTGTTCCAGAATATGAACAGGTAGAAGGCAATTAGCAGCCACATCAGATATTCGACTTGTGGAATGTCGCGGGCCGCATAAACGGCAATCATGAATACCGACTTGACGGCTATCAGCGCAGGCACAGTGCCGATTTGCTCAAACAGCCAGCGCAGGAACGGGTTTAACTCGCGCCCGCCCTTTTCCAGCAACTTGAGCGTGGTGACGATGTCTGCCAGTTGAAGCAGGCCCAAGGCTATCAGTAGATATGTCACTGTTCTTCTTCTTCGACAGGCGGCAGCGAAGCGTTGTACGCGTCGCAGGCTGCTTGGATGCCTTCGTCAACCGTATCGGTGCCGTACTGGCTCTTGTAGCTTTCAGCCGCCTTGTTCATCACGAAGTTGACATACTGGTCCTTGGTCATCGGACCTTCCGGCGCGACATAGGCGTCGTCGATAGCGATGGTGTAATCGGTCGTCATGCTTCGGTTCCTTCCAGCAGTTCCTCGCCCTCAACTTGCGGGGCGGATTTAATCTTGTTGTAGAGAGCCACAGCAGCCTCGGCAGCGTTCAGCCCACTTGCACGGACGCCAGCGTCAATAAGGGAAATCAGCGCGTTGGCTTCGGCTTCGGTCAGTTTCAAATGGATGTGCATGGGTTCCTCTTACGGTTCGATTGCGATTTGCTGGGCAGCGCCAGTGGCGAACAGGGCCATAAGCTGCGTCTTACCCGCGCCATTGTCTTGGGCGAAGATGCGGACACTGTTTGCGGCGGGGGCTGCGGGGGCGGTTTGCTCAATCATTTCCAATGCGCCGCCGACGTTGGTTCCGTTTTGCGACAAACGAAGAACGCCAGCAGCAACGCGGCGTATGTCAAGGTCAGGGTTAGCTCCGTTACCGTCCGTTCCCATCGAAATAATGGACGAAGTAGACCGAAGAGCGAGGGAGGAGCCGTTGTGGAACAATTGCCTAGCGCCGCCTGCGGTAAGGATAAAAGTGCTTGCGGCCCCAAAATCGCTTGTGACAAGAATTTGCCCAACTGCGTTAATAGACATCCGCGTCGCGCCATCCGTCTGGAACTCCATACCCCGCGCAGTTCCGGTGCCAGCTTTTTCTGTACCAATCTGCATGACGTTGCCGACCCAACGCCGATACCCACGCTCATAGTTCGAAGCGTCGGTGTAGGTGTTGTAGATGTTGAAGCCCTGCGCGTTGGTGCCGTTGCGCTGGGCTAGAGTGTTGGCTGCGTCGCGGGTGACGAAAAGGTCGCCAGAGGCTCCAAACCTAATTGCCGCAAGGTCCGTGCCTAGCGCCAAACCAACATTCCCCGGCACATTAATCGCAACGCCGCCGGAAAATGAAACTTGACCGTCTTTCCGGACGCCTAACCGACTGCTACCACCAACCCGCAAGTCCATCAGCAGCGATGAGGCGTTCGATGCCGTGTCCGTGACGTTGAGGCTGATAGCCGTTGGTGTGCCTGTGGTGTTCCACGTCTGCGTGATCGCGAGCGAGGATGTAGCCGCAGAGCCGGTCAGGCTTTCAGGCGTAAGTTCCATCGCACGGGGGGCCGAGTAGGTGTCGCCGCTGGCCGGTGCGCGTAGGCGCGGCGTAGCGGTATCTAAGGAGATTATTTGAAGAGCTGGCATTGGTGCCTCCTTTAGTTCACGCTGTAGCTGGTGCCGTCAGCGGCCAGCACGGTGTTGTTGACTAGGTAGTTGTTGCTGCTTGCATCCGAGGCGGCGTAGGCGTTGTAGAGCGTCCCGTCGGCGGTCTGCGCGTTCAAGCGCGCTAGCTGGTCGAGGTTGTAGACGCCCGTCTTGCCCGCCATCCAGTTCTCGGTCTGCGTGATCTGGCTATCGGTAAGGTTTGCGCCAAAGCGGGTGACTAGGCCGTAGAGACGACCGTTGTAAGGCAGCGAAGTGCCGCCACGCCGCCCGATATAAAGTGGATAGGCTAGGTAATTGCCGGTGCCTTGGTCTGTAGATGTGTCTGCTGCGACTTGTGTGCCATTAACACGTAACAGAACACTATCGCCAGAAATGTCACTAAGCCCTGTCACGACATTGGTAATTGGGCTGGCAAAGTTATTGAGACTGACTGCCGATGCAAAAGCAGTTCCCTTTGACTGGAAGTCGTAATTAGCTGCTGCACCAAATGGCGCTGACATAAGAATTGCGCCGTTGTTCGCCGCTATAGTTGGGCTGCTTTCAACCAGCAATCCCGTTGCAGCATCACTCAACTTCCGCACACCAGCAAAGACCTGTGCCTTGTCAGTTCCCGGTGTGATCGTGCCTGTTACTAGGAAGTCATCAGAACCGTCGAATAGCAGATAATAGCTATCACGAACGCCGCTTTCGGTTACGTCTGTGGCTGCTACTACTTTCTGATAGGCAGTGGCGGTGGAGCCGGTTTCGAGTTGTGCGCCCCAGATTAAAACACCAGACGAACCATCGCCCGTGTAAGACGTAGTGCTACTATTTGATGCCAACCATATCTGCTGATTGCTGGCCCCGCCAGCTGCATTTGTATATGTCATAGCGACACGATACCAGCCATTGCCAGCGGAGGTCATTGTAACAGTTGGGGAACCGACTGTAGTGCCTACAGCACCTGTGGAGATATTGACAAACGCAGTATATGCAGCGCCGCTTGTGTTAATGTAAATCCAATCACGGCCAGCGGATTTAGCGTAGAAAGAGAATGTGTAAGTCGCGGCGGCAATAGTCGCTGTTTGGAAAACCCGATGAATTCCGGTGCTGGTATCTTCCATCAGCTTTTGCGCGTCGTTAGCGCCATTAACAGGGTTAGCCTGTGCGCCAGTTACCATTGACGCGCCCAGCTTCTGCCAAGCCGCATTATCAAACTCCTCAGTGCGCGTCAGCAGATTGCGCGTTCCCGTTACAGGATTGCGGCCCAATATAGGACGGGATGAGGCAGAAGATTGGGTTGCGTGGTTGCCGGGAAGTTCTTTGACGGAGATAGCATCAAATTGAACGGTCGCCGCAGCGTTTACCACACCAACTCGGACATATACCGTTTCGGTTACAGTTGGCGTCCAAAGATATTGAAACGGCTGAAACGCAGCTCCCGGCGTGCCGTCTTGCTGAAAACGGACCAGACCACTAGCGTTATCGCGCACCTGAACCGTCGATTGGCCTGTGCCAGATGAGCGCAGCCATGACCCTGTAATCCGGTATGACCTACCGGCGACAACGTTAAATGCAGTGCTTTGGTAGTAAGTAAATGTGGTTGTGCGCGTTAAAGTGGCGACTCCACCGCTAATTGAAAACGAGTCCCCCGCGCCAGTCCACCCAGTCGTCCCGTTGCTGAAATCCCCATTCGTAACCAGTTCAGGCCCAAGCACCAGCCCAAGCGACTTATCCAGCATCAAGGCAACGCTCTGACCCGTTGCCGTTACAGGTGTGGTTCCAGCAGTGTCCTGAAACATCGTGCTGAAGTCGGACGGGTCATACCAAACGCCGGGTTCAGATGCGGCGAATAGAGACGCAGGGGAGAACCCACTCAGCACAGAAATGCTTGCGCTTGATAGCAAGTCTATACGCGACAAGCCGACGCGAAACATAACTTAGCGCCCAATAATGGTTGCAAGCGTAGCTGTCGTTCCCGACTGCCGAATAAAAGAGCAGTGATAGGGAATAATGTAACCGGCTGGCAAGTTCGTAAAAGTAATGTCCGCGCCAGCGCCAACTGGACGGCAAACCACGTTTCCAGCGTTGCAGACAACAATGCCCTTGACCGTATCGCCAACGGTAAAATCACCACCGGCAAGGCTGATCGTCGCGCCGCTAAAGCCGAATGTGGTTGCACCGCTGGTAAACTCTTGTCTGTCGTATGGCATACAAAACCTCCTGAAACTTCTTTTTACCCGAATATGGTGTGATATGCAAGGCAATCATATTGAAGCGGACTTGCGCGGTCTGCCAACTTTACGCTTGCCCGCCTGCGGCCTTGGCTCACTTTGCTCTAAATCGTCAATAGACACTGAACCAGTGTTCACAGGATCAATCTCTGGCCGATAGTTCGATAACTCAGAAAGCGCCTCCCTTATGGCATTCTCTAAATGGTCTTTGATAATGGCAACGTCGCTCTCGTTCGCCACAATCGGCGCAACCTTGGTGGGCATAGACAGGAATTTGGCCTTGCAAGCATGAAGAACATTTTCCCATGCTTTCACCACATCCTCGGTCAAGCAAAGCGTGCCGCGTATCTTGGCAAGTTCCAATTCGGCAATCTCGGCTTCGGCATTAATCTTGTGCGTATCGTGACTGGGACAC
>OGVO01000097.1_pt1 | contig 15377 bp, 36 predicted proteins | sample 1575771 | NCBI WGS metagenome assembly OGVO01 (sample SAMN07581527, study PRJEB24739) | freshwater metagenome | place: Singapore | collected 2015-01 | reverse complement strand
AAAATACAAATACAAAACAAAAAAAAGTAGACGGAAAGTGAAAATAAAATAGTCTAAGTAAAGAAATCAGGATGCCGACTGATAAGAAAGCCCGTTGTATGGAAGCCCTCACGGCATTGAGGGAGTCCGTAGAGCGGGTTTTTTGTTTTGTAGGCTCCTGGCATAACGGAGTAAAATTATGCAAACAATGACAATCAAAGAACTGGCAGAAGTTGCTGGTTGCAATGAAAAAACCATCAGAAGAATTGGCAAAGAGCTTTACCCAAAGCTTTTTTCCAGGGGGAGAAAAGCACTTCTAGATCAAGAGCAATCCAAACAAATTATGACTTTGCTGCCAAAACGGAATATGGTAGGACAAATGTCCGAACTAGATAGGACAAATGTCCGAACTAACGAAAGGTTAGACCGCATTGAAAAATCACTCGACCGATTGACTCAAATTCTAACCCAAGTTGTTGCCCACCAAATCGAGGAAAAGAAAAATCAAATCGCACTCCCACCAGTAAATTACAGATCTGAACTCAACTCCATTATCAGAACGTATGCCCAGAAAAGTGGGATATTTTTTGGATTTGCTTGGACTGAGTTTTACACTAGATGCCTGTATAGATTGAACATTAACCCGAGAGTAAGAGCAGAGAATGCAGGTCTAGACGTGATGGACTGGGCGGAGCAAAACGGGTATATCGAGCAGATGTATTTGTTAGCAAAAGAGGAATTTAGTGTATGATAGCCTACACGCCTACAAGTCAACTTGTAGGTAGCACAAAAGGAATCATAAGATTCAAAAATTGCCGACGGGCGTAAAACGAAAAGGAGTCCAAAATGGACTACACATTACACGAGACAAGAAACTACGATGAATTTAAGTTCATCAAAGAAAACAGAAAAACGGTTGCCCGCCACGTCGAAAGACTGGTCGAGTCCATCAAAAAGAAAAACCTAACCAAAGATTTCCCGATCATTGTAAACGATGAGATGGAAATTCTAGACGGTCAAAACAGATTTGAAGCTTTGAAAATATTGGGCTATCCAGTCCCATATCGCAAGGCAATGGATATGAACAAAAAGGACATAAGCCTAATAAACACTATGCACAAAGGTTGGAGTACCGAAGACTATTTACACCAATATTGTGTTTTTGGTTATCCAGATTATTTGAAGCTAAAAGATTTTATTGACTGGTGTGGGAATGTTACTCTTAGCCAAGCTATGAAGATCATCAAAAACAAAAAGCGATATGTCGCTGATGGTGGTTTCGGTGATAGCGGAGAAGGCATTGAAATGTTCAAGCTAGGTCAATTCAAATACCCCATTGACGATTCCAAGGCGAAAGGATATGTTTTGAGGTTGAGAGAACTGTCAGCATATACCGAAAAGAGAAATCCTTTCGATCGCTCTCTCATCGTTGCTTTGGATTGCATAGAGTCAACCGATGGCTTTGATTTTGAGAGACTATCCCAAAAGCTGAAGAATTACCCTATCGGAGTTTACAACGATGCAAACTCATTGATCGCACAATTGGAAACCGCTTACAATTACAATGTCCCACACAAAGGGAAATTGATTTTTAGAAGAGCAAAGTAAACGAAAAAAGAGTGCCTCTAAATTTGGGGGCACTCGATAAAGGAAAACATTATGCAAAGAATAGACTCAATCCTCTCCTCCGATGCTCATTGGAACGTAAACAAAAAGCTAGCCCGAGAAATTGGGTTAGTGCCAACGATTCTTCTTATGGAATTGATTTTCTGCCGAAAAAAGTACGGTGAAGATGAGTTTTGGATACAAGCTGAACGACTTTGCGAACTTGTCAATATTGGAGACTCTCAGAGAAGAGATGGCACAAAGATACTGGTAGACAAAGGGTTTATTTCTGTGGTAAAAAAGGGACAGCCTGCAAGGTTTTTTTATACAATTCATGATGAAAAACTATCTGAGTTTCTTTTTCAGTCCTCGGAAAATCTTAGCACTAGACCTCAGGAAATCTTAGCACATAATAAGAAGATAGATAATAAGAAGATAGAAGAATCTAAATCTCATTGTGTCGGCTTCGCCTCCACAGAGATAACACCAACGAAAACAGATTCTCACTTTATAGCCATTGAAGACTTAATTAGACTTGAACAAAATAAAGCAAATGAGACATATACTATAAAGTACCCTATCCACAGAAAACGACAGAAACAACTAATGGCTAGATTTACACTTGAACAGATATGTCACCTTATCAGCTCTTTTTGTATATTGAGACAGAAAGAACAATTCTGGAAAAAGCATCCTATACTAATCACATCACTTTCCGACAACCTAATCGAAAGGATACTAACCACCTACCCCTTTCCAGCCAAAGAAAAGACACAAATGGATAAATTGATCGAAATAGAACAACAACTAAAAGCGAGGACAAAATGACCCCACGAGACATAGTACAGACCGACCAGAACGCAAGAGAATCGACGCAGAGCCGTCTGGACGGACAAACCTACCCAATCACAGCGGAGGGGGGCACGGAGATGGCTGAAAAGCCGAAAGAGAAGACTTGGCTAGATGTGCAATTGGAGCAGATTCCCAAGGAGGAGCTTTGGGAGATGTACCAAAAGACCAAAACCGAACTCGAGTCTTTGCAAAGATTCTGCTCTGGCGAGATTGAATTAGGATACAAGAAATACTGGGAACTCGATAAAGAATTGGCAGAACTAAGGAGCCGTCCAACGTGCGGAGTGGAGCAAAGAAAGTTTTTGGATGAGATCGAAAGAGATGGAAAGATTGGTGGGGAAAATGATGATCGAATAGAAGTAGGTGATTGGACGCAAATCGTTCCATCAGACTTTACAGCCGATTTACAAAAAGTAATTAAAGGAGAATAAAAATGGACTCAATATACATCGAAACGGAAAAAATTTTATCAAATCAACAGGCAGTTGAATGGTTGGATGGATGCGGAGCGACTTGGGTAGATGGGACACCCTTTCAAAATTACAGAACTGAAAAATATTTCCTTGACTATTCTATAAAGGGGTTTGCGCATTCTAATAAGATAACTTTAGACACTTTAGATAAATTTTCCACCCACACACCCACAGCACTTGAATTTTGCCAAGGTGTAGCAAGGATCATGGGTATTCCTGAGCCGACGTTTGGGGGTGCTCCAAATATTATAAACATAACACCAGGCACAGAAAGAAAAATGTTATATTTAAACCACAAAACCTATCGCATTCTTGACTCACTAGACGGTATACCATTAGATACGAGAATACCATTGAGCGAGTGGATACCACCGTTTCTAGTTAATGTTATTTTGATTTACGATAACAAATGGTCTGAAGGTTTTTTTTCTGGAGTTGAAGGTGATGGTTTACTTTTTCAGTTAAGCGACAAGGGTTGTAAGTATATTCTAGACGGTCATTGGATGAGGATTGTATGACGTTCCTTAACCAACTCGCCTACCTCACCGCCACTATCCAATCCCTCCCTGATCTACCAAGACACCGGGTCAAAGAGGGCTTTGTCGCATTCGCTGGACGGATTGCCAACCACGACCGAGTATTCGAGGGGTTTTTGGACTTTGAAGACACTGTCGATCAGAACACCACAGACAGAGATTTGAGGGACAAAATCAAATCGCACGCTGTGAAGCTCTTAGAAACAACAATAACAAATATGGAATTAGAAGGGTTAAAATGAAAATTGACAAAAGACAAAAACACAACAAGGGATTGATCCTAGCCAGACTAGAGACAGAGTGGACAATACCAGATATCCAAGAAGAGTTTGGTTTTCTATCTTATCGGGCCTGTCAGAAATATCTGACAAGACTATTGGACGCATTGGACCTTGACGACGGGATAAGACTAAGGGACAAATTTAAACGACTGCCAAGGGGACGCAAATGAGGACATACCTGTACAATAAGGACTTGTGCGAGATACTTAAATCCAAGGGCATCACATCACCCAACAACAAGTTGGGCTATCCTATCGAGATTGTTCAGCCAGTGATTGACGAAGTTTTGGAACGAAGAAAAATCAGCAAACCCGTCTGGACAGACAGAACGCAAGGCGGAACTAAAAGAGGAAGACCGAGGAAGGTGGGAGTATGAAATTCAGCCTATCGCAACTTAAAAAGGACAAAATGAAATGCCTTACCACCGACGGCAAAAAAGTCCGTATCCTTTGCACGAACAGAAAAAACAGTGGTAATCTATGCCTTGTCGGTCTAGTGACAATAGACTCTGGATGGGGCAAGGTTGAAGCAGTCTGTCAGTGGTATAAAGATGGCAGAGGGTTAGGAATTAACGATGATCTTGTGAACTTAAAAAGGAGAAAAAAATGACAAAAGAAGAAATAACAAAGATGAGAATGGGGAGGAAAAGATTCGAAGCATTTTGCGAAGTGTACGGTTTTAAGCTTACGCCCATTCGATACAAAAGGTACAAAACTGGATATTTCGACCAATACGGTATCAGTATAACACGGATATTTTCTTCCGTGGAAGAGATGGACAGATTCGCGGATCATATACGCAGGATGCGGGTGGACAGAAGTGCCGTTTACTCTAACGAAGACATCAAAAAGATTATGGGTTTGAGCGGAAGAAATGCAGTTTGCAAATTTTGCAAAAAGCACAACATTCGAAGGATAAAACTAGGGTTTTACGACAAAGAGCAAGTGGACAAATTGTTTGCAGAATTAGAAGGCAATAGGAAAGTTACATAATGACCCCGTCTAAAATCCGACAATTAGAAGACGAAATTAAGGCTTTACAATCTGAAAAAAAGCAATTGATCGAACTGATCAACGAACAAGAACTAGCCAACGACTATGTTCTGGATGAGATCGTCACCAATCTTTACAGGGCACGCAAGGAAAATAACCGTGCAGAGATGCTTGCCAATGCCAAGACCATCATCGACAATCTGTCCAAGGTCAAGATTGTAGACCCTAGACCGATACCCGTCAAGCTTACAGCGTATGTCAAGGAGAGCGTATTCACTCCGTTCCCTTTTGGGGTAAAGCTTTGGTTAAAGTCTGGAAACATCCACCTTATCGGTGCCTTCCCTGGGATGGGAAAGACCACGACGGGACTAAATGTTTGCTATCAGCTTTTCAAAAATAAAATGTCCAGTCTGTATTTTTCCATTGAACAAGTGGAAGCCGACATCTGGATCAAGCTATGCCAACTTTGGTTTGCAGATAAAATGGGGCAGAAAATGGACACAATGATCTTGATGGATGCGATCAAAGAGCCAGACCGTTTTAGAGTTATCTATGAACAAATTGTAAAAGCCATTGACGAAATGCAAAACTATATTAAGGTAGTAGATGCAGGCAACTGGACAGTTACACAATTGATAGCCGAATACGACCACCAACTAAAACAAACTGGACTGAATGGAATTCGTTTGGTGGTAGTAGACTATTTTGGGATCATCAAAGCAGATGCAGGTTTTGGCAATATGGTCAAACTCGAACGAATGGAACGGAATGTACTTTCCCTCACCGAAAAAGCTAAACGCACAAAATCCGCTTGGATAGTTCTATCACAGCTGACACGACGACCACCGAATGACAAGACCCCACCAAACCCATCTTGGTTCAAAGAGACATCCACTTTGGAAGAAAACGCTGGACAATGTGTAATCCTTCAAAGGACAAAACTAGATGACGGCTCGCTGTCTTCTATACTAGAGTTTCACTGCGTCAAAAACAGATACGGACGGATGGGGATACACGAAGTAAGAATTAACAACGAAACAGGATACTTGGAGAGGATACAGTAATCAAATGAACGCAAAAGAAAAAGCAGATGAAATTTACAACCAATTCAAAAATGTGAGAATTTATATTTCTCAAGAACCATATGATATTGATTCCACTATGCAGTATATTGACAATGATGCTGTAAGAGAATGCTCAATTATTGCAATAAATTTAATAATTGAATCTATTAAAAAAGGAGGTGAGTATTCAAGTAAATCACAAATCGAATGGTGGGAACGTGTTAAGTCGGAGTTGCCGTCTTAGGATGGATGCTAACTTATTTCTTATTATGACAGTAGATAGACAACACACAGAAATTTTTGACCAAGCACATCAAATGTGGGCAGAAGGTACAAGTATTGGAGCAGGTGAAGGATTAGAGCCAAAAGAGCAAGACATTCAACACTTATTAGGCAGCGAAGGTTTTGTTGCTTATGAAATTGATATTTGGTTTGACGACCTTCAAAAATTTTGGCGATGGTCTTGCAAGATAGCACGTCCTTAAAATGGCACATAACAACCAATATACGAATTTCGGATCGAGAACGAGACTGGACTATTAGGGGGAACAGTATGAGCATAGTTCATATTTCAATAGCCAATCTTTACGAATATAATGGGACTAGGATCGAAGTCTGTAATCTGTTCCCTTGTGTACTCAAAAAAGACTGGACTCCGAAGCAAAGAGTAAGCAAAAAAGAATGGGATGACCTTGGGGAACTTATGGCAATGGAAGAAGATGAAAGAGAAAAATACAGGATTTTATAAGATGACCAGAAATGAGAGTTGCTACAATTGTATATATTACATCCGACAAGAATGCAGACGGCACGCACCCACTAGGGACGCGAATGGAATCGCTAGGTTTCCGTTTTTAAACGAGTGTGTTTGGTGCGGAGAGTACAAGCCAAAAGAACCAACCACTTTATAGGAAAAAACAATGAACCTACTAGAAGAACTATTTGATGAAGACAAAACTCCACCACACTACGACCTTACTATCCAACCAATCGAACTGATGGACTCGTGGATGAGCAGGGAAGAGAGGTACGGTTTTTATTTTGGGAATGTCTTAAAATACATCGGACGGCACCAACACAAAGGGACTACATTAGAAGACTTGCGAAAAGCAAAATACTACTTAGAGAAGATGATCGAATGTCAACAATAGATGCTATCCTCAAGATGCCCAGACTTCTAGAAGAGACAGACGAATACTGGACTTACGGCTACAAGATGCACTCTTTCCAGATCGATAAAAAAGGGAATAAAGCTTGGGATAAAATCCTTTATGTTTACGACAACGAAGATGACCTAATGGCTGTTTATTCAGACTTAAGCGAAAAAGAATTGATCGAAATGGCAGTGGATTTTATTGATAAGAGAAGAGGAAACGAAAATGAATAAACAATTAGAACAAGACACTAAACAATCAATTTACCAATTTATTTCGCACATAAATGAACTATGCAATATGTATGGGGTAACTTTAGAAATTGAACCAGTAAAAAAAAGGTCAAGTATAGAAAATTTGGTAGAGTATGAAGAAAGATTAAAAATAGATTTCATGTTCAGCATTGTCCCAATTTTAATTGGTACAAAAAAGCTAATAGATGAAATGGGGCTAAGCCAATATAAGAAAATGCTTCAAGACCTTTTTGGGATTGAAAAGGCAGAAGAAGAAATAGAGAAAGTAAAAAATTTGCTTGAATTGACCGATCAATATGGCTATAGCGATTTAAAAGAATTTTGCGAAAACTTAAAGGATCATTTTGGTTTTTAATGGCACGCAAAATACCAGGTAAAGTAAAATGGGACTTTTGACAGATGTATATAACAGTGATATGGACGATATTTATGTTCCCATAAAAAGCAGACCATACACCAAAAAAGAATGGGCGGAAGCTAGAAAAAATACTCTTGCGTTTATGGAAGAGTGGGAAAATGACAATAAAAAATTGTCTGAACAAGACGACATAAAAATAGTGAAAGGCTAATGGCACGCAAAAAACGCAACCTTGACTCCCTAATCAAATCCGCACTCCGTAAACTCTGGCTCTATTCAGACGAACGGAGAGAAGCAAAGAAACGAGCAAAGATCAAAGGTCTTGACGGCTATCTGTGTGAACTGTGTTCGATCATTACAGCCAAGCCAGAGATCGATCACATTGTCCCTGTCGGTTCTGGCACCTGGGATGAACGGATCGAACGGTTATTCTGCACGGTAGAGGGATTGCGAGTCCTCTGCCACAATTGCCACTTGGAGGTAACGAAAGGAAATGGACGAAAAGAAAAAGAAACAATTAGACAAATGGAACAAGATGCAAGCAGAGAGCCAGAAAAGATACCACGAGAAAAGCCAGTCAAAAGGAAAGTCAATCGCAAGAAAGACCACTCCCAAAAAGCAAGGTAAGACCAGACTTAAAGTGGTGAACTGGCAAAACATATACAAGGACAAAGTCAAGGGTGCAAAGTGTAGCAATGTTCTCTGTCAAAACATTCTTGGACTTGACAACGCCCTCATCGTCTGTGAACACATCCTACCACAAGGCAAATACCCACAGTACAGACTGAACTTGCGGAATGTAGCCTTTGTTTGTGGGTGTATCAACCTCGACGAATACAATGGAGAGGACAGATTCAAGGCTATCCAACGACACTTCCCCTACAACTACGAATGGGCAATGGAGCACAGATGAATGTTCTAAGCTTATTCGATGGGATGTCTTGCGGGCAAATTGCTCTTAATCGTGCCGGCATAAAATATGATAAATACTTTGCTTGCGAGATTGACAAGTATGCAATCCAAATCACTCAAAACAACTACCCCAATACAATACAGCTAGGGGATGTCACCAAAGTCCAAGCAAGCGATTTGCCAAAAATTGATTTGCTAATCGGTGGGAGTCCTTGCCAAGGGTTCTCTTTTGCGGGGAAGCAACTGGCATTCGACGACCCTAGATCGGTTTTGTTTTTTGAATATGTTCGACTATTGAACGAATTGAAACCAAAGTATTTTTTATTAGAAAATGTCAGGATGAGAAAAGAACATGAAGATGTCATCACAAAGTATTTAGGAATAAAACCTATTTTAATCAATTCAAGTTTACTTTCCGCACAGAACCGAGTGAGGCTATATTGGACAAACATAGGGGCAGAACCTAGCGGGCTTTTTGGGGAATTGGAATGCAAGATACCACAACCAAAGGAAAAAGGGATTTTGCTCAAAGATATTTTAGAAAAAGAAGTGGACAAAAAGTATTTTATGAGTGAAAAGATGGTAAAATATATATTTTCGTCAACTGGAAAAGACGGTTGCTTTAAGCCAGCGATTCCAAAGTTGGAAAATGAAAAAGCGAATTGCATGACAGGCAGACAACACAAAATGGGGAAACAAGATACTTACATAAATGTAGGAGCTTTAAAATTTGGTCGATCAGAAGAAGCAAAACAAATCAGAAAGCAAAGCAACAAATTAGGAAAAGACTGGAATCCATTTTCTAAAAAAGAAGTAGTGGGAATTGATTTTGAAAAAATGAACTGTTTGCCAACTCATTTGGGCCGTGACAATTTAGTATGGACTCAAAACTGTATACAATGGGATTCGAGCGGTAAGGGGCATAGAAGCCAAGAAATGCGGGCTTACTACCAAGATTCAAAATCCGCTTGTGTAACAACTGAACAAACCCCAAAAGTTTTATTTACGGACACTATCCGCCGTCTTACTCCCATAGAATGCGAACGACTCCAAACCGTCCCCGATAACTACACCGACTGCGTATCCGATACAAGACGCTATCATGCATTGGGTAACGGTTGGACTGTAGATGTAATTGTGCATATATTGGAGCATATAAAATGACTCTTATCGATACAGGACACTTTGACCAAGACGGTCTATGGGTAAGCGACCGAAAAAAATACTTCGCATCGTGGCTATCCGTCAACCATTCCAAGCCCATCACAATCACAGGACGGAAGGTTTACAAAGGGAGATCCAATAATCAAAACCGATACTATTGGGGAGTTGTACTGTCTGTCCTATCTCAACACACAGGTCACACACAGGACGAACTGCACGAGATTCTTAAATACAAGTTCAACCGTCAATTTGTCGAACTTGGGGGCAAACATTACCCAGTCGGTGGATCGACCACAGAATTAGAGACAATTCAATTTGAGGAATATTTAGAAAAGGTCAGGCTGTGGGCAGTTACGGAACTTGGGTGCGAAATTCCTCTCCCGAACGAGTGAATTTTTTTTTCAAAATTTTCTAAAAAACCTAAAAAAAAGAGTTTACAAAACAGAGATAAAATCCGATGGTAAATATAACAAACGATCAAAGGAGATCACCCATGAAACTAATCAACACCACACAAAAACAATTGGCAAAAGAATTTGGGATATATATCAAAAGACCAAAACTTAAAGAACCCTATCTCACTCGCAATGGAAAGTTTTTGGCTTGGCTTCCAGTATTGCTGGAAGTTACTGAGGATGGCTTTGTTGTTGCCTACGACGGCTGGAACCGTTCTCAGGAGCTAACCTAATGCCACTACCAGAATACTCAACACCACTAAGCCAATCCGAAGAATCGGACGAGACTCTATGCGAGCACTGTGACGAACTCGCATACGAAGTCCTTGATTTTGCCCAAAGCATAGGCACTATTCTTGGATCAGACTGGGACAACCTAGCCTCTGCACTGTCAGAGGCATTTTACAGAGGTGCAACCGATGACCGAGACTGACCTAGGCATCACCCTCGCACTAATCCTTCGAGAGCTTACCCGCGACGAAGCAAAGGCAATTTACGGAGAGCCAAAAACTGAAGGAGAAAAGAAAATATGGGAACAACCATAATACTTTTCTTGGTTTTTTTGGTAGGTGTATATCTACTGGCACTAGACGAACTCAACAAGGACTAAGACAAATGAACAATCAAATCTACTGGTTTACTTTGGCAAATGGGCAACAAATTCCCATGACCTATCAACAAGCTTTGGAGAGTGCAAGCCGTGCTCGAAAAGTGATCGACCAAGCGAGGGCGAAATGAACTCTTATACTAGACTGAATGACCGCGGATGGGGCTTTGTTTTTTTGCTGTCCTTAATGTCTCTATTATTTATCGTCGGACTTGTTGACGCTTGTCTGATCGACGATGCACCCTACACACGAACCAAAATGGAGAAATCAAAATGACCGCTGAACTTGAGCAAACAAAATTAGCAGAATGGGTAAAGGAATACCAAAGCCTTTATCCTGATAAAGAACCCTTAGTCTATAGTTGGGGTGGTGCCTTCGTTGGATACAGCGAGGATTTTGCGATCTTCTTGATCGAGCAAATCGAATAGGACTCATTCCCCATCGTGAGTCAAAAACTAAAATCAACGATTAGGTTATGTCACCGATGGGACAACAAACTGGACACCGCGACCGCTCCGAGTCCAGCCACATAGTAATACTGTTTCGGTGACAGTTGTATGACTCTTATGCTCGCCTTTGGTCGGTCAACCAAGGGCAAATTTTCGGTCTTATACATTTTAAGACTCTCATTGCTATCGAATCGAATCCGACCCAAAGCGTGTTCGATCGATAGTTCTCCTTTTGAGTTTGTTTTGATCTTTGGGAGTGGGCTTGCACTATACAAGCCGTGCAATTATTTTGAGGAGAATAAGATGGAACTTGGCGAAGTGATCTTGCTAATAGATCGGATACTATTGACTTGCAAGGAATTAAGCTTGCGAGACAAGGAAGACCTTGGACGATTGAAAAAAAAGTTTGAAAGGATGGTGAGGAAAAATGCCTGACTTCTCAATGTGCTTAGACCACAAATGCCCATCATCTGCGAGGGCTTAAGTCCGAGGAAATTTTAGCTCTTTACGGGAAGCCGAAAACCGAGAAGGAAATTCAGATTTGTGAGCAATGGAAAAAAAATGAAAATTAAAGAGCTAATAAAAATTATAAAAAAATTTTTAAAACCAAGGGAAATAGTATATCAAGATGACTTGGTTATGACAATCCAAAATGGGGTTGGAGACTATACTGTTGTTTTTAAAAAAGGTATAGAGCTAAACAAAGTATATAAAATTTATGAACCAGAAAAAAGGAGATCATTTAAGAATGGAAATCACAATTGAACAAATAGAAGAGCTGGACAAACGAGTGAAGATGGTTCACCCCGATTACTGGATAGAACCAGACCTGGGCACAAACAACGAAATCAAAGTCTGGAAAGAAGATGAATTTATTTTCCGAACTAAATTCCCTAAAGAAAGAGAACATCTTTATCTTGAGATTCTCGATTTTGAAATCAAGGATTCGAGACGCAGAGGCGCGGAAGAAAAGTTGGCAGAAATCAGAAAGGCTTTAGGTGTGAAATGAGAAAAATAAAGTTTAGAGCTTGGGACATTTTGAACAAACGGATGGTGGATGTTTTGGATTCTTTTTGGGATACGCCATACAATGAGCTTTTTGCGTCTCATCCAGATTCCAAATGTATTGAACTCATGCAATACACAGGTCTCAAAGACAAAAATGGAAAAGAGATTTATGAAGGGGATATTGTAAGCGATGTGATATACAAAGACGGGACAAAACACATTGGACAAATTGTATATGATTATAACGGTTATCGAATAGTAACAAAAGATAAGTCCCTAACATTAGATTTGCCAGAGTTACTCGAAGTCATCGGGAACATATATGAAAGCCCCCGAACTAATGGAGAAAGCAAATGCCTGACTTCTCAATGTGCTTAGACCACAAATGCCCATCATCTGCGATCTGCAAACGCTACACTTCCCCACCTTCTGAAGTTCAGTCATACACGGACTTTGGAAGAGTAGGAGACCGATGCGACTGGATTATGCCAATCGGGGGGACAGATGTACAGACTATACGCTGACAACAGATTCATAAGCGAATTCAACAACATCGAAAAAGCAATTGACAAAGCGAAAAGAACACCCTACAACAATCGGGTTGAGATCATCGACACCGAGACAAATCAAATAAAATGGCAAAGAACCAAAGAGGAAAAAAATGGCTGAACCTACACTCACACCCAAACAGCGAAAGCTAAAAAACCTATATGCAATCGAGCAAAACCCTGACCTAGTCGAGGCATTTACGATGTCCGAAGTATTGGAGTTTATGCTCCAAGTTGCACCCTTAAACTCCTGTCTAGATGTCTTCCACCGATATGGTTGGAACACGACTAAGCTCGAAAAGACGGTAGGGGAATAAGATGCTGAACTTTGCAATCTTCAAAGCCAAAGAAAAAAAATCTGACAAGTCACCCGACTACACTTCGTCTGTCAAGGTAGAGACTCGCACAGTCTTAGAGCCTGGGGTAGAATACTCCCTAGCAGGTTGGGCAAGGGAAGCGAAGACGGGGACAAAGTATATCTCTGTCTTAGTCAAGCCCAAAGACGATGGCTATAAAAAACAGTCTGAACCTTTTGACGAATTCCTAGCCCCACCACAGAACAGCGAGGAACCATTTTGAAACAGCACAGCAACCCAAACCAAACATCCAAAATTCTGGCTTATCTGCAAAAGGGAAAAGCCCTTACACCCTTGGACGCTCTCAACCTTTTTGGCTGTTTTCGAATTTCAGCTAGAATCTACGAATTGAGACAGATGGGGCACGATATTGAGATGAGGATTTTGTACAAAAAGGGGAAAAAGTTTTCGGAGTATAAGTTAGCAAAATGAAAATTGAAATTGAACTAGAAGAAGTTGAAAAGCTAAGAAGCCAACTTGAGCAAAAAGAAAAAGAAGTGAATGACCTTGAAAAAAAACTAAAAGGTTTGTCCGAAACTGAATTAAAAAAAAAGGCAGTAAAGTTGGCGTATAGGCTTTTCGATAATTACATGGCGGCGGTTTTCAGGCATTTAGGGTTTGACCAATGGCGGACTGATACGGTTATCATTAGGGATAATCTGGAACATTGGATTGGGAAAGATTGGTGGGGCAGTGATAGAATATCCTTTGAATTGGGTGCAAATGTTACTACTCAATTCAAGACCGCATTTCTGTCCATTGGCATCATAACTAAAGACGAAAAGTCAGATAATGTTTACGATTTGGGCTAGCGAAATGACCTGGACTCTCACCTTTACCGATCCCGAATTCCAAAGAACCTACACTCTACCCAAAGTCTTCAACAGCTTTGGGGGAGCCTGTGCGGAGTGTAACCGGCTTCTGTTTGAGAACCCGAATTGGATTTTTGTGGTTGACAAAAAAAAGGACTGATTGTATTCTTGGATTTACGAAGTCCTCCTATGAAGATTTCGAGCTCCTCAACAAAAACCTTGGGAAGACGATTTAAAAGGATTGCCGTCCTTGTCTAACCAAGGTAAGCAAAGGGTTCGGGTATGGAGTCCGTCTGTAGCTATACCCGAGCCTTTTAGCTTTTCGGTGGTTGGTAGAACAATCTGCCCACGATCGAAGAGCCAAAAGCCCTTCTCCGCTTAAAGACCCGAGACCTTAAGGAACCATATTGGTTGAAGCCCAATACCTTGAACTCGGGTCTTGTCCTATGGCAGACCCCCGAAGCCTCTGATCTATGATCTCTTTCCTGACGCCAGGAAGGTGATAGGATGCAAGCTCACTTGTCGGGGGTTTTTTTGGTTGACAAATTGTCCGTCCATATTGTATGGTCATCCTATGAGCTATCTAGTTCTTGTTTACATCTCCACCCTTACCGCATCCCTAATTGGGTTCTATCTCTACCTTCGATACATCTACCAACCCACTCACAAGTTTCAAAAGCAGATCGAGGAACTCACTTCACGTGTAGACGCAATTTATGCAAAGATGGGGTTTGTGCGAAAATAGGAATGGGAAACCTGTTGATTTTATTCGCCTACATAGCTGGAATCATTCTAGCCCCAACACCTTTTCTCAAAATCGTATCCGCCTTCCTTGTTGTGCCTTCGTTTTATTTTGTGACATTGAAGATATTGCAGACGATAGGATGGGTATATTAGTGCAATGCAAAAAGATTTGAAAAATACAGAAAAAAAACAAAAAATCAGATTCAAAAAGGGCGAGTCTGGGAATCCGAATGGCAGACCCAAAGGCCAACCGAATAAGTCGACAATCCAATTCAAGGAAGCCGTAAACAATCTCCTTGAATGGGGGGCACCTCAGTTTATCGAATGGATGGGGCAAATCGACACTCCCGAAAAGAGATTTGACATTGTATTCAAGATGGCAGAATACGCCTACCCCAAGTATTCCAGAATTGAGCACACTGGCAAGGACGGTGGAGCAATCGAGACTGTCGAGATCGACGGGCAAAAACGAAGGGAACTCCTACTCAAGTTACTGAATGAGACTAAGTGAAGCTGAACGGAATGCACTCATTCAAGAACTCAAAGAAGGCGGTTGGAGATCGGGTCAACTGCAGTACAAACTTCAAGACCACCAATTACCCGTATACCAGTTCATATCGTCCCGAAAAGGACTTACCTGTGCCCTACTCCTCTCCCGACGATTCGGCAAAACCCATATCTGCTTTCTCTCCGATGTCGAACATTGTTTACAATCTGCACGGTCTCGAGTCGCTTATTTTTACCCTACCCTCATTGTATCGTGACTGGGAAAC
>OGVO01000096.1_pt1 | contig 15493 bp, 2 predicted proteins | sample 1575771 | NCBI WGS metagenome assembly OGVO01 (sample SAMN07581527, study PRJEB24739) | freshwater metagenome | place: Singapore | collected 2015-01 | reverse complement strand
GTTCCCAGTCACGATATCGATGTTAAATAGTATTATGGCACTTTATAAAGGTTTTAGTACAAAAAGTTTTAGTTATAGCAGTCCTACAACAATTGTAGGAACTAGAGACAACGACTTTGGCCCTTATTCACTCACTGATAAAAATTTAATTGTTATGGATTTGCTAAACAGCTTTTACATACGTAAAACTGAAAAGTTAATGAATCCAACATTTGGTTGTAGTATTTGGGATAAGCTTTTCGAACCTCTTACTAAAACACTCAAAGACGAATTATATAAAGAAATAGATACGCTGGTACGAAGTGATCCTCGTATCAGTGTACTAAACAGAATCATTATAGATGAAAGTCCAGACGGTCATGGACTGTTGTTAGATATTCAAATAGTGCTTAAAGAAACTAACGAGTTAGTTAATCTTAATTTACAGTTTGATGGTACTACTGGTGTGGTAAACAGCACAGTTAACTAATAGCTTCAAAATTAGTCTTAATAAAATACGCACTTTATCAATTTAATAAATATTAAAGAGGCTATGTGATGGCAACCAACAACAGACAGACCAACTTATTTGCAGTAGAAGATTGGAAGAAACTTTACACAACATTTAGTGAAGCTGACTTCCAAGCTTACGATTTCGAAACTATTCGTAAGGTAATGGTAGATTATCTTCGCACTTATTATGCTGAAGATTATAATGATTTTATCGAATCAAGTGAATTTATTGCGCTAGTTGATCTTATTGCCTTCCAAGCACAAAGCTTAGCTTTTAGAACAGATCTAAATGCTCGTGAAAATTTTCTAGACACTGCTGAGCGCAAAGACAGCGTACTACGACTAGTCAAGCAGCTAAATTATAACCCAAATAGAAACAAAGCTGCTAGCGGTTTGATGAAAATTCAAAGTGTGAGCACTAGCGAAAATGTGTTTGACTACAGCAGTAATAACCTTTCAAGAGCTACTGTTATTTGGAATGATCCAAGCAATCCAGACTGGGCTAGCCAATTTAGTATTATTTTAAATGCTGCATTAAGCTCAGGTCAGCGTATTGGTAAACCATATGCAAGTAAAACTATAAACGGTATTAGAACTGAGCAATATAATCTATCAGTTCCTGAAACTGTACAGGCAATTTTTCCTTATACAATTAGCTTAAATGACGCTACTACTCCTTTTGAAATCGTAAGTGCTACTATTACTAATAGCGATGCAGTTATCGAAAATGATCCAGGCGACTACGGTAATTTTGGTATGTTATATCAAAATGATGGTCGCGGCAATGCCAGTGCTAATACTGGTTACTTTGTGTTGTTTAAGCAGGGAACAATCAACAGCTATGACATAGCTTTTAGCGATAAGATTCCTAATCGTGTAACCAATATCAATGTTGATAATATTAACAATGAAGACGTATGGTTTTATGAGTTAGATGCTGGAGAGATTGGTAACCAATGGACAAAGATTGCTAACATAAACGGTAGCAACACAATTTATAACAGCACTGCTAGAGGCATTAGAACTTTGTTCAGCGTAAGCACTCGCAGTAATGATCAAATCGATTTAATATTTGGCGATGATACTTTTGCTGATATTCCTCAGGGCAACTATCGTTTGTTCTTTAGAACTAGCAATGGATTAACTTACCGCATTAGTCCTGTAGACATGGTAAACATAAATTTTGTTGTACCTTACATCAGTAAAAACGGCAAGCCAGAACGCTTAACAATCACAGCTAGTCTGCAATATACTGTAGCCAACAGCAGCAGACGTGATCTTGTGCAAGAAATTAAAAACAAAGCACCTCAAAACTTCTACAGTCAAAACCGTATGGTCAATGGCGAAGATTACAACATTGTACCATACACAACTTACAGTGACATTGTAAAAGTAAAAAGTGTAAATCGTTACAGCAGTGGCATCAGTCGTTATTTAGATATCAATGACCCAACTGGCAAGTACAGCAGTACTAATCTTTTTGGCAGTGACGGTAGCTTTTACAAAAACACTACGTTAAAGACTACAACATTTACATTTAATAATAGAAATGATATTATTAGAATTATCAATACTATTATACAACCATTATTGAATGACCGTAGTATTAAGCATTTTTATTATGAAAATTATAACTTGTTGCCAATAGCAGGTACACAATGGGTACGTCAAACAGATGATGTTACAACTTGTACTGGATTTATGAGTGCAACTACAACTACTCTTGGATATCAAAAAGTTGGTATCTATTCAACTACAAATTTAAGATATTGCTTGATTAACAGTCTAATTAGATTTGATGCACCAGCTGGAAAGTATTTTGACAGCAGCAACAGTTTGATTACTGGTACACCAAGTTTGCCCACTGATAAAACTACAATTTGGGCAACTATTCAAAGTCAAATTGGCGACGGCAGCAATCCAGTATATCTAGCAGGTAGAGAAGTTGGCGGTGTGACTCTCAGTGTTAGTATCCCAACTGGTGCTTTGGTAACTGGAGTATATGCTCCATTTAGTATAGATTTTAGCACAAGCTTTGTTAACTTAATTGCCAACTACATCTTGAACAATGTAGAATTTGGTATTAGATACGACTATACACAAAGCGTAGTAAGTGATCCTTGGAAAGTTATTACTATCAACAATGTTAACACTACTGCTAACTTTGACATCAACACAGCAGGTACAACCAATGACAGTAGTTGGCTAATGCTATTGACCACTGACGGTGTGCGTTATACTTTACAGTATCGTGGATTAGATTATGTGTTTAGCAGCAGCAATAGTATTCGTTTCCTAAATACTAATCCTACTCCAGTTTATGATACTAGAACTAATACATTAACAAAAGACAACATTAGAATTTTACAGAGCAATCTAAATGCTAATAAAACTGTAAAGTTAGATCGTGATGTAGTATTAGAAATTTATGAAAACAGCGTTGAAGCCGACGGTTACATTGACAGTACAAAAGTTAAGGTTACTTTTCCTACAGGACCAAACAGTGACTTACCTTTAGATCCTTATATCTTTTATACTGTAGTTGGTTCAACTAATAACACATACGTATTTTATGAGCAGTATTTGGATTATGATAATCTAATTAGATATCAATTGGTAGACAGTGGCACAATCACTTATATCTATCCAACAAAAACTGACATTGATAATGTTAGAAATAATTTTCCAAATGGCAAGTTATTCTATGCTACAACTGATATGAAATTCTATCAAATTGTTACTAATGCAGACACAGGCGGTAACAGTGTAGTAGATGTTAGCAGCAAATATCTAGCATACATTGGTAGACAAGATTTGTATTTCCAATACAAGCATAATGCCAGTGACAATAGACGTATTGATCCTACAGCAAGTAACTTGATTGATTGCTATATTCTAACTAGAAGTTATGATGAATCATATAGAAACTATATTACTGATTACACTAATAAGTTAACTATTCCTGATCCATTGGATACTGTGACATTGAACACTACATATAATCAACTACTACAGTTGAAAATGATCAGTGATGAAATGATTCTAAATGCTGGTGTGTATAAGCCATTATTTGGAGCTAAAGCAGACAGTGCTTTACAAGCTAATTTTCAAATAGTTAAAAATCCTAGTAGCAAAATTAGCGATAATGAATTAAAAAGTAAATTAATTGAAGAAATTAACAATTACTTTAGTTTAGAAAATTGGGACTTTGGGCAAACATTTTATTTTAGTGAGCTAAGTGCTTATCTACATAAAGAGCTAGGTGCTGATTTGAGTAGTATAATTCTTATTCCTACAAGTCCAAACAGTGTGTTTGGTAACTTGTATGAAATTCGCAGCCAGCCTAATGAAATTTTAATTAGTGCTGCTACTGTTGACAACGTGCAGGTTGTTAGCGGTGTATATGTTGGTATAAATCAAAGCGGTGTGCAGACTGTGTATGCCAGTCAAATAACAACAGGTGTATGATAAATGGTTGATAAAAAGAGTTTAGACTTTCTCCCACAGACATTCAGAACAGCTACAAACAGACGTTTCTTGAATGCTACAATGGATCAACTTATCCAAGAGCCTAACATGGCAAGACTCTATGGATATATTGGTAGACAAAATTTAAGCCCTGCGTATAAAGCGGGTGATGCATATGTGGAAGAAATTGACAGTTACAGTCAATATTATCAGCTGGAACCTGGATTAGTTATTAACAAGCGTATTGCTGGTAGTGAAAACTTCCGCAAAGAAAATGCTTATAACTACGTAGACCTGTTGAACAGCATTGCACTTGAAGGCGGCATCAATACAGATCATAGCAGATTATTTGCTCAAGAATATTATAACTTTGAAGGGTTTGTTGATTTAGACAAACTAGTTAACTATACAAAATATTATTGGATGCCAAATGGTCCAAAGACCTTAGATGTAAACTCTGGCGGTGTTCCAGTTCGTGACGATTTTAATATTTCTAGACCACTGGCTACAGATATTATTTCCAATACTCTAATTAACAAGCATGTAGGAGCAGTTGGCTATAGTGTTGACAATTTCCCTAACAAGATTAACCCTACTATCACACTAGTAAGAGGCGGAACATATACATTTAATTTGTCTCAGCCGGGACATCCTTTCTATATTCAAACTGAGCCTGGATTGGGCACTGGATCATTCTATCAAGAAAACATTTTAAAGAGAGAAGTTTTTGGTGTAAACAACAACGGCACTGAGACAGGACAAATTGTATTTGCTGTGCCAACTAAAAATGCTCAAAATTTCTTTGAAACAATGACTGTGTTTGACACAGTAGACATTGTAACTGACTATCCTTTTAGTGAAATACAAAATGCTCCATATGATCAGTTTGTGTTAGACAATGACTTGGATGGCTTAAAGGCTTTCGAAACAAAAAGAATTATCTTTACTAATCAAAGTGATGATTTTTGGTTTAATCCAGACAATTATGATGACCCATTGTTCCCATTTGATGCTAACACTGTGCCTCCGGACAATCCTAGCCAAAGTGCATATGATCGTGGTGCGTTAGTTCCTCAAGAACAACGTAAAGGTATTTGGCAATTAAATGTAGTAGACGGGCTAATTAGATTAACTTATGTAAAAGATTGGCCAAGCAGCACAAAGATATTTGTAAAAGAAGGTCGCGAATACGGACACACTTTTGTATTCAAAGATACATTACTACAAATTCTAAAAGTTCCAAATGTAACAGCACCTCTAGATGTGCTTTACTATCAGGACGGTGTTGATCCAAATGTATATGGCGAAATCAGATTGATCGAACCAGATGCTAATGCTGCTGCATTGGATGTGTTAGACATCATCGGTCGTAAAGAATATACTAGTCCAAATGGTGTAGTATTCACTAGTGGTTTAAAGATTAAATTTACTGGGTTAGTAGAGCCAGCAGAATATTTTGAAAAAGAGTTTGTGGTTGAAGGTGTAGGCAAGCAAATTTCTCTAATTGCTTGGGAAAACTTAGTTACACCTGATCCAAACAATCCAAATCTTGGTGACGGATTTAGTGCTGACGATCAGTCATTTGATGAACTGAACTATGATTTAAGTTTAAATGCTCCTGTAAGAAAAGATTATATCGTAATCAACAGAGCAAGCATTGATGGCAATAGTTGGAGTCGTACTAATCGATGGTTCCATGAAGATGTTATTAGATACAGTTTGACATTTACTGATCCGCTTGCACCTGTAGAATTAGATAACAACTTCAGAGCAATTAGGCCAATTGTTGAATTTGATGCTAACCTGCAACTATGGAATCATGGTAATAAGTTTGTAAGCCCTGTAACCGTAATTGATAGCTATATTACTGATGTTGCCAATCAGGTTGAAGGCCGTAGTCCTTATGTGTTAGTATTCCCAAATGCAGGTAACGTAGTTTACAAAAAGACTACAAGAGATGCATTTATTAATGACAAGCAGCTATACTTTAACTTTGTAAATGATCTAAGTCTTGATATGAAAGTTGTTGGAAGTAATATTTCTCCCAACACTTCTATTGTAGACATCGATTATGATGCTAAGATTGTTACATTAAACAACGGTCTTTTGAATTTTATTCCTTCAGGCACAGAGGTTACTTTTAATGGTTACTTTGTTAGCGATAGCGTACCACTAGAAGACGGTACACAAGTAATCTTTGTGAAAGAAAAGTATGCTAATGTACGCAATAAGATTTACTCAGTAAAGAACATTATTCCTCATAGCGGCGCTGATGAAACTAAGCCAGTTACTGGATTTAGTCAGCTAGGGTCTAATACTATTAAGGTATTGTCAACTGAAGACTTGTTTATCAATATGAAAGTAACAGGACCAACTGGCTTAGACTTAGATGGTAATGTGGTTGATGTAATTCCTGCTAATACAGTCATTATGAGCATTGACACTGTAACCGACACTGTAGTTCTAAGCAGTAGACTAGCAGCAGATTTACCAGTTGGTAGTAGTGTAGTATTCAGTAATAAGAGTCCACAAATACACTTAACTCCAATTCATACTATGAGTCAAGGTGAAAATGTTGTTGCCTTAAGTGGTATCACAAGACAAAATAGTGTATACTGGTGGAACAACGACAACTGGCAAGCAGCACAGTTGAAATTTAGTTTGAACCAAGCTCCATTGTTTGATGTGTATAACTTAGACGGCATAAGCTGGGGAGATCAGAATTACTTTGCTTCTAGCACTTTTGCTGGCAGTAAGCTATTTGGCTACAAGGAAGGCACAGGTCGTAGAGACAGTGAATTAGGTTTCCCTCTTGTTTATAAGAACATTGGTAACATTGGCGACATAGTTTTTGAAAACTATTACGATACTGACAAGTTCAACTTTAGCTTCAATAACAAAGACTTTGAATTAGAAGTTGCTAAAGGTTATGTTCATGAAATTAATCCTGCTGACATGAGCTATAAGCTAAGAAACAACTGGGTTAAGGTAAATGATCTAAGCAAGCAGTACATTGAAAAGAAGTACGTAGCTACAGAAAACAGACTTAATAACTGGAAAATAGATGTAAGCTTTATAAACAGCTTCACTGAAAAGAATATTTTTGTTTATGTAAACGGAAAAGAAATTCATCGCGATAACTTTACACTTTATGGGGATGACAAGAATTCAGAACTAGTATTTGCACAAGACCTTACACCAGGCGATGTATTGGTAGTAAGACTTGCAGGTATTCCACAAGGTGTAAAAGAAAATTATACTGTGCCTGTTAACCTAGTGGACAACAGTCAAAACGAAATTTTTGACTCATTGACCCTTGGACAGATTAGAAACCACTTGCAAAAAATTACCTATAACAGCTTAGATTTTAGAGGTGATGCCAGTGGTAGCAGTAATCTCAGAGACATTGATTACAAAGTAGTTCCTGGTAGAATTTTACAACACAGTGCTGGTGTACATGCTGCTCAGTTGTTGTTTAATCATGAACCAACTGATATTATTAAGGCAATTGACTTTAACCGACGTGCATACAGCCGCTTCAAAGATAGATTCTTATATCTACTAAAGACTATCGAATTTGTTGATACAACAAACACTAGAGAATGCTTTGAAGATATTATGGAAGAAATCACTCTATACGCTAGCAGTGATCAAAGCTTCTATTATACTGATATGGTGGCATGTGGTAAAAACAAGTTTATACTAAATGAGTATCCAGTTTATGATACAAACTATAGAACATTTAACTTAATTGCACCATTCGATAGTACAACACCGACTTATCAAGCTGTGTTAGTGTATCTCAATAATTCACTATTGCGTATTAATTTAGATTACGTCATTGATGGTTTAGTGGTAACAATTAATCCAGATTTAGAATTAAACATTGACGATGTAATCAGCATTTACGAATATAGTGATACTAGAGGATCAATGATTCCAGCTACTCCAACTAAGTTGGGACTATATCCTAAATTCACTCCTCGTATTTTTGAAGATGACACTTACATTGGTAACCCAGTTACAGTTGTACAAGGACACGATGGTAGTAAAACTGTAGCATTTAATGATTATCGTGACAATATTTTGTTGGAATTAGAAACAAGAATTTACAACAATATTTCACTTACTTTCTCAAACGATGCTCGTACAAGTTACACAGGTATAGAGCCAGGTGCGTTCCGCAAGACTGACTATAACTTAGACGAGTGGACTCAGTTGTTAAGTGGACCTTTCTTGTCTTGGGCTGGACAGAACAATGTTAATGTGTTCAGCAACACTACTGTACAAAACGATCCTTTCAGCTATAACTATGGACAAGGCGTAGACAAGCTATTTGGCGAAGGTGTACCAGGTTACTGGCGTGCTATCTACAAGTATTTTTATGATACTGACAGTCCACATGCTCGTCCATGGGAAATGCTAGGATTTACAGAAGAGCCATATTGGTGGCAAGTTCGTTACGGACCTGCTCCTTATACTTCAGGCAACAAAGTACTTTGGGATGACTTGGAAGCTGGATTAATTTATGGCGAAGGCTCAGACAGTTATTATGATGCTAGATATGCACGTCCTGGTCTAAGTCAAATTATTCCAGTAAATGTTCACGGCGATCTGTTAGCTCCTGTAGGTTTAATCATGACCAACTGGAATCAGCAGACTGCGGGTGCAACATGGAGATTTGGTGATCAAAGCCCACAAGAAACAGCTTGGCGTCGCAGCAGTGACTATCCTTTTGCTGTACAAATTGCATGGGCATTGGCACGCCCTGCTCAGTATGCAAGTTTAAGTCTAAACAGAAGAGACCTAATTCGTATTCCAGAACTAGATCAAATCATTAACAAAAATACAGGCAATCGTAAGCTACAGCTACTGGTTACAGATGATACTCAATACATTCCTGGTTCTAATATTTGGATCAGAGACAGACTAGTAGATTTGAATCTTGATGTAAACGAATATTTCATTGATGTATTCAACTATTTTAGTTTGAACTTGTTGTATAAAGCCAGCAGCTATACAGACAAAAGCTATCTACAGATTATTGCAGATCAAGCAAGTCCTAATAGCACAAACACTGGTGTGTTGTTGCCACAAGAAAACTATGAATTAGTTCTAACAAAGAGCTCACCAGTTGCTATTGCAACTTACAGCGCAGTTATTGTAGAAAAGAGTGCTGTAGGATTTGCTGTTAGAGGCTTTGACAACAACCGACCTTACTTTACAATTATTCCAAGATTGTATGACAATAATTTCTATAACGTAAAAGTTAGTGAAACATCAGGTGTTATCTATAACACAGATGCAAACACTATTCAAACTATACCTTATGGTACACAACTATCTACTCGCCAACAAGTAATAGACTTCTTAATCAGCTACGGCAGATATCTAAGCAGCTTAGGGTTCCAGTTCATTGATACAACATCAATTGATACTATTCCAGCTGTAGCAGATTGGACACTAGCTGTTAAGGAATTCTTGTTCTGGATTGAACAAGGTTGGGATAACAACACTGTTATTAGTTTAACTCCAGCTGGTACTAAGATTAACTTTGACAGTAATTTTGGTATTGTTGATGAGCTTACTAACAGCTTTAATGGCAGTCGTATTCTTGATAATACAGGTAAGACACTACAGAATAAAGACTATACAACTTATCGTAGTGACACTGCTTTTGAGTTAATCATGCGCGATAACACTAAGGGTATTCACTTAGTGGATATGACTATTGTGCAATACGAACATACTATTGTGTTTGATAACATTACAGTGTTCAATGATGTAGTTTATGAGCCAAGCTTAGGCAATAGACAGTATAGACTGAAAGTAAGTGGATTTAAAACACGAGATTGGAATGGTAGTCTCTATGCACCTGGCTTTATGATTAATCATAAACCAATTGAATTTTGGCAGCCAATCAATGACTACTATAAAGGCGACATTGTCAAGTATAAGAATCAATATTATACTGCAAGACAGTTTATACCAGGCAAGCCTAAGTTTGAACTAAGCGATTGGTATGAAATTAAGAATGATCTGCTCAAGCGTCAGTTAATTCCAAACTTGGCATTTAATGCTCAGCAGTTTGAAAACTTCTACGACGTAGATAATTTTGACGTTAATAGATATGCTGACAACTTGTCTAGAGCAAGTACTGGTTTCGTGCCTAGAAATTATCTAACAAATATGGGTCTAGATAATATCAGCCAACATAAATTCTATTTAGGCATGATTAGAGAAAAGGGTACTCAGGCCGCTGTTGATGCGTTCCTAAGAGCCAAGTTGCCTTACATAGAAAACAATGTTGTCATTGATGAGCAATGGGCTGTAAGATTAGGCACATATGGTGGTACAGCACAAAAAGACGAAATTGAAATAAGTCTTGCAAATGCCAAGACAACAAACGGTGCTTATGTTGTCGAGTTTATCGATCAAAACAGCAGCAGAAATGAAATTTGGAATACTTATAAGCCATCTGATATGCTGGTTAAGCCCGCTGTATATGATAACAGTTTGTTTGACGAAACAGAGCCATATCCTAAGTTAGTGGATCAAGCTGGTTATGTTGTGATTGACGAAGTTAATGTTAGTATCTTTGACTTGCGTAAGATTTATAATATTAATCAACTGTCATACACTTTTGGAGAAGGCAGTAGAATTTGGGTAGCAAGCGATCAAACTAATGATTGGACAGTGTTACGTGTTACTGCTGAAGTTTCTAACAAAGTAATTTACTCTACAGTAGTAGCTAACGAAATAGAGTTTAATACTAGACTACCACACGGTTTTGAAATTAACGATTACGTAATGATTCGTAAGGGCACAGTAGGTACTCAAAATACTGACCTATCTGGATTCTATAGAATTAACAGCGTTAAATCAAGATCGTTTAGAGTAGACATTAATCCTTTAATAAATCCTACTACAGGCACAATGAACGCAGAATTGTTCTTTTTAAAGCCTGTTAGATACGCTAGCAAGGCAAAATTCGCTTTAGCTGCACCTAGCAAGGGTTGGAAAATTAATGATCGAGTTTGGGTTGACGGATTGAATGGCGACTGGTCTGTATTAGAAAACAAGTCAAGCTACACAAGTAAAGAAACTCTAACTCCGGTATTCAGCAAGCAAGCTGATAGTTTTGGTTCAGCTATTGATCTAAAAGTTACACAAGATATCATGCTTGTGGGCGCTGAAAATAAAACTAGCAAAGGCTTTGTGTTTGCTTACAGACAGCTAGGAGACGGTAGTTGGGGTATTATCGAAGGCATTAGTCCAGATGATGAATACAGTGAAAAGTTTGGTCATAGTTTACAATATAATGATTTAGATTATGCAGTAATTGGTGCTCCTAATAGCATTAATAACACAGGTCTTGCTTATGTTGCTTATACTACTAGCAGCAGAGTTGAACTAGTACAAGCTTTGTATGTTAACTCATTGTCAACTGATGACTTGTTTGGTACTAGTGTATCAACTAGCAAAAACGGAAAATGGATTGCAGTTGGTGCACCAGGTGCAGATACTGTTTATATCTGGAAGTTTATAGAAGTAGAAAACTCTGCTACTAGATCCATTGCACTTAACGGAAGTCTTGTTCATGATGTACCAGCACCAGCATTAGGACTAGGGTTGGATGCAAATGACTTTAGTGTAAAGCTAAATGGTAAGTTGTTAATTCCATTTTTAGATTACACTTGCAACGGTACATTTATAACACTAACTTCAGTCGAAGCATGGGCAAGTACTACAGATTACAGTGCTGGCAGTCTTGTAACATACAATGACGTAGTTTATACAGTCACAAAGAACTTTACTTCAGGCGGCAGTTTCCAAACTAACATTGGTTCAACATACGCTGGAACAGTTACAACTGGAAGTTCAGGACTCGATTACTTTATTATTTCAACACTATCTAAACCAGAAGCAGGCGGACAAATTACAATTGATTCTACCGCAGAGGTAAGAAAGATTGTAAGAGTAGTCAATAATGGCTCAACATATACAATATACACTAATTTGCCAGTGTTAGCTAACGTATCTGATTCGGTGACTTTCACTAACAGAGACGTATTAGAAGTTAGCACATATACTTTAGACATTGTGTATGACAATTACTACAAGTACATCACAAAGTTTACCAACGATGTAGTTGGCAGTAACTTTGGTTTCAGTGTAAATCTAAATGCAGACGGTACACAAGTAAGCGTAGGCGCTCCAGACATCACTGAAGTTATTGACGGTATCACATATGATAAAGTTGGTAGTGCTTATGTGTTCCAAAGAACTATTGAAACTTTCGTAGCAGACGGCAATACAAATCAATTTGAACTAGAAGTTAAAGATTTAACTTTCTTTGACGCTGGCGCTACTGTATTTGATGCTGAAACAACTACTTTTGGTGAGTTTGCTGCGTTAAGTCCAGTGGTAACATTGGATGGAATAGTAACTGAAGACTATTCGTTTGATGCACAGAATTTAATTCTAGACACTGTGCCTGCTAAGCAGACTCTAGTAACAGTTGAATCAAACAACTTTACATTATTAACTGAAGTTAAATCACCTACTAAACAAACTAACTTAAAGTTTGGTTACACTACAGTGATTTGTCCTACTACATGCAGCTTGTATGTAGGTGCTCCTGGGTTTAACAAATATACTAAAGACAACGGTGCTGTGTATAGATTCTTAAATCTAGCTAAGCTATATGGATCTATTGTGGCTCAGAAGCCTAATCCTACATTTACTGTTGGAGACAGCATTAGACTTAATGGTGTAAGAGTTTATTTCACAGGCACAACTTTAACTCAAGTTGTTGCTGATATCAATGCTGCTAATATTCCTGGAGTAACTGCAAGTATCTTTAATAATAGATATCTGCGTATTGTAAGTGATCGAATGATTGCTTTCAATAGACTAATTCTTAACAGAATATTTGGCAGTACAGTGTTTGAAGACGCTAATTTGCCAGTGTTTGCATACACTCAAAGAATTCTAGCTCCTGTGGATAGCGAATCTTATGAATTTGGTAAGCAAATTACATTAGATAAGACTGCTGAAAAAATGATAGTTGCTAGCGATACTAGTTCAAGCAAGGTAGCAATATCATTTGATGGCGGTCGCACAACATTTGATCGTGGTTCAACATTCATAATGAATGTGTACTACAGAGCAGGTGCTGCTTTCCTTTACGAGTATCAAGGCGATGATGGCGAATCAGCTACAAATCACGGCAACTTTACTTTTGCACAAGTGTTTGCTGATCCTAACCTAAGACAAAATGATCGTTACGGTACTGCTGTAGCAATTAGTACTAATTGGGTTATTATTTCTGCTCAAAACAGTAGACTTGAGACCGGGGTCATTTACACTTATCAAAACGAAACTGGTGCTAAAAACTGGCGTGTGGTAAGACAAAAGCCTGTTCAAGTTGATGCTAGAAAGATTGACAGAATTTATCTATACAACGATAACACTAAAACTGTTACTGCTACATTGCCAGTGATTGATCCTGAGCATGGTATTCCAGTACCATCAGCAGCTGAGCAAATTAGATACGTTGTAAATTACGATCCAGCTGTTTATAACAGAACACCTAACCAGTTTACTTTTGCTGTTGATCCTAAGAATGCATGGGGTGAAGAGCATGTTGGACAGCTATGGTGGGACACTAACTTAATCAAATATGTTGATTGGAACCAAGGTACACTATTAGACAAGTTCTCAAATTGGGGGCTAGCAGTACCTAACAGTTATATTAACGTATGCGAATGGATTGAAAGTGATATTAGTCCTAGCGAATACAACAGAACTAATCCTACATCAGGTACTGTGTATACTGCTGGAGATGTGTATACAATTAAAACCATTGTAGATCCAGTTTCTTTGCAGTCTAAGACAAAGTATTATTTCTGGGTTAAGAATTCAAGTGCAAACAATGTGATGACAAGAAGAGACAGCGCATTGTCATTGCAGAACTTAATTTCAAACCCACGTAAGATTACACAGCCTTTTGCTGCTGTAATTTCAAATAACGCTGTTGCACTGTTCAATTGTCAAGATATTGTAAACAATGACACTAGATTGCACATTACAGTTAAAAAGCAACTAGATCTAAATTCAAGTCACGAAGAATGGAGCATGTTCGACGATGGCACTGAATTAGGTGTAGCTCAAGAATTTCTTGATAGATTAAATGATAGCATGTCAGGTGAAGACATTCAAGGTCGTACTGTTCCTGATTTGAATCTAACAGAAAAGCAAAAGTATGGATTGTCTATTAGACCTAGACAAACTACATTTGCTGACAAGTTCAATGCTCGTGAAGTTTGGATTGACAATGTAAATGCTGTATTAATTCAGCATCCAATAATATTGTTGAGAGACATCGCTAGTTTGAACGCATATGATCCTGAGCCTATTGTTGATCTTACAACTATAAAACTAGCTGTTGAAAACTTAACTGAACTAGAGTTTGTGTTTAAGCCATTTTATACCATTGGGGATCAAGCTCTTGTTAAGTTTGACAGTGAAACAGGCGGCTGGTCAGTTAGACAGCTGTCAGTTGATCCAGCAAATTCTACAGCACTAACTTGGTCTATTGTAAAAGTTCAGACTTATGATTTAAGAAAATATTGGACTTATGCAGACTGGTATGCTCAAGGATTTAATGCTGATAGTTCAATCAAGAAGATTGTAAATTATGAGTACGAAATCAGTGAAATAGATTTAGAGATCGGTGATCTTGTAAAAATTAATTTTGGTGATAACGGTAACTGGAAGTTAGTATTAGTTAAGTCTGACAGTTTAGAACTAATCGGACAACAAAATGCTACTATTCAATTTACTAGCGACTTGTACAACAATCTACAAGCAGGATTTGGTATAGACAGCACTAGCTTCGAAGTGACTGCATTTGCTAGAGACGCTGCTATTGAATTTAGACATATTTTCAATATTGTTAATAATCAACTATTAACTAAAGAATTGAGAGAAGACTATAAGAATATTATTCGAGTAGTAATTGACAATATAGCTACTCAATTTAAACAAAATGATTGGTTGTTAAAGACTAGTTTGATTAACATTAAGAACCGTGTACGTAAGCTAGATCAAATTCCAGTTTATGTAAAACAACCTGACAATATTGTAATTGATTTTATTAATGAAGTTAAGCCTTTCCATACTAAAATCAAACAATATATCAGCAGCTATGATCAATTAGATTTAGCAGCCTTAAACACTGTTGACTTTGATTTGCCTGCTTACTTTAACAGCAGCTTAAACAAGTATCGTCAACCTCAGTTTGTTCAAAGAAACGGTATCCCTGTTGTTAATCCAATTGACGATCTAGTAGCAGATAAAGAAATTTATTCAGCTTGGATCGGCAATCATACTTACAGTATTGAAGCAATTGATATTTTTGATGGAGGTACTGGATACACCGGTGATATTGAAGTAAGAATCTTAGGTGACGGTGTTGGTGCTACAGCAGTTGCATACGCTAGAGGCTAGCGTATCGTGACTGGGAAAC
>OGVO01000094.1_pt1 | contig 15545 bp, 20 predicted proteins | sample 1575771 | NCBI WGS metagenome assembly OGVO01 (sample SAMN07581527, study PRJEB24739) | freshwater metagenome | place: Singapore | collected 2015-01 | reverse complement strand
GAGTCTCTACCCTCGTAAAGTTGGTCGTCTATCAGCAAAAAGGTCTTGGGAAAAACTAAGTCAGGAAAACAAACAAAAGGCACTAGAAGCAATAGTAGAGCATCGAAAATACTGGGTAGCAAAAGGATATGAGTTAGTAGAGCATATGAGGCAATATTGAATGGAACACCAAGGAACGCGTCTGCTGAACGCTGATACATCTGACAGTTTAACTTACCGTTAATGACCCTAAACTGCGCGAATGCATGACACGGGGGGAGTGCCATTTCGGCGAGTTGTAAAGGATTCCATGCCGAAAGGATAATTCTTCTTGAGTCAGGATTGGTTCGTATCTGGTTAATGATTTCAACGATTTGGTCGTATCCCCAGTCTCCGTTTTTGATACCGTTAAACTTGCGCCACTGTGCCCCATAGACTGGGCCAAGCTCTTTGGTGAACTCATTATTGACGTATCCAAGAGCCTTCCCTTGAGCGTCGGCATTTGCTGTCCAAATGGTAGATTTTCCGACCAGATCAACACGGTGTTTTCCATAAGTAATCTCTGCAAGTCTACGCTCATCTGTACTTCCCTCCAAAAACCAAAGCAGCTCACCAACGCAACTTTTAAATTGTAATTTTTTTGTGGTAACTGCTGGAAATCCATCTTGTAAATTAAACCTCATTTGATAACCAAAAACTGAACGGGTACCCACACCAGTCCTATCATTACAGTCAACACCGTTATCTAGAATGTGCTGCAATAATTCATGATATTGTTTCATAAAAACTCCATTTATTATAAATAAAAGTATCAGTCGCGGTACGGCAAATACCCACTGATTCTAGAACTTGATGACCTTAGAGAAGGAGTCCCAGCTCATGGATATTTATTCCATATTAGCTTCAAAGCCACACAACCCGCATTATCTTAATAGATATATCACATTTATTAGAAAATGTCAACTTTCAAATAAATCAGAAGGTTATTATGAAAATCACCACATTTGTCCAAAAGCAAATGATATGTTTCCAGAATACTCTTCTTTTTCTAAACACAGCTGGAACAGAATACAACTATCTGGCAGACAACATTTTATTGCTCACTTAATTCTTTGGAAAGTGTATCCAAATTCAAGGTCATGTTTCGAAGCGCTGTGGTCGATGAAACACCAAAACAAAGAAAAAGTAAATTCTCGAATATATGAGAGTATGAGAATAGAACATAGCAAAAAGATGAAAGAGTTGAATTCTTCTTTATTAGAATCTGGTAAACATAATTTCCAATCTCCAGAATTCCAAAGAAATGCTGCACTGAAAAGAATTTCAGATGGAACACACCATTTTATAGGCGAAACTAATCCTTCACTTATAAGAATAAAAGAAGGTACCCACAATTTTATAGGCGAAACAAACCCAAACGTCAAAAGAATTGAAGATGGAACGCATCATTTTTTATCATCCGAGTATCAATCAAATCTTCAACAAAAAAGAATTTCAAACGGAACTCATAATTTACTCGGAGGTGAAATGCAAAGAAGAATGGCGAGAGAAGGTAGAAATGTGTTATTTGGTGGTAAATTACAAAAAGAACATCAGATCAAATTGTTAGAAGATGGAAATCACAACTTCAAAAATAAAGTTCCTTGTAGGGATAAACAAGGAAATAAAGTAATAATAGAAAAAGAAATTTATGATATGGAAATTCATTTACCACTGAGTGAAAGAAGATATGTCCACGTAAATTCAAAGGAAGCTAAACTTAGAAAGCAAGTTTTTTTGTAGTGACTGCGGGAAAACCTTCACGAAGATTAAACCGCATCTGATATCCGAAAATGGATCGTGTTCCTACGCCAGTTCTGTCCTTTACGTCCTCACCATGTTCGAGGATATCTTCTAATAACTTATGATACTGTTTCAAATTTTTCTCCAAATACTAAAGGTCAATCCATCCTGTTCTTTCTTTGCCATGAGTGCTCTATCGGTAAGGTACTCATCCATAGGAACAAACGTATCGCATTCGTAATCGCCCTTAAAGTGAGTCAAGTAGATGCTGTCGCAGAGGTGCAGTGTCTGCTTATAGATATCAGCGCCACCGATGATCCAATTTTTAAGATCTGGGTACTCGGCCTTTAATAGACTGACTAATTTAGTCATGTCACCATTGTACTTACAGTCAGGCTCACCCTTGATCTCTGATCTTGTAACGACTATATTTGTTCTGTTAGGAAGTTTCTTGCTGCCAAGTGACTCCCATGTCCTCCTTCCCATAACGACAACATGCCCATTAGTACATTCGCGGAACCATTTCATGTCTGCAGAATTATGAGGCCAAGGCAGTCCACCATTCTTTCCGATCCCGTATTTGTCGTCGTGAGCTAGTATAGCATTCACTGTCATGTTTTTCTCCAACTCATCAATCGAAGATTTGCTTCGAGTCCTTTATACGTGTTATTTAGTATGATCTTTTCTACATCTTCGACACCGCTCAAGACCATCTCGTTGATGTCTTTTGCTGGCATGTTTGAAGGCCATATGCAGATGGCGTACCCATCTCTAATTATCTTTTCCATTCTCTTGTGGATCTCTTTGTTTCTTGGTTCTGAATCAAAAACAAAGATAGCATTCTCTAGATTCTTAAGACCGGTAACGTTCCCGTCTGCACCAGCCATAGCAACAGCATTCGAAAGAAACATACTATCCAAAGCGCCTTCTGTGACAAAGTACTTCTTCGAAAAGTCTACCTTGTCGAGTCCAAAGATCTTTGATCTCTCTTCAAACATGATAGTGATATAACGAAGACCGTTTGGATCAAATCCACGGGCAGAGCAACCGAACACCTTTCCTTCCTCGTCGATGAATGGAATAATCAAACGAGGGTGGTCCTTTTCGAACTTAGGAAACTTATTTGGAATGATCGTGTTGACCCAAGTCATAAACTTGGGCGCATAGTAGAGTCTATAGTGTTGCGAGGTTGGGATCTGACGCTTCTCGATATACTGTTTGACTGGATGATCAAAAGCTAGTTGACTGATCTTCTTGATCGTCTTAAGCGGATTGACATACTTTTTAAACTCAGGTTTAGAGGATTTCATCTCATCAAGCGGCTGTTTCTTTTCTTCTTTAGCCTTATTGAGATACTTTTCTGCGATATAATCGTTGTATGTTAGATTGTCTACTTCTTTCAAAAAGACCTTGAAAGATTTGCTCGTGTAGCAGTTGTGGCAATAGAAATGAAAAGAATTATTCTTTTCAAGCAGCCATCCACGAGCCTTTACTTTACTTTTCTGTGAGTCACCACAGATAGGACATCTGAAGTTAATTTTGTATGGATTTGTAGACTTTACCTTGAACTTATCAAGTCTAGAAGATAATAGCATAGTGTATTGAAGATCAACATAGTCGACCATAGAGTATTCACCCAAATGTTATGAAGTATATAGTTCATTATATCTTCGAGTGACAAAATGTCAACCGAAAAGTAGTGTCCAAGGTAGTTTGTTTAGTATGATGAGTAGAACTACACCAATACCAAGAAGATACCATCTCCAATTTTCTAACGACTGGATTCTCTCATCCTGTTTTTCAAGCTTTTCAGACATGTTAACATTTAGTTTCTCAATAGAATCTAGAAGCTCTTTATGGCGACGCTCTCTTTCTTTTTGAGCTGTTTCTTTCATGTCCTCGAACTTTTGATTAAATTCCTTGCGGAATTGTTCCTCTTCTTCGTTATTTTTCTTTATCGCTTCCTCTAGCGCGGAAACTCTTCTCTCGTTGTTTTCCAAGACATTTTCCTGTACGGCTACAATCTTGAGAATTTCGGACATTTGTCCAACAGCATTATCTACTTTTCTGAAAACTGTTTCAATTTGCTTTACATCCTTTTGGATGAGAGCAATATCTGTTTTCAAGCTATTGATTTCATTGTCCGTCATTACCTTCCTCGTAGTTTGTTCGTATTCGCTCTATCTTTTCCTTACCACGAGTCCACGCCGCAACACCTAGAACTGCTCCCATTGCCGCATGGAACACGCCACCTGATAATAAAGTCATAGGATTCCATTGCAATGAGACGACACCTGTAGATCCATACAATTGTACAATACTCCAAAATATTGGAAATACAATAAAATCGAACAAAATAATGGCCATATAGACTATAGCCATCATTGGTCGCCAATACTTTTGTATGAATGTTTCTTTTTTCATAATTTTATTTATTTAAACTGCGATTTATAGATTGCGATAATTTTCTTTTGTTGATCAATCATTGCACGAATATCTGATAAATTTAATGATATATTCTCATAACCTTCAGCAGTTACAGCAAATAAAACTAATTCGCCGCTCTTGATTTCAGTAAATTTTTGATCTACATTTTCAGGAGTAATTATGACCCAATTTACGTCTCGAAGTTTCAATTGATCTACTTCTGGAACTATAGGTGCAGGTCTTGGTATCTCTATAGTTCTAACTTCGACTGGTTTTACTTCTTCAATTGTAGTAGATCCACAAGCAGTCAAAAATAAACCTGAAGATAATAGCAAATATTTCATCATTGTCTCAACTCCAAGTATAACCAGGGACATTCAGAATTGAACTGACGCTCGGTAGTTGCTGCACGTTCTTTTTCATTTAGCGGAGCACCAGACATCAATTCAAAGCATCTCATAGCCTTGTCTGACGCATTGTTAATTCGTCTTTCAACCAAACCAGGTTTGGCTGCAGCGAGAGCGTCTAGTTCATGACGACCTAGACGCTCTCGTAACTCGTTATTCTGCAATCGTATTATTTGGAACTCGGACTGTACTCGTGAAAAATTTTCTTGAACTTCTTGATAAGATGTTTGCAGATCATCAATGGTTTGTAAATTTTCATTGTTAGCATTCTTGAGAACAAGATTGTTTGCTTCAAGAGCTGTGTTATTTTCAATCAGAGCTGCAATACGAGATTGCGTGGAGCTGTAATAGAAGTAAGCAGCTCCACTCATTAAACTAATCAAGATACCTATGATGATCCAGGATTTCATTATTTAGAAAGCTTCTTAACTGCTAGATCAATACCTTTAAGTCGCTTAGCCGCCTTTTCACGTGGCGCATCAACATCTGACGATGTAGTCTTCATGATCTGACGGACTTTGTCTTTATCAGCGAAGCTCATGTGACGGTTCATCATGCGATCCATTTCATCAGACTGTGCTTTCTTTTCACCGTATTTGATACCATGCATTGCAGCGTTGTCGGCAGCTTTACTTACGTAGGAAGCAAGAGTAGACTTTTTGAGCTCATCTATCTGCTCTACTTCTTCCTTCTTCATTTTTCTTTTAGCGCGCTCCTGTCCAGCCCAACGATTCTGCATTTTGTCATGAATAGCCCAACTCTCGTCACTGTCAGGTTCACTATCAAGGTACTTATCCATTAGTTTGTTGCTGTCTTTTTCAGATTTTTTTAGATAGCGTTTTCTCAGATCATCTGAAATTTCATCGATCTGCTCGAACTCTTCCTTTTTCATATCCTCGTCATCATCTTCATTGTCTTCGTCTGAAGATTCACCACCGTTATCGTCTTCATTGTCTGACATCTTTGCTTCAAGAGCAAGTGCAATGCGATTGCGAAGTTCTTGTTCTAGGAATTCCTTCATTTCTAACGGATTTCCATTGATTGATTCTTGGATTATTTTTTGAATTGACATTTTGCTTGTTCCTTTTTGTTTAACTTATTCTTTTGCTAGACGATCATAAGCTCTAGAGAAACCTTTTTTGCGATTTCCTGCTTTACGGGTTAAATCAGCATGGTGTTTTACATCTTCTTCAGGTGACTTGTCATTTGCGGTGATCTTACGGGCGGTGTTGATTGCTTTAAGATCACTTGAAGATTTAGTTAGGTAACTGTGCAACGTTTTTCTATCTAGTTCATCAATCTGTTCTAATGATTCCATTACGTAGACTGTTCTGTGGCCGTGCTTCTTTGCCCATTCCTGTGCAGACTTCTTAGCGTCAGCAAACTTACCGCGCGCTGTGTGTACTTGCTTCTCGTCGTTATAGTCTACGTCACCCATGTCTTTATGAGTAAACATCCAGGTTGAAGGATGACCAGCGTCACGAGCTTTCTTGCCGTGTGATCTCATGTAACGGTCGTGACGAACTTCGACTGCTTCTTCGAGATCTGCTTCTTCGCTCAATTCTGCTCTATATTTACCGTTACCTACTTTAATCAAATCATATTTCTTACCATCAAGACCTTTACGTCTCATCATTGCTGGTGAATGAGCAGCTGCGTCATAGGCAGTAGGACCTTCAAAGTGTTTCTGTAGTGATTTAATATCATGGACACCACTAGACTCGCAAAGTTCAACTTCTTCTCTATGCAACTTTATTTTTTCTCTTGAAAGTGATATAGAGCGATTATATTCGTCGCCTGGTTCACGGTAGTCTACGGTGTAAGAAGGAGCCATTGTACCATAAGTACGTTTACGAATTTCTCCTACGTGACCGATCTTTCCGTGATAATCTTTTCCGGGCGCATGTATTCTAACCTTAGAACCTATTTTCAGTGCCTCGTCGAGTTCTACTTCTTCCATCTTTGTAGCAAGCGCTTCTGCTATTCTATTTCTTAGTTCTTCAGCAAAGGCTTCCTTCATCTCTAAAGGTTTGTTGTTGATCGATTCTTGAATTATTTTTTGAATTGACATGTCATGCTCCTATAAGTTTTCTGATCTGTTCATCGTTTAAAATACCATCTGATGGATATTTATTAGATCTCTGCCATGACCTTACAGCGATCTCAGTCTGAAGACCAAACGTCCCATCAGCTACAAGACCTAGTTTCTGTTGAACTCTACGAACTACATCTCCAGTCGATCTTCTCTGTAATGTAGGGTATGTAGTCGGCGCTTTCTGAGTCACAGAGTCTGTTATTTGATCGTTTACGGCGGTTGGAAATGCTGTTGGTCTTGGGCTAGAAGACATGATAGCTTTTGCTCTTGCGTATCTTTCTTTTCTATCTGCAAGACCTATTTTACCACCGTTAATTCTCTTTGACATACCGACTATATCATCAGCGTCAGCAAACTTTGCTAGATCATTCTTTTTCCAGAACCAGCAAGCAGATTCAAAAGCGCCCTTCTTTGTGCGAACGTAGGCTGCGGCTTCATCAGCAGTCATTCCTAGATCTCCACCAAAGACCGCGTAGTTGCTTCTTCCAGTAAGCTGCTTGATACCGCCACCGCGAAACTTCCAACCGTCTCCTGGCTGCGTGTTACCTAGCGCACCACTCTTGGATCTGTTAACATCCATGTAAACGTAGTTAGCAAGCTTTTCAGGGTTTCTTGCATACTGCGCTGGATCTGCTTTACCTTTGCCGAAATAACGTGGAAATACCTTTAATAGATTTTCGACACTGTAGTTCAAATTTTCTTCAAGATTTCTAAAATCACTAGACTCGTGCGCGCACTGTGCCATAAATGACGCGATACGCAGTGGAGTAGTTATATCATACTCTTTAAAAAAGTCAACTGCTATTTCGTACCAATCTGAAGCTTCTCTGTTTGTAGGAATCATCTGTTGAAATTGCTGTAGTGTAATCATAATGGTGCTACTTTCCTCACGTGCTTTTTATATTTTTTCTTTGGTCTATAACCGCTGCCTGCAGTGTCACCCGTTCCTGGTTCTCCAACTACAGTATCAGCTACAGTTATGTTCGGAACAGTTAGGTCATCCTTTAAGAAGTCTGCAAAAGTTTTTCTACGAGTGATACTATCACCAGAAGCTGCAGCTCTCTTCTTGTGTCTCTTTTGTTGAGATCTAGTTAAACCAGGCTCACCTTGCGGTCCAACTCCTAAACCAGCAACAGCGCCAGAGCCTACAGACATGCCGATAGCGCCATCTTCCTTTATTTTTTGGTTGACACTCTCTACTAGTGTGGTATAATAGAAATATCTTTCTGAAAATAATTCAATAGATGCGTCAATTACTGCTTCTGATATATCTTCTGTAAGTATAGATGAATCGGTGAAGTGATTCCATTCACGAATTAGCCATAGCGCAGCTGCATAAGAAGCTAATTTTGACTCACCTCCTGGTACTTTTGCCAGGAGTTTTTTTAGCTTAAGCAGCATGAGATCAAATGTAGTGAATGCTTCCTTTTCTGCAGAAGTTTTACGCTGATCCTTCTTCTTGAGAATATTTCCGTCCTTGTCTATTATGCCCATTTTGTAGGCATCCCACTCCTCGAATGGAGTGGTCAGTCTTCTTAAAAACTGGTAGACTAAAAATAGATCAACAAACAATTATATTTCTCCTAGTTTTTCTTTTATGATAGGATCAGAAACAATCTTATTAGCATATATAACTCTATCACTGTACTCAATTCTTTCTGGCATAAAGTTTAAATACTCTACAAACGGTTTTAGATATTCATGATACTCTTCCAATTTCATGAAGAGCATGTCTGTAGCATTAGTTCCGAAACAGTTGTATATGATAATAAGATGGTTGAGGATCAACCTTTCTTTTAAATCACCAAATTGCTTATATCGACCGAACAGTTTTCTTAAATACTGAAACCTCTTTAGGTCTTCTTCAAATTCCGAAACATCATGACAGTGTGGATTATCATAATGTCTCGCAGCGTATAAAAGAAAGGTTGAATCCCCTAATTTCATTCTTAGCTATCTGCTACAGTTGTATCTTCTACGGCTGTGTTTCCAGTTATACCAGCGTCACCAGCAGCTACTGCAGTTACTCTCATTGGTACAAGAGTTTCTACATACTTGCGTCCAGAGCCGTACTCTTTATACAGAATCCAACCTGGTGTTTTAATGCCTTTTGCTCTATTTGACGCCACGCCAGCTTCTGTTGTATCAACAAAAAATGCGTTGTCAAGATCGTTTGATCTATTTGAGTCGTTAGCGTTTAGCCACTTAGGCGCGCCGTCCAAATTGTCTGTCTTTTTCCATAGACTCATGATTTCTCTCCTTTGTTTTTGTTTAATTCTATTCGCGTTAATTCATTGATATGATAGGGATCAAAGTTATTTATGATTTCTTGAACTATTTTACCATTGAAGATCTTTTTAAAGAATCTTATCATTGCTGATTTGGTTTCTTAAAACTAAGACGACGTGCGTGTCTATTTGCTTCTTCTTCTTCAGTATCAACTACTTTAACAGGTTTTACTTGTCCTTTTGGAATGACAGCCCATTTAGCAGGTTCACCCTTTGCTTGATAAATTTTCTTTGTATAGAACATTTCTTCTAATTCTACTTCTTCACCGAAACGCTTCTTACCGTGTACTTCTTGAGAAACCTTGTTTACAATATCGCGACGATTATCAAGCTTTGCACGATACTTAACAGCAGCTGGACTGTTCAGAACACTTTTCTTTGGTCGACCGGTCTTCGTGAAGTTTGCTGGGTTGCGTGGCTTCTCGTATTTACCACGACCAGTGAAACGGTCAACAACATCTTCAGCGCCCTTTTCGACATATCGCTTCTTCAGTTCAGTTGAGATTTCGTCGATCTGCTCGACTTCTTCATTGGCACTCTCAGAAAAGAATTGTTTAAAACTCTTCATTTATTTTTATCCTTAGTTTATTTTTACCTGGTATGATACGGTGATAGACCATCTTAGGGATGAATAGTTCTTCGTTCTTATTTATAAAAATTGGCAGTTCGTTATCAAACTGGAACTGCCAACCATCACCATCTAATATTACTACTCTTCTATCGTTATGATCTCTGTGCCAAACGTATTCTTCGGACTCTGTTACTGAAGGGTCAAACTCTCTTATCCAAGATTTTTCATCAATTCGTTCATCAATATAGCACATATCATCACCAGAAAAATTGGCCGCCGCCGGATAGACCTACAGAAGCTGCAAATCTTGGCAGTCTACAAGCCCAATAGCCAGGCGAAGTCTTGTCAGTCTTGTCTGCGCACTGGTGTCTAGCAGCAAAGGATTTACGAGCTTCAGGATCGTTGATCTTAGCTGTCAATCCGGTTGTGTCACCAAAAGTTACCTTCTTGATATTTCCAGAGCTTGGATCTCTAACATACACATAGAACTTCTTTGGGCCGCCACGTTTTGGTTTGTTTAGTTCTACATCCTTTCCGTCATATTCAGACTCTTCTAACGGAAAGTCAAGTGGTACTCTTTCATCCTCATATAGACCAAATTCTCCAATATCAGTGTTGAGCAGTTCCTCTTCGAACCAGTCTTTCGGCTCGTATGAACCCTCGCGATAGAGCTTCTTTGCTTCAAGAAACAGTGAGTTACTCATGTTAGAGTGAGGACGAAAAACATTCTCATAGAATGGAACTTCATTTTCTACGTGATAGGATATAGCTCTTTGAAGAGTGTGTTCAGCTAGACTTTTCATAATTTATCCTCCAAACTCATGTCCTGCAACACGTCTCATTTGTTTATTGAATTCTTCCTGAGAAGGTTTTTCCTTGTAGAGCTTAATGGAAATTTCAGGACGTTCCTTTCCCTTAATTCTCCAGTTATAACCCTTTTCCTTGTGCTCAGGTTTAGTTGTCTTTACGACCCTGCGGCTGTAGCCTGCTTCCCAAGACTCTGCTTCGGAAACAGTGCTGCACTGACCGCAGCAGTCTGGTGTGCCACAGTTAGGATGCTCCATGAATTCCTTAAAACTTTTCATTTTGATCTTGGTCCTATATGTTTTTGTTTTAGATAAGCGCCGATTCTTTGTGCTTGAGTCTGTGTTTTTTGTGGTGTTCCAAAGTTCGCTTTTAGGTTTGATGCAACTTCTTTAGTTATCGCATTTGCAGCACCTAGAGAAATTCCTGCATGATCTGAAAGAGAGTCTACAGTCTTTGAACCGAAGCTCTTTGCTTTGTGTAGATGATCTACTATCTTATCGTGCTTTGGATCATCCTTTGCGACGTAATCGTGAACTGTATCAGAGATATATTTACGATGGATTGAATCGTTGTAACCTTCTTCTAGATCTGCTTCTTCTTGAACTGGTTTTTTCTTTGCGGCTTCTTTTTCTGCTCTCTTTGCAGCTTGAGCTCGCATCTTAGCGATTTCTCTTTCAGCCTTTTGATCGGCCTTTAGCATGTTGAGAGCACCTCTATCACGATATGAACCAGCTTCGTCAAGCTCGACTTCTTCCGCTACTTCTTTTCCTGCAGCCTTATCACGAAACATCTTCTGCAGTGATGCTTTAGCTATACGTTCTACACCCTTGATCATATCAGGGTTTCTAACAACTTTACGAAGATTGTTTTTGACTTCGCTTGGACTATCAGCCTTGACGTACATGTCTGGAAGACCATCAACGGTTACTTTATAGTCTGCTTCTTCTTTAAGACCAAAAGCTTGATCTACTTTTTTATTACCGTGCTTTGCACGAAGAATATGAGTGATAGCATGATCTTTTGTCTTAAGACCAGATACATCAACTACTCTACCGTGTTTCTTTGCCATTCCACGAAGTGTATCGATGTCATGCTTCTTAAGAGCGTCATACTCTTTTACAATAGGATGATCTTTATCTACAGCTTCATACATAGAAGGATATTCAAAACCAACATACATTGGTTCCTCGTCATACGCATCTTCCCATTCGTCATAGTAATCTTCTTCACCTTCCTCGTCGGCGCTCATACTCGTATAGACTGAGGATAGTTCTTCTTTTGCCTTAACAATAGCACTAATCTGCCAACGCTGAACCATTGCTCCGCTTTCAAGTCTATCAAGAATATTTTGTGCTGCGTAGCATGCAATCTTCAATTCTTTCATAGTCATATCATCGGCAGGATACATTTCACCGCCCTCAGTGAAAAGCTCTTCTGTTAGATCCTTAAATCTTTTCATTTGTTAACCTTTCTGTTTAACGACTTGTCTTTTAATTATTTTTGCGTCATCAGCATCGTAGACTAGATAAACGTTGTGCTTCTTTGCCATATTCATATTGACTCCGCCGTTGTATCGAAGTCCATCATATCCTTTAGATATTAAGTGCTCTCTTGCCTTAGCAGTTGTGTTCATACCCTTTGAGAGTCCCTTGAACACTTCGTCTCCAGTCAGCTTTGCTTTACCAGACTTTAAGTTAGCTAGTACAGTGTACTTGTCTGAATTTAGACCGAGCAAACCTGCGCCTCTTGCAAAGTCCTCGAGATCCGAAGGAAGTATATCGACTAATTCCTTACCAGTGAACACATGATCAACGTCGAACATTTTACTGAGTCTTATTTCTACCGTGTAAACGATAGGATCTTCCTTTGACTTCTTTGCCATTGATTTAGCATATGTAATAGCGACACCGACATCGTCAGTAAAGTATGCAGCACCGCCACCATAGAAGTCATTAACGACTCTTGCTTTGCTTTGCTCGAATTTATTGAATCGGTATCCAGAACCATGATAGACTGTACCAGAGAAAGATTTATTCTCTGCTATAAAAGATTTAAAGGACAGCATTATTTTCTCTTAATGAAATTTAAAACTTTTGCTTGTGCGTTCTTTGCCCATTCTGGTTGTGGTAGATTCCAACCTATGAACATGCCTACTACAATGAGTACAATTGCTTCTATCATTTTATACCTTTAATACAGGGTTTGGAGTTGAGAAATTCTTTTTGCGCATAATTGTTTTAGCTATAACAACGAGATCGTCATTCTTACGATCATATTCGACAGCAATTGGCATATTAAGATCAGACTGTAGATCCTTAATAACTGCTTCGGCGTCTACAAATTTGTTGAGCGACTTTTCACCGTGCTGATACTTCTTATAGATCTTTTGTATCATGGCAGCCAATTCTTTCATGTCTATACATGGATCGTTACGAGTGTCTGTCATACGTTCACGAAAGTGTTTAGTGAACTCAAAATCTATATCAAACTTTTCAAACATCTTATCAACAAACTTTTCGAACGCTTTCATGTGTTCTACTGTTAGTATTGGGCAAGTTTCAGCCTCTATAACAAATTGTTTAAATCTTAACATTTTTATTCTCCGTCTCCGCCGTCAGAACTGCTGCTCTTGCCTGCAGGAAATTTCTTTATTTTGCCGTCTGCCATTCTTATTGGAATATTTGGTACATCAACCATCTTACCTTCGAAGCCTCTTGCTTTAGCTTCTAGGAATGTTTCGAACTTATCGTCTGTACTCTCAAACGCTAGACCAGGTTTAGTATGACGGGCCTCTTTTTCATACTTATGCTTCATCTTGTGTGTTGCTTCACCTGGAGTCTTTGTCTTATCGAATGATGGATCTGCAACAAGCTCTCCATCACCAACTGCCTTCATATCCTCTGCATCGACATCGCCGTCTGCATCAGTATCTCTACTCTTAATTGCATGTTGTATCATCTGTTTCAGATTAAGACCAATACCGAGATGGTGCTTGTTGTGCTTTGAAACATTTACTGCTATATCTGGAGTTGCTGGCTCGACAAAATCTGGGACAGTCGTCTTAGAGTGCTTGAGAGGAGGAATCATTTTTGCTTCATCTAGCTTTTCGCCAGGTGTGTCGCTTTTTAGAATCTTAACTAGACTATCCGTGCCGTATTCTCTGTTTGAAGGCTTTGATTTGTCTATATCTATCTTGAATGACTCCCAAGCATCAAACATACTGTATGACTTTTCATAGTCCTTTGAGTTTTTGATTCTATGATATAGCTTTACAAGATCTTCTGGGTTCATAGCCATGTCATGAGACTTTACTATCTTTGCGGCGTGATATAGGTGATCGTTGCTGTCTACCTTTGGAGCTACGTCCGAAAAGTCTTTAAGAGCCTTTGCAATTTCACGATGCTTCTTTTCTCTTTCGATGATCTTTTTAATCACATCAGAAGACTCTGTTCTTAAGGATCTTCTTTTTGCATCAACCTTTCTAGCATTGTCCATCATATTTTTGTGCTTGACGGCGTCTGCTTCCTTTTCTCTTGCAATAGAATTGCGCGCAAGATCCATAGCTTGACCTTCAGTTTTAAATCCATACTTTGCTCTTAGTTTGTTTGGATCTATTACGTGAGTGGTCTTATTCGATGGATTGCCGTATGTCTCTATATACTTATCATATAACTTGTGCACAGGAATATCAACACCGCTTAAACGACTCAAGGACCAAACTACATCCTTTAAATCTTCTCCTGCTTTCACGTGTCTGTGTATAGCATTCATGGCTCTATCCATGATACTTGCTTCATCGAGTTGATTTAATTCGATCTGCTCTTCAATGGTGAAGAATTCCATAGACTCGTTCTTTTTGTGTCTTGCCCAAAGGTCTGAGTCTGTTGTATGTCTTGTTTTACCACCGGTAGCAAAAGAATTGACTCGTGCAAATCCCCACTGCGATGGAGTTGTACCCGGTCTGTGACCTGTTCTCCAAGCTGCTACGCCGCGGTCGTAAACTTTCTTTAGTATCCCATAGGAGATACCCGTCTGTTCAGCTTTCTTTTTTAGACCTTCCTCTGGACCCTCGAAAAGATTTTCTACAGACTCTACTAGATCAAATAGATCTGCTTGATACTCTTCAACAGACTCAAAGATATTTTTCTTTGGTCTATACATCTTGAAGCGCATATCGTGCTTTACTCTGCCTTCTTTTGTAAAGATCTTATGGAATTTTTTGGTGTGAACTGAAGGTTTAGTTTTTGCACGGGCGTCTCCAGGCGCAGGCTTATAAGCAGCAGGATTATTATCGTCCATTGCAGCACCGCGCTTGAAGTGTGCCTTTCTCTTTGCTACTGTAGATTTGCCGAGTCCAGCATAGTAGTCTTCGTTAACGCTGGACTCTTGAGTAAAATTTTCAAGGAACATCTCAAACTCAGAATATACGTCTGCTTCTTCATTTCTAGATCTTGCAGCAAATTTTTCCATTTCTGCCTTCTTGACGACAGGAAGCTGTTTAGTTGCAATTCTGTTAATGACGGCTTGCGGTATTTTGGATAGTCTTTGATCCAATTGCATTTTTTCAGACGCAGACATATCGCTGTAAGATTTAGATTTAGAAAGTCTATCTCTTAAAAGTGCTAGTGCTCTCTTGCGTGCTCTGTCTCTTAGTTTTTCTGGAGAGGCTCGTCTGTTCATTGCTCTCTTGCGCGCAGCTTCAATCTTTCCGTGATAACGCTTCATCACCATTGAACGCTTAAGTCTCTGAAGAAAATTGAGCGGGCTTACCTTTTCTTCTAACGTTTCTTCTTCGAAGTCTTCCATTAGTTTCATTCCCTTTAAAACTGTTTCGTATACATCTTTTGCATGAGGCTTTAGTTTAGAAGGAAGACCCTTCTTGAATGTTTCAAAATCTTTAGCAGCTGCGAGAGCCCTGAGTTTAGACGCTGACATACCAGAAACGTCATCAGCATCAGGATCCCTTTCTCCTGCTGAGACAACTTCTATGTTCTTAAAATTGTATTCCTTGCCGTTGTAAGTATCGAGCAACTTTTGAAATTCTGGGACTCTATCAGAACCAACTACTACAACAAGTTCATCGTACTTACCTGAAAGCTCTTTTGCGACTTCTATAATAGTTCTAGCAGGAGTTTTCTTCATGACTGACCCAAAAGCAATTTGAAGAAAGTGAGTCTTATCATCATAGC
>OGVO01000093.1_pt1 | contig 15599 bp, 19 predicted proteins | sample 1575771 | NCBI WGS metagenome assembly OGVO01 (sample SAMN07581527, study PRJEB24739) | freshwater metagenome | place: Singapore | collected 2015-01 | reverse complement strand
GGCAATAACCACTCACCCCGATTTCAGAATCAGACTTCTCAATCGAGCTCCCAATCTTCGTGGCGAATAACATCAGCAATCTTATTCGCTGAATCTCTCGCCACATTGGAAACTCTTTCGTGACTGATTGAGCCAAGATAAAGCATATAGGAGTAACAGGCGTCATTACAGGAGTGATACTTTTCTGGAGAATCTTGTAGGCAGAGTTTACAAGGGTGGACCATTTTGTCACCTCCAACAACAGATAGCCTCAAACCGACAATTAGCCAAATAGCAACCTTTCCTTCGGCAAACGCCAACTCTCTCATTGAATAATTGATGACACGAACAGCGTATAGCGTGGTGAACACCTCTCAACTCTCTTATAAAATCCTCGGATACTATATTCATACACCGAATAAAAACATTGTCGTAATGGTGGTGCTTAGTCAGAAACTTCTTCTTCTTGCAAATCAGACATTTCTTCACGATTCACCCCCTCAAAACAAACTTCGATGTCCAATACTTCAAAGGTGGTGTAAAGCTCAACAATCTGCTCTCTTAGCCCATTGATAAAGTGTCTATCTCCGTTACTATCGATAATCAATCTCCCTTCTAATAGGCAAACAACATCACGAACAAACAACGGATAGGCAACAGGGTTTCGGTCTAGAATATCAACAATGCACTCCAGGGCGTAAATCAACTGCAAACAATAAACCTGCTCATCTACTAGCCTCATCTTAGCCTCCTCTCAATGTTCTTGGTCTTAACCAAAATAAAGAGCCCCGAAGGGCTCTCATTTCTGATTAAAAGCTTTCTCTGTCTGTTGGATTGTTCAAACCAGCTACGACGCTGACTATTACAGCGAGTGCTTGAACAATTTGCTCAACCGATTTCTCAACTTCTGGCGTAATCGTTACAGCGATAGCACCGAGTAGAGTGATAAGCTGAATAATTACAACAGGACTTTTTAATCGGTAAATAATCGTTGGCATACATTTCCTTTCCCGTCTGACGCATTCTAAGCGTTTCTAAGACGTTTTTATATTAAATACGGGTTAAGCCACCACTCCAAACATATCTTCCGAGTTTTGACCTAAACCAAACATTATTTCCCATCACATTTTCACCAACAACAGTTCCCGTTGCTTGAAATCTAGCACCTTGCCTTAGAGTTTTTGAACCAGCAAGTGGTGCCCTTGAATTAGGTTGACTTCTAACTGCCGCTTGTGGTTTATCAACCCTTACCCAGAACACTCCACTAGGTGCAGGTGCGGGAATTATATGAGCAATCGGATCTATCACTACTCCGTTTAATGAAGCTTCCCAGTGTAAGTGCGGTCCCGTTGACCAACCCGTATTACCTGAATATCCAATTATCTGTCCTTCAGTAACTGTCTGCCCTGCTTGAACAGCAAATCCGTTTAGATGAGCGTAGATTACTTGTAAGCCTCCGTGTTTAACATAGACAACATTTCCGAAACCTCTCTGCCAACCCCTAAAAGTAACTCTACCTGGAGAAGTAGAGGCAACAGGTGTATTCATCGGCACAGCAAAATCATACCCCTTGTGTCTTCCTTGATAGAACCGAGTGTGTATCCATTGATTATGTCGGACTGTTATTCGTCCATTGACTGGTAATCGCATAAATGCCTCCTTTTTAGTTTCCCATTCTTAAATATTCTTGTAAAGTCCAAACTAGAAAAGTAATCAAAGCCCCGATGATAGCGTAAGTCATTCTTTTTAGGTTATTCAAATCATCTTTTTGAGCGTATTTTCCGTCAATCTCGTCTATCACTTTATTGAACTTTTCGTCTAATTTATTGCTTAAAGTTTTAATATCCCCTTTGACCGAGCAGACATCTTTTGAAACTTTGGCAATATCTTTTTTAATCTCCCGTATCTCCATAGAAAGCTCCTTCTGTGTTAAGTTTAATTCACTGCGAACCGCATTTACATCAGCCTTTCTTTCGTAAATCGCCGCGTCTAATTTTCGGTCAACTTCTTGTATTTTTTTTTCTGCTGTCATTCTATCGCCATTGTTTCTATTATTCTTTTTAACCTATTCTTATTATGCTCCAGTGAGAGTTGGTATAGATTGCACCCCCATTGTCTGTAGCTCTAGAAACCGAAAAGTTAATCGTTTCACCACCAGTAGCACTAAAAATATGAAATATTGTTGCGGGGGGGGGATGCCCACAATCCTGCTGGCACACTAAAAGCATTACTAGCAATTACATTCGTGCCATTTCTTATTCTAGTTGTATAGTCTCTAGCACTCGCACCACCATGGTGATTTATAGAGAAATGTCCAATCAAAAAATAAGTTCCCGCCCCTGCTGGCAATACTTGTGAAGCAGCGTTTTGTTCGGCAGTAGTTATGCCAATACCTGCCATATTCCCTTGCCAAAAGGATAGATTTAGTTTTTGAGAGGTTACCGCACCATTTGCAATATTACTCGCCATTACCCTTCTATTAGTTATATTATCATTGGTAATAGATGAAGCCGCATTGGCAACAGCAACAATAGCAATAAGATGACCAAAGGCAGGCGGTGTTCCATTATCAACAGAAGATGACGTTGACCTTGATACAAAAATATCAGCCACATCACTCGCTGGAACATTCGGGTCTCGCATCCTGTTAGCATCTAGCCTAATATAAACCCAATCGTGCCTAGTTCCACCGGTACTATTACTTGCTATTGTTATAACTTGATTAGTAGTAGAACGAACAACTAATCGTTGTGATACTCCACCAGTAGGAGTTCCAGTAACCAAAGCAACCCCAGGCAAAACATTTAAGGTCATATTCGGCACAGCCTGTGCTTGAACAGCATAATCACCAGTCAATGGTGTTCCTGTTCCAATTATTCCTTTTGGAGTAATACCATCGTTTAAGAAACCCTCAGTCGCCCAAGCATTAAAATCGTCAACCGTTACTCCGTGAGAATTGACACCTCCTTGTAGTATGTCTACAAAAATACTCATTTTTTTATTCCTTTCTCTTTTATATTATAAGTTTTTTCAAACCTTTATATACATTATTCTTGCTTTAGGTGTTAAAACAATTTCCTTCTCGTCCCTGTGGTCAAGTAAGTTTGTAACATCTGTATAATCCCGAAACCCACTAGCAGTAATCCGAACAGTAAAAGGATTGTTGGTAGTATATCTGCCGTTATTGTCTGCCGCCTGTAGAAGCGATTGATTGACTCCGATCAAAAACTCTGCTTGAGCTGTTCCTTGTGCGTTAGTAGTCAAGTTCGCAACTTCCGTTCCGTGTCTATTTGAAACTCTTATATTTGCGCCAACAACAGGCGTGTTATCAGAGCGTTTTACTCTAAACCTTTGCGTTTTCCACTCGTTTACAAACTCCGTTCCCGTATGGACAATACCGTTATTCCACCAGCGAACAGCAAACGGGCTCAAACCTCTCGCAGTATCTCTTGATAAATCTATTAACGAGTCCCGTATGTCGCATTGAGCAGGATTATTAACATCAGGGCGAACAGCAATTATGTGAAATGCCCCCCTGTTGTCAGTTACGCTCAAGCCACGAAAAGCAGATACCCTCGCCAGATAAACATCAGTCCCAGACGAAAACGAAGCTATATTGCTTATATCTGCTAACGCCATATTTGCATCAAATCTCCAAGCCCATCTACCGTTGTAAATCTTTGACTCTCTGATAAAACTTCCCGCTATAGCTGCAGTCACAAACTGAAATTGCTGACACCCATCAAGGTTCAAATTGTATACCTGGAAGTCAGCCCCCAACACTGGCACCTGCATCATCGGTGCAGTCAAATCTCTAAAAAATGGTCTATGTCCAATAAAGTTTAGATTAAACCACCTTAAACCTGTAAACGAATGATAAATCCTTGTGCAAACACCTTGCCCGAATACATTTATCCAAGAACAAGTATCCTGCCCACCACCACCTGTGGTATTTGTTCCGAGCATTGTCATATTTGTAGCGTGTTGATTATAAAGCCCACCAAGAGTGATAACATTTATGTTCCGAAAATCAAGCGTGGTAACTGACGAGTCAATTCTTATAGTAGACCGAATAAAAAAATTGTTGTGATTAAGTCTTACGATTGAATCCCAACCATTAGTAACACAGATGTCCATTAACTGATTAAAGGTAACAGTTGCACTTGAAGCAATAATCCTTAAAGAGTCAACTGGTTCATTACAAATCCTCGTATAGTTGGCAAAAGCATTCCAAGCATTAGAGTGATACGGAGAGCCCGTAGTTCTGTTTGAGTCAAAGGTAAAGGTCGTAACATTGCCGACAGAAGCGTTGTAGACTCCAGCAGGAGTTTTAATCAACCACCCGTTTAGGTTCATATTTTCAGGGTTAGTCCCTGGGTTAGTTTGTGTCCAATAAATTAAATAACCCGCAGCACCAGAAACAGCTGTCCAATCTAGCCTTATAGCCTGATTGCCTGTCGTAGTTGTCGCTGTTGCTATGTTAGATGACCGCCCAGAGGCAAGCCCTGTTTCAAGATAACTTCCCGCAGTGTTCAAGGGCACTATATTAAACCAATACTGACCAACAGGCAAAGTTCCACCTGCGATTGTAGTCGCTGTTATCGTAGTCGGATTAAGCCTGACTCTCGTTACTGTCGCCACTTGTAGCCTCGCTGTTCGCTTCGTTTATCGCTTGTTCCACCGCTTGGATATGTTCAACAGGTGTCATACTCGCTTCAAGCCCAGAAATAAGATTTACAACCTCTGCGTTTTCTCTGGCAATCTTTTTTGTTTTTTTTAGCTCAGCGATTACTTTAGCTCTCTCCAAGTCGTTTTGTTCCCAGACCTTTTTTGTTTCTATTAAATCCTCTACGGTTTCAGCGTAAAGCTCAACTGATTCGCTTAATTGTATAATCATAGCTCCTCTAAAACTCCTTCCGTTTCCTCTCTTACTAAAACTACTTCCGTCCCGACATCGTCATCTTGTATATCCATAAAAACATTAGGGATAATTTCGTGTAAGAGGTGTAGGTTATTCATTAAAACGCCTCTGCGTATTCTCTATAAGTTTGTGTCGCTCTATTTGCCCAAGCTGTAACCATACCAGAAACGCCATTGGCATAGAGTCCATCTCTCGTAGTCTTATTTATTCTTAAAATAACCCATCTACCATCTCTGTCTTGCCTACCGATGTAATGAAAGGTAGCGTCTTCTGCTGTGCCGAAGTAGGCATAACTATCTAAGTCTATCGTCTTATTACTTATTTCTTGTAATGTTGACTCTGTAGCAATAACCCCTTGTCGTTTCAGTCTATTATCTGCCCCCAAAACCAAGATTTCATTTGCTAAAACATTGTAATCTCTATCAAACGATTTATTTAAAATTTCCTGTTCTGATAATTCAATATCATTTACAGGTCTATCATCTATTGGATTTAGCCTTGTTCTGTCAACAGCCATTCTTTCTTTTCCTTTAATATTCGTTCTTTTTGAATAATTCTAATTAACTGCTCAATAACTCTGATTTTCTCTTGAGGTTTTAAGTTTTGAGGCAAATTTCCTTCAAGCCCAGAAAGTATCTCAATAAAACTTTCTTTTGTGTCGGTATAATTTAACCTTTTCATTTCCTCAACAACAAAATCGCTTATAAATCTAGATTTTTCTTTGAGCTTCATTTTGTCAGCAATATCACCTATCTGGTAGTGATCGACCAGATAAGGAACTTGCCTTATTTTTTCCCAAAGAGAAATTGGAGTTTTTTCTTCACCGTGAATACTAATGTCGGTAGGCTCACCAACAATCAGTGGCTCTCTGGTAACTGGTTCAGCTATTCCCCTAAAGTCCTCTGCCATATATCTTTATACGCTTCATCCCAAAGTTTTCCGTTGGTTTTAGCGTTATACTCCTTTAAAACTCTTTTTTTAGCCTTTTGAGCCAATTTAGCTCGTTCAGCAGGATTCTCTATCAACTTTTTCAAGGCTGATAACCATTCTTTATCGTTTTTACACAAAATCCCATCAACTTTATTTTCAATACACCGATAAGGGTGCCAATCAGTAGCAATTATTGGTAAATCGAGCATTGAATATTCCAACCATTTCAAATTAGACTTTCCAGCATTGAACTTTGTCTTTTTTAATGGTGCGATTGCTATATCTAAATCCATATCTGCGACTGCTTGGGGATATTTATCAACAAATGTTCCTGGGTGCCAGAAACATTTTGGGTGTTCCTCTAAAAAATCAGGTCTAATATTCATATAATGAAACTCAACATTTGGGTATAAGTCTAAAATTGTTTTAAGCACCCCCCAAACTTCCCATAAATCCCAATAATGATGACCACCACCAGCCCAACCAATTCTTATTTTCCCATTATTAAGCCTTTTTTTCTTTACTTTCCAAACTTCAGAATCAATAGAATTTGGTAAGACATAAATATTCTTACAAAAAGGCTTATAGATTTCTTTTAATTCTTGAGTAGAAACTGTCATAGCATCCACACCTTGTGCGAGTGCTATCACAACATCCCTCTTATTTCGCCCAGAATCTTGAACAAAAAAAAGTCCGTCTTGATTTTCTAAAAAGGTTCCTTCAATTTCACCCTTACTAACCAAATCAGAATAATGTTTAACTTCGGACTCTTTTATTGGAATAATCTTGTAGTTATTTTTAGCAGCATCTTTGCCATATTTTTCCCAAGCAAGATGGTCTCTTTGAATGTTTAAGAAATCATCATCAACTTCTAGCACCAAAGGTTTATTAAATGTTGCCTTCAAGCCAAAAAGTAGCGAAACCTGCCTTAAATCATCTGTTCTTTGACAGGTTATTATATCGTGATTTTTACCAATAGATTCCCAACTACCGTAAATTTTAAAGTTTTTCTTGGCTTCCTTGGTAACATCGGTCAAATCATCTGTTACCGGTAGAGCAGGTGGTTTATCGTTGCCAAAAGTTCTAACATCTAGCGACATAAACTTTGCTGGTTGCCAAATTCGATAAAAACCGACACCCCCAGATTCAGAATGAAACATTGCTATTTTCATTATCCTCCCTAACTCCTGGGTCCCGAAAGACCCAGTATGTCAAGGTGCTAACTAAGCAGTAGCAGCTTGAAGGACAACATCTCTGTTGGGGTCCAATATAGCAGAAGCAAAAGTGGCCTTGTAGCCAACAGTGCTGAACTGATCAATTGGGTTGGATGTGTCTTGTTCGCCAGGATTCTTAACATAGATTCTAGCTTCACCAGTAGTTCCATCAAATGGAACAGCAGCAAAAGCATCTCTACCCATAATGTGGTTTCTGAAAACAACAGTAGCACCAGAACCAGTAGTTGAAGATACGTTAGTAGACTCTACGAAGCGAACTCCGTGGATTTTACCAACTTCACCATTCAATATATTTAGGTTGCTAATGTATGTGTTTGCATTAACCCATCCACCTGCCGCACTATCGCCTTGAAGGTCAAATGAGCAGTTAGGGTGAATTATGCCAAGGTAATCTCCGCCTGAGTGAGGTCTAACGTCTTGTGCTTTTAGCATTCTAACAGCAGTTCTTACTTCAGCTCCAGTTAGAACATCAGTTGGAACCATAGCTGAAAGAGCTTTTCCAGCGACTCTGCGAACATTAGTGTTAGCGTCTAAGACGTTTCTAATTACAGTGTCGATAGTTAAAGCACCAGCTTCGGCTAGCTCTTTTGTAGCACTTTCAAGCACAGGGTCAATAGCGGTAAGACTTAATAGGTCAGAAACCCTTGTGAAGTCTCCGTATTGGTGTAGTGTTGCTGATATATTATCAGAGCTTAGAGCTGTTACAGATGGAACAACACCTTCAACTAAAGGAGTAACCCTTGCAGGCATCCTTCGGTAGCGTGTCCAAACTATACTTCTTCCCTCACGAACTGGAAGAGATTTCTTAGAAGCGGCTTGATAGAATCGCATTTCAGGATATAAATTATCCAAAAGCAACTTATCATAGTATAGCTTCATATTGGCGGTGAGTGTTGTAGTTGTATTCATTTCAATCACCTTTTTTTATTATCATCCGTTTCGACCAAATCGGAATCTTATCAGATTGTTTCGCCTTTTTTAGGCAGGTAGTCCCTCATCTGTTCGGCTGTCATTTCTGAAAACGGAACATCGTATTTAGGTGCAACATTTCCTGATGGAATTGGTGCCCCCTCGTCTTCGGGTTTAACCTCGCTTGCAAGTTCATCCAAGAATGATTTTATATTCTCTTCGGCTTGGAAATAAGAATTGGCTTCGCCAACTATTCCCCAAATACCCACTTTTTTCTTTGCGATGTTCGCAAGTCTTTTCACTTCGTCTTGCTGTCCAGCTAAATATTTCTCAAAAATGTCTCCAATTTCTTTTTCGACTCTTTGAGCTTCGGCTGTTTCAGCATCTTTGCGAAGTTCTGCTTCGTAACTGGCTATTTGGTCCTGTAGTTCTTGGATAATTAAATCCTTGTCATCAGAGCCTTGAGCCTCTCCGAGCTTTTTTTGAAGCTGATTGATATGCATTTCACGTTTTTCACGTTCTTTGCGTTCTTGCTCGGCTAATGCACGAGCTTCTTCAGCCTCTTTCTGAATTCTTTCAAATTCAGCTGGGTCGATACCTTTCGGTTCTTCCTGATTATCCACCTTGCCCGTAATGGGAGTGGTTTCTGATACGTCTTCCGTTGACTTTGGGTCGGCAGTTTCTCCAGCAACTGGAGTGTCAACGACTGCATTGAGTTCGTCAGACATAGTCATTCTCCTTTATTTATTGCTATTACATCATCTTCTGAAATGATTTGGAGTTTATCTCCGTTATCGTCTTTAACCTCTATTGGAGCAAATTGTCCATATATTATTTCATCTGATTTTTTAATGTGCTTAACTTCTGGTCCTATTTCTAAAACTTTTCCCCTGTAAGAAGGTAATCCTGCTTCCGGGTCGACTGTTAATACAATTCCTGATTTAGTAATATTACCAGCTTCTATTTTTTTAAATAAAATCCTATTTTCCAATGGTTGTATCATTTATCCTCCTAAATAACCAATATCTTTTTGGTTAATTATTTTGTTTGCGTATAATTGACGAGCCACAGCTATTCTGCCACGCCTCACCAACTTTTCAGTTTCTTTATCGTCAGAAGTTTTGTAAGCGTGATATTCGCTAAAAGGCAGTATTTCACCTTGAGCTATTCTTAAAATATATTTATCTTTTAGAAAAACTCCTGCTATACCGTTATAGCGTTTTACTTTTAAGTCTTTTCTGACTTTTTTAAGTTTTTCCTCAAACTTTCTAAGCGTCATCTATCCTCCTATAAATTATACTTTAATTTATGTCTTTTATTACTTAGGGTCTATTCTGAAATCCTGCGAAATAAACCACCTTCCTGCATCTGTCTATTTCTTTCTAAAAATTGTGGGAAGAAAAATCTTGTAGTTCTTGGCTCTTCTTTACCTAAAACATTGTAACCAAATCCAACATATTGCTGATATTCCCTAATAGCAGGTGAAAGTGATTTTATTAACTCATTAGCACCTTCTAATGTGGTTGGGTCATATCTTTCAGGATCGTGAATTATTCTATCAATAGTTCTATAAAAAGGTGGCAAACCACCTGGTGATAAAGGAAATTCTGTTCCTAATGGGTCATATACAGACATAAGTCTTACCACGGGTCTTAATCTTGGATTAGTTACAGCAGCATCTTCAACTCTATTTCTAAAATTAACATATTCATTTACAATAGCATCAGCCACAACTGGTCTTGCAGCAGTTCCACGAACTAAATAACGACCACCTTCACCAACAACTTTTCTAACATAAGAAAAAGGAAACATTACAGGATGTAGCATTCTTTCTGCTGGAGTTCTCGCACTACTATAAAGCTGAACAAAAGATGATTGATTGGCTGCTCTTTCGGCTCCCTTGGTAGCAGCAACCTTTCTAACCATATCCTCGCCTGTTTGAATACCCTTAGCCCCTGGGTCTTTGATTTTCCCACCAACTCGAATGCGATTATCTTGAATAAATCTTTGTATCACTACTGCTGGCTCATCAGATTCTTTTACAGTTCGCAAAAAATCCCTAACAAAAGGTATATTATCTACTGTGCCGTGTTTTTTTATCAATTCCCTACCAGCAGGTGTTTTCGCAATTTCTTCAGTAAAATTCTGAATAAAGAAGGCTGACTGCCCTTTCATTCTTTTAATTCTTTCTGATATAGCTTCTGGTCTTTCTAATTTATCCAAAGGACTAATCATTTGCTTACCACCAACCTTATCATAAAAAGCTCTCGCCTTTTTACCATATTCAGGTTGAGCAAATATCTTTGAAAAAATATTACGAGCAACAGGATGGGTTATTTTATCTCTAGCAGGACCTGACCAAACTGTTGATTCTGGCATCTGCATCAACCAAAAAAATGGTCTTAAACCAAACCTAGATGCCATATATGCCCTATCAGCCTGATTAAATGCTGAAAGTCTTTTCCCTACTTTTGACTTCAACGAAAAAATATCATTTTGTTTCAAAGTATCATCAAAAGCCCTTGTTAATATCTTTAATACAGCTCCTGATTTTTCTGCTGGAACACCACTATTTACAAGAGCTTCTTTAACAGCACTACTTCTCAAGTTTTTAATAGTTCCAATAGGCATTATAGGACTTTCATATTTCCTTAATGCCTTTTCAAGATTTCTTTTAATTCTAATAGCAACTTTTGGCTCAAATTCATCTTTTAATCCAATTAAGGTATTATTATCTAAATCTCTCATAAGAGCACCTGTTTCCACTTTTGTTAAGAAAATTCTACCCAAACGAGTTCTCCTTAAACCACTCCACAAATCACTAACCATTTCTTGAGCACGAGTAAGTTGTGGTCTTGTAAATCTTTGAGTCATATCAAAAGTAGTTCCTGCTTGCGAAATATCACCAGAGTCAGCAAATCTCATACCAACATCATCAGCTCGCTCTAAAAATGAACCCACTGCTCCCTCATCTGAAAGCATTACACCACCAGTTTCTCTGGCAAATGGCTCACCATCAGCTGTTCTTGACCACTTAGTTCCACCTGGAAGTTGAAGCTGACCGTGTGTTCCTCTCATTCTAGTAGCAGCCTCAGCTAATTCATCAAAACCTCTACCAGGGACTTGCTCAGGACCACCTCTTAACCAGTTTTCAAACTGTAAAATATCTCTACTGAAATCGCCAGTCCAAGCACCTCTTGCTATCTGGCTTCTCTTAAATGACTCCCAAGTTCTACCACTTAGATTTTTAGCCTCTTCACCAGCATCATCACCATATCTAGCAACACCAGCAAGTAAAGATTCTCTTAAAGTTGTTTCACCACCACCAAGTTGTTTTGCGATTGGGATTTTTCTATCTAAATTAACACCTGCCGCTACAGCATCTCTCTCTATTGCTCTTGATATATCATCATAAGCAGCAGCCCTACCCAATGCCTGAGAGTTTTTCTTTATAAAATTACCTATTCTAGCAACATAAGGTAAAGGAACAGTTACTCCCCAAGCTACTTCTAAGGCAGTTTTCAATGGTCCGTCTTTCATTAAGCGAGTACCTCTTATTCTTTGGCGTTGCTCATCTGACATAAATCTAGTAGCCACTTCACCTTTAAGACGAGTTTTAATTGCTTCTGTGCCCAAAGCACCAGCAGCCTTAGCGATAGGAGTTCTAAAGGGTCTAGCAATTACATTTTTACCAACATTCAAAGCTTGACCTGCTCGCCCTAACTTACTAAGCAATACACCTGGTCCGGTTGGACCTGTTCTCGCATAAGCACCTGGAACCGTCATAGCACCAGCAGTTGTTCTTATATATCTAGGAAGTCCTCTAACAGCAGCCTTACCAACCCCACGAACAACGCCTGGAACAAGAGTTGCTGCCGTAGCAACATCAACCCCAGCATCAACTACATCTCTAGCCCTTGGTAAAGACTTTCCATATTCTTCAGTCCTTCTGCCCAACTCTTGACTTTGATTCTGTAAAAGACCGAGTATTCTTTGATAACCTTCTTGGCTTAATTCCCCTCTTTGAAACATATCTCTATACTTCTTAAGCTCTCTATCTATTGTTTTTTGTTCTCTATCTTTACCTCTAAGGGTTATTGGAGTAGATACAGCCTGTCCAGCCATTCTGCCAAAATCACGAACACCCTGACCAACCTCTCTCGCAAGTCCAGTCATAAACTCTGTAGCCCTAACAGGAGAAAATGCTTCGCCCATAAATCCAAGAGCACTACCAATACCACCAACTGCTCTACCAAAGGCTTGAGTCATTCTTTGAGAAAAAGTTTGATTAGTTCTCCTTTGGTTTTCTTGATTTGTTTGAATATTAAAAGCCAAAGCATCATCATCTCTTGACCTTTGAGGCAAAGTTCCTAAAAATTGTTCTGTATCAAAAGTCGCACGAGGTGCAACCCTTGTATGTATTGGATCCATAGCACCTAGTCGTGCTCTAACCCTATTTCTTATATCATTTACTGCCATTTATTATCTCCCAAACAACCCTCTTACAAAGTTACCAACTCTATTTCCAACATTTCTAGCAACACCACCTAACACTCTACCTGCTATATTCCCTATTGTTACAATAGGAGAAGGAGAAATAATATTTCTTATTGTTGCCACAGGTCGTCTAGCGATAGCCTGAACAGCTGGTCTTGTAATTGGATTTGTTGTTATAGCTGTTCCAACCCTTGCTGCTGGTCTTGCTATTGGTTGAATTATTGCTGGTAATGAAGCAACAAAAGCATCTCTACTTTTCTGTAAGGCTTGTTGCTGTTCTAGTCGCTTATTAGCTGCTGCTTCTGCTCGTGCCATATTTTCTGACCTTTGAGCTAAACTTCTATTTGTCACACCTGCATCACCAAAAAACTGCCTATGAAAACCATCTGTTCCAACTCGAGCATAACTACCAAAACCAGGTCTTTGTATACCAACTCTATCTTGAACATTGCGATCCATAACTAACCTTCCATCTCTCAATTCAGGAAAAAATAATTGCATACTCTCTGGTATTCGAGCAGTTCTACTACCCTTTTTAGGTAATCTCCATACATTATCTCTATAATTAAATTGCGGTAATAAATTAGAGTCAATTTTATCTATATTATCTCCCAATCCAACATTCTGTGCCCAATCTCTTTGAACATTTCTAATATATTGTTCGTTTATTAAGGCTTGGTCAGCAGCCCCCCTAGTAATTGGTCTACCCTCATTAAGTAGATATTGTATATTTCTAACTTGGTCACCAACAGTAGTAGGCACTTCAAAATACCTATCATCAAGAGTTCTCTCAACTCTTGGTTGATTTAATTTATGCTGGTCTGATAAGTTAGTTGGTCTTTGTATTCTAAATTGTCTTCTTGAGGCTTCATCAGTAAACCAATCATCATTAGCCACTATTGAAGGTGTTTGAGTTAATGACATTGTGCCATCTTCTCTAACCTGATAAGTTAGCCTTTGATTAGTTCTGCCATCTTCCCAAGTTTCAACCCCTCTATCAAATCTTCTGATAATTCCTTCTGCTGGTTTGATAGATACCTGCCCTAAATGGTCAACTTCTGTTCTTGGAACAGTTCTATTACCATCAGCATCAGTTTCCCAGTCGATTATAGCTGCTTCTTCATTAGCACGAGCACCAAATCTACGAGCATCTTGCTCTCTATCAACTATTGCTGGGTCATCTGGGTCTAATTGACTTAATCCTTCAGCAAATCCTTGATGATAAATTGCTTTTGCTTCATTTATTGTGGTTAATTCGGCAGCAATTTGCCCAGGAGTCATATTTTCCCTATTTTCTCTTAAGGTTTGTTCTCTGTCTTGTATTTCATTCCAAATTGTCCTCATTTCTGCTCTAAAAGTTCTTTCACTTGCTGCTCTAGCAGTTCTCCCCTGAGCCTCTCTCGCAGTATTTAAAGCATTTACAGCATTATTATGAGCAGTTATGGCTGTAATATAAGCATCTTGGTCGCCATCAGCTAAAGCAGATTCTGCTAATTGCCTATAAGCATTAACCCTAGCCTCAGCTCTTATTGCTGTATCTTGTGGCATTTGAGATATTCGCAAAAAAGCATCAGCTCTTTGGTCAGAACGAACTTCTCTTTGAACAGTCCTAAGAGTTCTTTCCCATTTCATAATATCATCAGTTGCTGTTTGCTGATTTCGTCTATTTTGAACATAAGTAAGATAATCTTGATTAGAAATCATATTAAAATCCCACTTAAAATCCATTTCTCTATCTTGTATGTTTTGTGCTGTTCGGGAAGCCCTAAATAAACTTGAAGTTTGCCTCCAAGGTGATATTAGCCTACCTTGATTTCTTGCCATAATTTATCTCCGTTTCTATAACCCTTGATTTTGGTCAATCATTGCTTGATATTCTTCTGCTGGAACAGTGGGTGCACCACTACCGGGTTGACTCATAGGTTGAGCTTCTGGTTGATTATTTTCAGCTGTTAGCATTGGGTGATTTGCTTGTGGCTGTTGCGGTTGTTCTTGTTGCATCGCTCCCAGCTTTTTCTCTATTTCAAGGGCATTTATTTGCCTTAGGTTGCCAGCAGGTATCGCACCTAAAACTGGGTCTTTCATTGTTGAAGCAATTCTATCCATTTCCTCATCGATGTCGTCAATGCCAATGGTTTCAAGATAGGTTTGTAAGGAAATCGCCCCTCTTGAAAAATCATTTAGCCACATAGTCCTATAAGAAGCATCTTCTTTTCTAAGAATTGAAGGCCACTTAATAAAGATTTGTGGGTCACCACTCTCATCAAGTGTTGCCCTTAATTCAGGACTAATTTTTGAAAGCTCAATAATCGCATCATTAAGCATTTGAACAAATAATGGCTCCCAACGAGATTGTTTATATTCAGCAATATCTATTGTTGATTTCATACCTATCATAAGTGCTTGTGAAGACTCAAAAGATACTCTTGGGTCATCTATCAACACCCTACCAAGTCCAAGCACCCTAAAAAGAGCCTCTTTTTGTTCATTTAAGACCCTATCATAAGGATAAGTAACAACATTCATACCCGCAGCTGATAAGTCTTGTTCAGCTGTCATAGGCACAATATGAGAACGACCAGCTTTTAAGGTTGGTATATTAGTTGGTTTGAAGTTTATGGCTTTAAGAATGGAAAAAGTGCTCCTATCAAGAATCGCCATATATCTACTCATAAGCAGAATATAGGTTTTGTTTATATCTATCGCCTCTTTAGAAATATCAGATTCACCATAAGCCTTACCTGGAACCTCTTTGTTTATAAACATATAATATTTAGGTAATCTATTAGTCCTAAAAGCAACTATTTTATTACCTACAATAAGAGCAGAAAAAGGTTTATCTTTCATATCTGGCAAATATTCCTCAATACCACCAAGATAACCTGTATATTCTAAGACGGTTACCATTTTTCTCGAAGTTTCTTTTGAAGTACTAGTGTCAGCATCCTTTAACATCGAAAGAGGGTCAGAAGCATTGCCGTCATTAGAAGCTAAAACAAAATCATCGCCTTCTTCAATATACTTGCCATAATTTATCTCCGTTTCTATAACCCTTGATTTTGGTCAATCATTGCTTGATATTCTTCTGCTGGAACAGTGGGTGCACCACTACCGGGTTGACTCATAGG
>OGVO01000091.1_pt1 | contig 15670 bp, 18 predicted proteins | sample 1575771 | NCBI WGS metagenome assembly OGVO01 (sample SAMN07581527, study PRJEB24739) | freshwater metagenome | place: Singapore | collected 2015-01 | reverse complement strand
GCAATGCTATTGCCCATATTCATGCTGGCACAGGAAGCCGGTGATGAAAGCAACAAGAAAAATGAATTCAGTGCATCTATGAACTATCAGTCGGCCCTGCATTTTTTTGGTCGAACAGATAGTTTACGAAGTAGTGGTTTATTTCCGATGCTGGGTTTCCAGTTGAAGGGAGGCTTGTATGCGCAGGGTAATTTCATTTTTATTCAAAATAGTATGCAGTCAACGGCTTATACAGGTGCTACGATAGAAGCAGGGTATCGTTTTCCTGAGACAGAACATTTTTCTGGTAATCTTTTTTTCTCAAAATTCTTGTACAAGGATGAGAGCATATTGGTACAATCAGCTATTCAATCACAAACGGGGGCTAACCTTAGTTATTTGAATAAAATACTTAACCTGAATGGCGGATTGAATTTGCTATTCAGCGATAAGACAGATGTGAATGCAAGTTTAGGTATAGATCATCTCTTTCTTTTTAATAAAGGGATGAACAATGCAGCCATTGCAGTAGCACCTTCTTTTACAGCCAATCTGGGTACACAACAATTCAGTAATACCTATCTAGAAAGAAAAAATGTATTGGGCATTCCGGTAACACAAAGAACTACGGAGAATATTACTCAATTCAACATATTGTCCTATGAACTATCCATGCCTGTTGTGTTTGTAAAAGGCAAATGCAACCTGGCCATCACACCATCCTATGTGATGCCACAAAACCTGATAACCACGGCAGGAAGACCGGATCTTTCAGAGCGGGGGAAAAGCATGTTTTATCTGAATCTTTCTGCCGGTATCAGGCTTTGAAAACGGAGGAATATCTAATAATGAATATTGAATGAGGAAGTGATTTTTTAATACTCTTGTTTTCTATAGGTTCCCCGCCAAGGGAAGAGCCCGGTAGTCTTATCGGGCTCTATTGTTATTTGTAGTAAGAGTAAAATTTGTTTTTAGATGATTGATGATATAAACTAAAATGAGAACAGGTTATACACTTGTTGTATAACCTGTTTGCTCTGCTTCTAACATACTGCTTATAAAAAACCCAAACTTGCCTTATTTAAAAACCCTTACCAGGGTTGTTCTCGACTTATGCGAGTGTTGTTGTTTGCTTACTACCTGAGATCACGGCGATGATCAGTGCGGTAGTGATGAATTTTCCTTTCATGTGCTGTTTGTTTTATTTGACACTGCAAAAATGCATCGATTGAAACCCTTATTCAACCGCATTTCCATGTGAAAAACCATCAGCAAAGGCGCTATCACAAACCTGTTTTTAACAATCCCCACATTCTATCCTGCTTAATCACCGTCCGTCAGTGAAATGCCCGATTTTACTGTTAAAAAAGACATCACATAAGTATGTGGTTTTGGCTGTAAATATTTTGATACGGGAGTGTGGAGTAGTAACTTTAATAGACCATAGACCATTGCCGATAGTCCATAGTAGTTGATGATAATTATTTTCTCGCTATTGACCATGGACCATTCGCTATGGACTAGTTTAACATTATTATGCGGTTGCTGAACAAAGTAATAGCCGATAGTTTTGATGTAGTAAAAGAAACTTATGACCAAATTATTGATTTACGAAGATAACCCCCAGCTACGTGAAGGTCTGACTATGCTGATCAATGGATCGGATGGATTTGAAGTATTGTCTGCGTTTAAGAATTGTAACAATGTCGAAGACGAAGTGCGTGCTTTCAAACCCGATGTGATCTTGATGGATATTGATATGCCCGGCACTAATGGCATTGAAGGATTGAAAAGAATACGCGAGATAGATACCGATGTAAAAATTCTGATGCTCACTGTGTTTGATGATAATAAAAATGTATTTGATGCCATCAGCAATGGGGCAAATGGATATGTACTTAAAAAAACACCACCTGCCCGCTTATTGGAATACATACAGGAAGCGCAAACAGGGGGCGCACCTATGACTTCCTCGATCGCAACACAGGTATTGAAAATGTTCTCTTCGCTGAACAATGAAAAGGGAGAAGACTATGATTTGTCGGAAAGAGAAAAACAAGTGTTACAGTTATTAGTGAATGGATACAGCTATAAAATGATCGCTTCTGAAATGTTCATTGCGATTGATACGGTTCGTTCTCATATCAAAAAGATCTATGAGAAATTGCATGTAAATAGTAAGAGCGAGGCGGTGGCAAAGGCCTTTAGAAATAAAATTGTATAGAGAAGAAACAAGAATAAAGAATCAAGAGACAGGAAACTAACAAGGAATCAAGTATCAATTTAAAATAGTTCCGAAGTTTAGTCAGGCGAATTAAAATTATTCATTCGATTTTTTAAATGCAGGTCATTCATGGCCTGCATTTTTGTTTTAATCCATACGTTAAAGTTCATACAACCCGCTTGTAGCTTGCAACTTGCCGCTTGCAGCTTCTTCCTTCCATCCATCCCAACCACATTTTTGTGTGATTGGCTGCCGGAGTTTGCGAGTTTATGTTTGCCCTGTGATCGCAATAAAGCATGTTGTTTTCTGCAGATCATAATTGAAACACTTAATATCAACAAGCATGAACATGAAAACAAAAACCTTACAATTTACCGTAGTTGTATTATCGGTAATGGCTACCATTGCAGCTTGTAGCGAATCCGGCAGCAATGATAAAACGACGAAAAAAGAGGATATATCTACTATCCGTAAAAAGGAAAAAGATGAATTGATCGCACGTGGTAAATACTTGGTTACTGTATCGGGATGTAACGATTGTCATTCTCCTAAGATCATGACACCAATGGGCCCCATTCCTGATACAACAAGATTGATGTCAGGCTATCCATCTGAAAAAGGTATTCCTACACTGAGTGAAGCATTAGCGAAAGACCAAAGCTGGGTAAAAATGTCGCATGATGTAACTGCGTTTGCAGGTCCATGGGGTATGACATTTGGTGCGAACCTTACACCTGATGAAGCAACAGGTATTGGTAACTGGACAGAAGATGTGTTTGTAAAAACCATACGTACGGGTAAACATCTCGGACAAGAAGGAGGAAGACCTGTAATGCCACCAATGCCATGGTATATGATCGCGAAGATGACGGATGAAGATCTGAGTTCTATATATCAGTATCTAATGTCACTGCCTGCAATCAGTAACCGCGTTCCTGCACCTATTCCACCTAATGAAATTAAGATCTCTAAACAATAGATAAGACAATGAGAAAGGGTATACGAAATATGATAGGTAGATTATTGGTGATGATCACTATGATTGTGCTCATAGCAGGATGTACAAAAGAATTTGAAGCTGATCTTCCTGATACAGATCCGGGTACACCGGGCAATACCAAAAAATTGAGTAAGATCAGTTATGATGATGGTAGTTATATGTCTATTCAGTACAATGCAGAAGGTAAGCCGATAAAGATCACAGACCTTCAAAAGAATAGTGGTGGAGATGATACCAACATCTATACATTCAGCTATAATGGTGACAAACTAGTAGAAATGACTGCAACTGACGGAACCAAGTATAAGTACACTTATACAGGTGCGAACGTGACAAAGGTCGAGATCGTATCATCCAACAATAATGTTATCGCATATTATGCATACACTTATCAGGACGGACGTTTGGTTCGCACAGATGGATTTGGTATGATTACCGGAACCATTAGTACCACTCCGAATGTTCGTTTTGACCTTACTTATTATTCTAATGGAAATATAAAATCTATGACCAGTTGGTATCAGGATTATAGTAGTGGTGTATTGGAGAAATCAGATGTGTATGAGATAGAGACGTATGATACTAAACGGAATACCAGTTTATTGTTTGAGAATAGTCCTTATATCCCATTGCTGATGATGGTTCCCAATAATCCTTTGACAGAAAAACACTACGATAAAACGGGTCAGCCATATGCTACCGTCACCCATACCTATACTTATGATGATCAGGGAAATCCGTTGACCCGCAAAACGGTGACAAAGGAACCGGGTATGCAGGATGAGGTGACTTTGACCACATTTCAATATTAATATCTGAAAATCAGTTGGTTATAAAGAAATAACCCTGTGTGAACCAAGCCTCGGTCAATAGATCGGGGCTTTTAATGTGATAAAAATCCGACACAGAAACCCGCAAATTCATGCATTTCACATATTTGTGTGGTTGTGAAGCGGCAGAATCGGGAATACTTTTGTCGGGTAATTAAAAGAATATGAAAGCAGCATTACAAAATTTAGTACTCTACTTGCTCTGTGCAGCAAGTGTTGTATTGGCTGCCCCCACCCATTCAACACTTCTTTCACATCCGGCTAAAACAGAAGGGGCAAGCGTTCTTTCAAAGCCATCCTGTGTAAGAGAGCGAGCTTATTTTACCCAGCAAAAAGCAACAAAACAAACATCTGTATCCGTTTTAGAAGGGTCAGCGCGTTTCGAGCTTTGGTAAGGCTTTGCAGGTTTTCGATATCCGAAAAACCCGCTGCAGGCCCCTGATTGCCCCCGTATTTTGATTATTTTTGTGGTGTGATATTTATTGTATCACGGCATAAAAAGAGACAGGTATGATTAAAACAGGCAATCCCGTTATCAGTATTTATACAGAAATGACCCCTAACCCGGAGACCATGAAGTTTGTGGCCAATAAACTTTTGTACCCAGGTAAGAGTATTGATTTTGCGGAAGAAGCATTGGCGGGTCCGTCTCCTCTGGCGAAAGAATTATTCAGCTTTCCATTTATTAAAAGTGTATTCATTGCCAGCAATTTTGTAACGCTTACTAAAACGGCTGATACAGAAGACTGGCAAGATGTAATTCCTACCATCAAAGAATTTCTGAAAGAATACTTGGAGAATGGTGGTGTAGTAGTGAATGAAGAAGAAGTAGCGAAAGTGAAGCAGGAGGCCAGCAATACAGTTAGTGCAGATGATGATGATATTGTTAAGCGTGTAAAGGAATTATTGGAGAATTATGTGAAACCTGCAGTAGAGATGGATGGAGGTGCTATTCAATTCAAAAGTTACAATGATGGTGTGGTGAATCTGATGTTGCAAGGAAGCTGTAGTGGATGTCCTTCTTCAATGATTACCCTCAAAGCAGGTATTGAAGGAATGATGAAGCGAATGATCCCCGAAGTAAAAGAAGTAGTGGCCGAGGCCGAATAAATAGTTGGTGTTTGGTTTTTTTGGAGCGTTGTATTCGAAGGAATACAACGCTTTTTTTTGCGGAAAAATACCAGAGTGAGCTGTTATCATTGTCATATTGTAACTAGAAACTATATTTGCCGTCAGATCCAACCCTGCAATAAACTAACATGGAAAGAGAAGCGCTTGCACAACTGTTGCAACAAAACTACCTGCACGTTATTGAGCAAATACGAAATTTGAATGATCGTGAATTATTGCATGCACCCAAAGACAAATGGAATGCATTGCAGCAACTAGACCATCTGATCAAAAGTGTAGCACCTGTTAACATGGCCATCGGGTTACCTAAATTTGTGATTAGCTGGCGATTTGGTGTTGCCAATAGACCTTCACGCAGCTATGACGCATTGGTTGATCGTTATCATATTAAACTACAAGCCGGTGGCAGAGCTTCCGGAGCATTTGTACCCCCCATACAAGTAGATCCGGCAGATAAAGAAGTGTTATTGAGAAAACTTCATTCTTTGGTAGAAAAACTAGCTCGCAAAACATTGAAGCAAAGTGAAGTGTCTCTAGATAGGTATATTTTACCACATCCACTTCTGGGAAAACTTACACTCCGCGAAATGCTTTATTTTACCGCTTACCACGCTTCCCATCACGGGAAAAATATAGAACACGGATTGATTTCATTGAATTAATCAGAAGGGTATCTGTTAAAACATGCAAAAATATCATGGTGTGGTATGACCTTTGCTACTGTTATACTATCATGAAAGCCAGGCTTACTTTACTATTACTATTCTTTTCATCTTTTGTGTTTAGCCAGCGAATGATATTCTATGTGGCTGATACAAAAGGTGATTGTTATGGCGTAGGAAAAGGATTGTGTTTACAGGTAAAAGAAAAACCTGAAGAACCTTATGCCTTGTTTTATTCTGGCATAGAAGGGTTTTCCTATGAAGAAGGATATCATTATAAGTTAGAAGTCATGAGGGTGAAAAGAGAACGTCCGCCCGCAGACGGTAGTGCTTATAACTATTATCTGATCAATATCATTAGTAAAGAACGTTCAAAGAACTACGGACAAAAAACCAGCCCAATCCCTGATCAGCGCGCACTTTCACTTGTTCGGATAAGTAAAAGTGGAAAAATGGAGATGGTTGATAATAATGCCATACCAAATATTTCCTTTGACAAAAAGAATGGAAGAATATCCGGTAAAGCAGGATGCAATCGTTATTTCGGGAAAGTGAGTTTTGATCAGCAACGAATTTTTATTTCAGGTGTTGGTTCTACACAAATGGCTTGCTCTGACATGGAAATTGAATCATTGTACCTTAAACACCTTACAGCCGTTAATCGATACCAATTATCGGGAAATAATCTTCAGTTATTTCGCGATCAAGAACTCTTACTACAATTCATTGTCCCGGAGAATTAAGAATTCAAATCTGAATCTGTATTTTGCTCTACTTTATGAGTATACAGGAATTCATTGACCAATTTGTACAGGGTATTCAACAAACCACACTTCTCGAGTTTATAGCAGTGCTCGCGGGTATTGGTAGTGTATGGTTCAGTAGGAAAGAACATATACTCGTATATCCAGTTGGATTAGTGAATACGCTGATCTATATCTACCTAAGCATAAAGGGACAATTATTTGGAGAAGCCAGTGTGAATTTTTATTATTCTGTCATGAGTATTTATGGATGGATACTATGGACCAGAAAAGACGATTCAAAAAAACAACTACGCTTACACATTACCAATAGTACACGCAAAGAGTGGATACAGCAATTACTGTTTTTTACTTTTTTTTATTTGCTTTTATTTAGTCTCTTACGATGGTTACAATCCAGCTTTGCTCCTGAAGCCATTCCATGGGCTGATGCATTTGCCAGTGCTTCAGCATATACCGGTATGTGGCTTATGGCCAGAAAAAAAACAGAAAGCTGGATCTGGTGGATCGCAACAAATATTACTTCTATTCCGTTGTATTTTGTGAAAGGCTATGTGTTTACCAGTGTACAGTTTTTGATTTTACTGATTCTTGCCATCGCAGGATTAATAGAATGGAGAAAAAGAGCAGATAGAATAATGAATGTTGAATAAAGAGGTAAGAGTAATTAAAAACGCGTATTCATATACTATCAAATCATAGGTTCATTTCAAAATTTCATTCATCATTCAATATTTATTATTCAACATTCATGATTCAAAAGATCGTCATACTTGGTCCTGAGTCTACCGGCAAGAGCACTTTGTGTGAGTTGCTTGCACAGCATTATGCAACTGCATGGTGCCCAGAATTTGCACGTGAATATCTTTTGACGAATGGTACCGACTATCATTTTGATGATCTGCTTACTATTGCTAAGGGGCAATTAGCGTTGGAAGATGAGTATGCCACAATGGTTCATGCTCCATGGTCCATGGTCAAGAACATTTGGGTGAACTCGAGGACGATGCAAACATCTGTGCAACAACCTTTGTTATTCATTGATACAGATATGTACGTCATGAAAGTGTGGTGTGAGTATGTATTTCAAAAATGTCATCAATTTATTTTGGATGAGATCGTAAACAGACAATATGATCTGTACCTTCTATGTAAACCGGATCTCCCATGGGTGCAGGATGGACTAAGAGAATATCCTGATGAACAAACCAGGCAAGAACTCTATTATATTTATAAAGATATTATGATGAATCAATGCACGCCATGGGTAGAGATCAGTGGTGATTATGATCAGCGACTGGAGCAAGCCATTGCTGCTGTTGATAAAATCAGGAAGTAATGATTATTTTGATCTGAGTAACTGTTGCAGATCAGGATCATCTTCAATATTCTGCATCTGCTTTAGTATTTGCGGATAACGCCAACTCACACGTCTGCTTATAGGTTTCGGTGTGAATTTTTTAGGATTGGGTAAACTAGCAATGATCATAGCAGCCTCTGCTCTTGATAATTTTGAAGCAGACTTACCAAAATACTTTCTGGAGGCAGCTTCTACGCCAAAAATCCCCGGACCCATTTCTATCACATTTAAGTACACTTCCAATATTCTTTGTTTACCCCAAATCCATTCGATCATTTTTGTGAAATACAGTTCCGGAACTTTTCTGATATATTTTGTAATACCACCACCCTGCCATAGAAATACATTCTTAGCTGTTTGTTGCGTAATCGTACTCGCACCACCACCCAATGGAATTTTTGTTTTTTTACCTTTTTTCTTGGGCTTCATACTTCTTTCAATCGCATCCCAATCAAATCCACTATGATCTGGAAAAGTCTGGTCTTCACTAGCAATAGCAGCAAGTTTAATATTATATGGTAACTGATCCCACGAGATATAGTCGCGCTTTAAGCCATAAGAAAAACTATTAGCGATCTGAGTTATAGTAATGGGCGGCATTACCCATCTGCAAATAATGATATAGGCTAAAGAGCTTAAGAATAACCATAAAGTAGTTCGCCAAATGATACGGCGACATTTTCTCCAAAAGGATTTCTTTTCTGCCATCAATACAAGATACTATTTAACTGTTTGCATAGAAATGATCTGCATTGAATATTTTTTTCTGATGCGGACATAAGGCCTATGCTTCAGCGATTGCAATTTACCAATGAGTACCATGCCCGCTGCAATACCAAAACTGGTAATATTATCACTACGAAAAAAATTATCACTCTTAATGATACTGTTGAGTACATTGACCAAAATATAACCGGAACCCGCAACTTGAAATAAAGTACCATTACCGATAATACCACTTCTAAATCGATTACCCGGCATTCCAATGATCTCTGAAATGTGAATACCCATTAATCCGAACCAAGATGTATCAACTGTAGGAAATCCAAATTGATTGGGGATTTGTCGGAGCACAAAAGCATTGATATAGATCGAATCAGCTGTTATTTTTTTGATCTTACCATCGATCCATTGAGTAGTTACATATTGAAAATGGATAAAATCATCTTTTACCCAACTCTTTACATTCCTATTCTTTTCTTTGAAGACAAGAATATTTGATTGCGCTTGAATTTTCTCCATGCATAGCAGTAAAAGGAAGGCCCAAAGCAGTTTCATGTAATGGAAAGATAATTAGAAAATGAATGCCTGTTATTTCAGATTTGTTAAACCTGTTTTAGCAATGAAATAGCCCCCCAGCAAAGAGCCACACCAAATCCAATTAGAATGAGTCCTGATAGTTTATTGATGTAATGAAGATTTTTTGCAGTCAATCTTGAGCGCAGTTTGCCTGCTAATACCACTTTTAAAATATCGGAAAGCAATACAAATACCAGACAAGTGCCGAAAACAATCAACCGATACTCAGTAGGACGTTCAGCTGTTTGTGAGTCTGCAAGAATAGCAGCTGTCCATGCAAACCAAAAAAGAAAAACACCCGGATTCAAAGTATTCATGAAATAACCGGATAAGAAGATAGCAGCGTAATCTCTTTTCCTGAACTTTTTATCGGCAATATTATTCTCTTCATCGGTATGCACTTTTTTGAAAAACAAAGTATAGATACCTACAGCGATCAAGAAAATACTACCGGCAATAGCAATAGTGGTTTTATGTGATAAAGCAGTATTGAAGAGCGAGGTGAAAAAATTACAAACCAGCACCAATGAAACATCACTTGCCGACACACCCGCCACGAACAGGTATCCGGCCTTATGGCCATTATTGATACTTTGCTTGATGATAGCAAAGATCACCGGTCCTACCGAAATGCTTAGGATAAGACCTAACAATATTCCTTTTAATAATGGAGCAATCATTCAAGGGGTTCTGTTCAGCGCCGAAAATAATGGCTAAAATTGTAAAAATGGAAGATTCTTTGACCAATGGATAGACTCAGCGAATAATCCTAGCTGAAATGATTCGGTCTAATCCGGGAAAATGCTCTTCGAGAAAAGTATTGCCATATAGATAAATAGAATCCTGTATAGGAGCAATGCTTCTTCCGTACTTAGGATTGAATTGAGTCACCACATCCATGCCTTTAATGATCTTCCCGATCGGTGGAAAACCTTTGACACCGGAGCGAATAGTAGTATCCAAAGTTGGATTATCTACCATATTGATGAAAAGTTGAGTAGCTCTACTATTGGCGACGTCTCGCGCAAAAGCAACAATGCCTTTTTTATGTTGATATAAAACAGGTTCGTCAGCTATCTTTTTATTGTCCCAGAAAAAGTTAAGATCCAATCTATCGGAGATTCCAAATTGAACCACATAATTAGGCTCAACACGGTAGATCATATTATTATTATAAAAGCCGCTGATCACTAATTGATACAATCGGTCTACACCCAATGGCGACCATCTTCTATAAGCTTCAAGGATAAAGTAGCCCTTAGTGGTTGAAAAAAGTACTTGAAAACTTTCTGGAGCCTTTCTTTTCAACAGCGCATTGGTTGGTGTTTGCGCCTGTGTATGCAACCAGCCGGATAATAATAGGATCAAGAATATTCTCATTCAGTTACCGATTCAGTTTTCAAAAAAGCTTGCCAATCTTCTAACATCTTTCCTTTCAAAACGCGGGGAAATTTATGTTGTCCGCCCACTTTTCCCTTAGAGCGCATAAATTCCATGAATTGATTTTCAGAAAGCACATCGAGGAATACTTCTTTTAAAGCGCTTTTTCTTTCTACTGCATAATCATCATTCAGTTCTTTGAGAGCGCCATCGATCAATTGAAGCAGTTGTTGTTTATCCACTTTATCGTCACAAGCCACATACCAGTGATGCGCAAAAAAGCTTTCATATGGTACACCGGCAACGGTGAATTCTGGAATGGAGATATTCATTTTCTCACTCGCCAGTTGAATGGCTTTATTCATATTGTCTACACTGAGATGTTCTCCTACCAAACTCAAAAAATGTTTGGTTCTTCCGGTGATCACAATTTCACAACGTTCTTTATCAACAAAACGAACGGTATCACCAATGAGATAACGCCAGGTACCGGCTGAAGTACTGATCAATAATGCATAATCTTTTCCTTCTTCAACTTCATGGATCATCAATGCTTCCGGATCATCGATCATTTCACCATCTGCATTGAAATTGGCATCATCAAAAGGAACAAACTCCATGAAAATATGCTCACTGGTCACCAGTTTCATACCTTTTGCAAACTGACGATCCTGGTAAGCGATAAATCCTTCACTAGCCAAATAGGTTTCAATATAAGTGATGGGCTTGCCAAGTAGTTTCTCAAATCCTATTTTATAAGGCTCAAAACTCACACCACCATGAACAAAGAAGGCAAGGTTGGGCCACATTTCATGGATATGATTCAGCTTGTATCGTTGGATCACCATTTCCATACACATTTGTATCCACGCAGGAACGCCAACAATAAAACCAATATCCCATTCAGGTGCTTTATCAACGATCTCTTCTAACTTTTTATTCCAGTCTTTCTGTTTGGCAATTTTCTTTCCTGGTTTATAAAACGGCTGAAACCAAAAAGGGGCTTTTTTCTGTGTGATACCACTCAGGTCACCGGCATAATAACCCGGTCCCTCTTTTTGCAGATCAGTACTACCTCCTAAAGTCAACCATCCCTTACCAATAGAACTGTAAGGGATGTTCTCATAATTCCTCAAGCTAAAGAGCTGACGAATCATTACGAGCTTATTGCCACTCAACAAATCATTGGTTACAGGAATATATTTACTGGCTGCTTCACTGGTACCACTGCTCAGTGCATAATATTTGATCTTGCCAGGCCAGCAGATATCGGGAATACCTTCCAATGTTTTATGCCACCATTCCTGATGTATTTTATTGTAATTGAAGGTAGGAACCAGCTCCTGGAATTTTTTCCCCGGATGTTTACTCAGTAAAATCTCGTCGAAACGATATTGCTGACCAAAAGAAGTAAAGCGAGCCTTCCGCAATAACTTCTTTAATACCCGGATCTGTTGTCTGCGCGGATTGTTTTGCGGCAGTCTTAATGCTTTAAGAATTCTATTGGGAAGTTTTATATCGAAAATGGCCATCGTCAGACTCGGGTTAAGTGAATGTTACGAAACTACATTAAAAGCACGTAAAAACAGAGGCATCAGTTGTTAAAGCTGATGGTAGCTGAGCCTGCAAAAATAAAACGAAATAGTATACCCTGATTTTTTTCCATCAAAGAGATCGCATCGGTCATATTAATATCGGGTACATGTACCAATATTTGCGCAGCTTGGTATTGTCTGATCGCAAGGCTCATTGTTTCGATACTTTGTTCATGTGTATTGATGAATGATAAGTAACTATTTAAGATACCTTGCTTTTCTAGTATGGACATGATCTCAGCAAGATGTTCTTGATGACATACTACCAGTAAATTCTTTTGATCATGCAATAAAGTATCTGTTTTACTCTGACCGGCGATCTTTTTCTTGAACTGGGTAATTAAACTGAAAAATTGAATAAAAGGAATCAACAGCCATCCCAATCGATAATGTTTCTGAACAAAGATCTTCATGGCCTGAAAGAAAATGGCCGTATGAAAAACACTTTGATGTTTGGAACTCTGTCCTTTATAATGGATCACTGCTGTTTGTCCGAGGTAATGAAGTCTATAACCGGCTTTTGAAATACGCAGACTAAGATCAATATCTTCACCATACATGAAAAAGTCGGTATCAAATCCACCGAGTGAATCGAGAATATCTTTACGAATCATCATGAAAGCGCCAGCCAATACTTCTACAGGATGATTTTCAACCGGAGAAAGATGACCAAGAGCGTAACGATTGAATATGCCGGAAGAAGGGAAAAGTTTTGCGAGACCACTTAACTTAAAGAAAGCTGTTTTGAGTGTTGGCAATGCCCTTTTACTTTCCGGAAGAAATTCGCCAAAGCCATTGATCATTCGTATACCCAATGCTCCTGTTTGCTGATGGGTTTCAAAATGGTTAAGGCAAGTAGACAAAACATCAGTAGACAATAAAGTATCCGGATTTAAAAAAAGAACGAATGAGCCGGAAGCTTTTTGCAATGCTAGATTATTGGCTTTAGCAAATCCCAGATTGATATCTGATCTGATAAACTGTACCTGCGGAAATAGTGGTTGTAGAATAGGAATACAATCATCGACAGAACCATTGTCTACCACAATGATCTCCGTATTGATGTTTTGAGAGGCAGTCAATACAGTACGTAAACACTGTTCCAAAAAGGGACGAACATTGTAATTAACTATGATGATACTGAGCGTCAAATGCTTGATTTCAATATGCAATAATAAACAGAAGCCTTTGATTCACGCTTGTTCCTTGAATCTTGTTTCTTGTCCCTTAACCACAGGTTCGTTATTTTTGCGGATATGTTGAAACAAACACTCATCAAAGCAACCGAGGCGGGAGCCGCACAATTACAACACTTTTTCAACGGACAATTTACGATCAGCAACAAAGAAGGGGTGAATAACCTAGTAACAGAAGCCGATCACGCTGCAGAGAAAGCTATTTTTGAAGTGATCAGACAAGATTATCCTGATCATTTCATTCTGAGTGAAGAAACGGGGGAAATCATTCAGGATTCTTCTTATAAATGGATCATTGATCCAATAGACGGAACAGTGAATTTTGCGAATGGAATTCCTATTTGTTGTGTGAGTATAGGAATTGAACAAGATGGTGAAATGATTTTGGGCGCAGTATATAATCCTTTCATCAATGAATTCTTTTTTGCACAAAAAGGATTTGGCGCCACACTCAACAATAAAAAAATTCAAGTAAGCGATAAAACAGAAGTGATCAAAAGCTGCTTGGTAACAGGCTTTCCCTATACTTATTTGGATATGGAAAATGGTCCTTTGCAAGTCTTTGAAAAACTAATACGTAAAGGTGTTCCTGTAAGAAGACTAGGGAGTGCTGCTATTGATCTGTGTTGGGTTGCAGCCGGACGTTTTGATGGTTTCTATGAACATAAATTACAAGCTTGGGACAGCGCGGCCGGTTTTTTGATGGTAGAAGAAGCAGGAGGAAAGGTCACAGATTTCAAAGGGAACACTTATTCGCCTTACCAGCCACATATCATTGCAACTAATGGAAAGATACACGATGAGCTGGTGGCTGTTGTAAACGGAGCTCCGGTGAGAAATTAAGAATGTAGAATATCGAATATCTAATTTCGAAATTCAACATTTATTATTCATTATTTATATCTGCATTATGAGTGAAACAAGAACAGAAATAGCAAGTTTGGGTGAGTTTGGATTGATTGAGCACTTGACAAAAAATTTTGAGACACATAATGCCTCTACTATTCTCAGTGTAGGTGATGATGCAGCGGTCATCGATCATTTTGGAAAACAAACAGTGATCACAACAGACCTACTGTTAGAGGGAATTCATTTTGATCTGATGTATACACCATTGAAACATTTGGGATACAAAGCAGTAATGGTGAACCTAAGTGATATCTATGCGATGAATGCCACACCAACTCAGATCACAGTGAGTATTGGTATCAGTAATCGTTTTAGTTTGGAAGCGATTACTGAATTTTATGAGGGCGTTCATTTTGCTTGTGAAAAACATAAAGTAGATCTAATCGGAGGTGATACATCTTCATCTGTGAAAGGGTTTGTTATATCTGTTACAGCCATTGGTGAAGTGGCTCCTGAGAAATTTGTAAAAAGAAGTACTGCTTCCAAGGGTGATTTAATTTGTGTAAGTGGTGATCTGGGAGGAGCTTACCTCGGACTTACATTGATGGAGAGAGAAAAAAAGATATACCTCGAAAACCCGCAGGTTCAACCTGATCTTGAGAATGAAAGCTATATCGTAGGCAGATTATTAAAGCCGGAAGCCAGAAAAGAGATCATAGATTTTTTTGAACAAAACAATATTGTTCCTACTTCCATGATGGATGTGAGTGACGGTATCAGCAGTGAAATTTTACATATCTGTAAACAAAGCGCCTTGGGTTGTCGTATTTATGAGGAGAAGCTTCCTATTGCAGAAGACAGTCGAAAAGCGGCATTTAAATTCGGGCTTGATCCTACAGTTTGTGCATTGAATGGTGGTGAAGACTATGAATTGATTTTTACGATGAAGCAGGATGATTATGATAAGATAACGCTCAATGAGGACATCAGTGTAATAGGCTATATGGCGGAGTTGGAGGAAGGCTGCAAGCTATTGACAAAGGGCGGCAACACTTTTGACATCACCGCTCAAGGCTGGAATGCTTTTCAGCAGTAAGAAACTATGAATCATATCCGCATTACTAGTATCGGATTTTTTTTGCTGATCTTGTCAGTGAATATTTGTGCGCAAAAGTCTCCGCTACCTTTACCCAAGATGGCTGCTTCAGCATTGAAAGAAGACTTATACATTCTCAAAAAAGTATTGGAGGCCAATCATCCGAGTTTGTATTGGTATACTTCAAAAGACAGTGTTGATTATTACTTTCAAGAGACAATAGTTGGCATCACCGATTCATTGAATGAGGTTGAGTACAAGAATAGACTTTCTAAACTCATCGCACCATATCGTGACTGGGAAAC
>OGVO01000090.1_pt1 | contig 15717 bp, 21 predicted proteins | sample 1575771 | NCBI WGS metagenome assembly OGVO01 (sample SAMN07581527, study PRJEB24739) | freshwater metagenome | place: Singapore | collected 2015-01 | reverse complement strand
GAATTGAAGCTCCTTATGTTGCTTCTTATATCCACGGTGCAAACCGTATGGGTGTATTGGTTGGTTTGATCGCAGAAGCAGCTGAAGCTGGTAAAGATGTGGCTATGCAAATTGTTGCGATGAATCCATTGGCAGTAGATGCAAACAGCATTCCTGCTGAAACCATTGAAAGAGAAAGAGCAATTGTGGTAGATACCATGAAAGCAGATCCTAAAATGGCAGGTAAACCGGATGATATGATCGCTAAGATCGCTGAAGGTAAACTGAATGCATTCTTCAAAGAGAATACATTGTTGGCACAAGCTTTCGTAAAAGATGGTAGCATCACTGTAGAAGCTTACCTGAAAAATGCAGGTAATGTAACTGTTACCGAATTCAAGCGTGTGGCTTTAGGTTAATTTATTCAGACCTTTTTATAGTAAGGGAGATGAGCGATCATCTCCCTTTTTTGTGTTAGACCTTTTGGTAAGATGGGGATCAATGGCTACCAGGCTCTCGATGATCATAACTCAATACCTCACTCAATTTCCAAATACCATCCTCTATCAGCCATACATGAGTGAATTTGGCGGTACTCGTATGTACATCTGATTTACCTTGTTCTCGTATATAAAAATGATGTACTCCCATTTGAATAGCACCGTATAGTTTTCCGTTGTTGTATAGTGGAAATACTTTTAAACTACTTGCATCTACTTTTCGAATCGGCTTTTTAGTAGAAGGGGCGCAGATGTATTGTTTGATATTCTCAAAAAATTTGGTTCTGTCCTGAAAACCACTTTGATCATGATAAAATTTAAGATCACGAGCCATGCGACTTTCCAGATAAGCGATGTCACATTGATTGAAACTACGTTCAAAGAATAGACTGTCTTGTTGCTTGAGTTCAAGGAAGAGGGGGGATTGTTGATCAGTTTGTGCTAGAACTACACTTGCTTTTAGTACGAGTAATAAAAATGTACTTATTATGTGTTGTATCATCTGTCTATTTTCTGTAAAGAATGCTTTAAGATAGCTCTTTTGGAAAAGGCTCACTACTGTTTGCGCTTAAACTTTTGAAAAGTTTTAAGTGTTTCCGAAAATGGGTGATCCGCATTTTCTCATATCTCACCACATAATCATGTGGTTGCATCAACACACTGTAACATCTAAGTTCGTATTGCGTTTTATCACCAAATCCTTTGCATGAAACAGATCCTTGCACTACTTATTTTATTGATAGTAAGTCACAAATCCTGGACACAAGTACAAATTCGTATTCAAACTGATCCTTCTTGGAACAAAACTTTTTCCGGTAAGCTCTACCTATTTACCCAGAGCGATACCACCAAACGTATTCCCAATAACCCCGATCCTTCTCAAGCCATGTTTGCATGGATGGTGAAAGACGTAAAGAATGAAATAATACTTTCTTTAGACCAAGCCTCTAGTCAATACCTACCCGATGGATTATCCACTTTAAAACCGGGTTACTACAAAATAGCCGGCGTTTTGGATTCTGATTTTGAAGAGAGAGGCAGTTTCAATCCGGGTAATATCTATGCACGTAAAGAAGTGATGCTTCATGTGAATGAAAAAGGAGAAGGTAGTACCACTATCGCCTTCAATTCAATGATCCCTTCCCGATCTATCCGCGAAACGGATCAACTAAAAGAAGTCATCCTGAAAAGTAAACTACTCTCTGATTTTCGTAAGAAAGATATTTTTATGAAAGCTGCAGTACGTTTACCTGCTTCCTATAAAAATGATAGCGCTCGCTTCTATCCTGTCGTATTCGTAATACCGGGTTGGGGTGGAACTCATTATGATATGCAAAGTCCTATGCCTGCAAAACGTTATGGTATGGATCTGGGAAAAGACAAGATCTATGTATACCTCAATCCTGAAACACAATCTCCATTTGGCTTACATGCTTTTGTTGATTCGAGGGTGAATGGTCCTTGGGGGAAGGCTTTGGTAGAAGAGTTGATCCCACATTTAGAAAGTAAATATCGTGTCGTTAAAGAAGCGAGTCAGCGTTTCGTAATGGGACAAAGCACAGGTGGTTATGGCTCACTATGGTTGCGGTTGAATTATCCTGATGCATTTGAAGGATGTTGGTCTGTATCGCCTGATCCGGTAGACTTCACTTCTTTTATTGGGATCAATTTGTATGAGAAAGGCGTAAATATGTATACCAATAAAGAAGGGAAAGAGAGAGGTATATTTTTTATGCAAGGAAAACCAACGATGACCACCAGAGTGATGGCTGCTGTTGAAAATTTTACAGGAGATGGCGAACAACTACAAGCATTCGAAGCTGAGTTCGGAGTGCCTGATAAAAACGGTAGACCTAAGCAAGTGTATGATCATATAACCGGAAAAATAGATGCAGCAGTGGTAAAAGTTGGGAGCCCTATGATCTTGGCAAATACATTCAGCGTAACGCTTCAAAACTTACCAATAAATAAATCGGAGGAGAATCTAACTAGTTCTGAATATATCGCGCCAGCTTGAATGCTGAGGTTTATTCAAAGTGAGTAATTCAAGCTGCAGCGTAGTGAACTTTGCAGGTCTGCTGCAGTTCTCGACCGATGCGACCAACAGTTGTTGACAGATCCTCTTGCCGAGACCGCTGAAGGGAACGGCCCACCGTACGGCAGCACGTCACAAGGACATGGCCGGGCTCCAGCGGCTTTCGATTTTCTGATCGCATCTGCTGGGAGAGGCTTAACAACAGGAAGCTCGATCGCAGTCTCGCCGATTCTATAAACTCATCCGATTATTCGGATATCGGACCACATCCCGCCCCGTACCCTTCTAAATACCTAATAGCATATTGTGGTGCTAACCTAATCCAGTGGGATTCCCTAGGATTACTCTGGGCCGATGGTAGAATTCGCCCAACCCGCCCCAAGGGAATACTAGATTATGCTACCTATCGTCACTATAGGGATAACACTAGGGAGTCTGATATTCTATCCGGGAGATACCCTAGGGAGATGGCCTATTCCCTATGGTACTATGGGGATGCCTACAATGCTATAGCATTGTTGTCTAGGGGTTCCCCTAGGTTGGCATTGTTTCTGATATCATCCAAGGTACGCCGATTCTGCGGTTTGGGGATTGTACGGGTCAAGACTACTAGGGGATTCACTAGGGAATATCCCCTACACCCCGAAACAATCGCGGATAGAACCGATATTATCCAGAGTATCCTTGCGAATCGTATCGCTATGGCAAGGGAATACCCTAGTCTGCCGGCGTGGTGTATCTATTCGGGCGATACTTACAGGAAAGCACCAGACAAGATAGACAATGCTAGGGTATACCCTCACATTGCCAGTATTATCCTTGGCTGCGACAGGGAATACCATAACAAAGCCCGAACGCCAGTGGGTGGTTATTGGCTCAAGTATGATGCCAAGGATAATACTTGGAATCGGCACGATATCCCCGAGTATCGGTGGGGCGTGTTGCGTCGCCAGTATGATAAGGCAGAATCGGATGGTACGCTGGACACGTTCCCCTATCGGTTCCACCGATTCATCCCCAATACAATCAAAGAATACTTGGGGGACCGTGATTCACGCCCCGATTATGGTACCATTCCAGATATGGGTAAGTTTATCAGCATCCTTACAGAATCCGAACAACGGGCATTTGAGTATCTCGCGTGCGTTTCAACGTGCTGTACTATAACAATGGTAGAACATTGTGCACAAGTGAAGCATGGTACGGTTGCAAACATTCATCATAAACTGGAGAAGTACCTACTGGCATCGTTGAAGGGCTGATACCCTTCTAATAACCTAACCTGGGCCCCGGCCCGTGAAGGAATCGGAACAAAGTTCCCATTCCCAGGGGACACTCTATGCCCACATATTTTAGCCTGGGGGTTCCCCCAGTCCGCGTTCCGAACAAAACCCGAACAAAAAAATCTTCAATAATCCGCAAAGATTCGGGAGATGTTAGGGTAAACCTTGCTATATATGGGTGTTCGTCCAATACACTTGGATGCACCAAACAATCAAACAATCTTTGCAGAATCGTGATACGATTCGGGATTCGTTTGGATAAACCGTGCTATATATAACATGGGAGAATACACTTGGCTTGGAAACTTGCAACCGGAGCCAACCGCCGCATCCGCCGGAGTTTCGTGACTCGTGGTACTGGGCAGGTGGCTGGTTGGATTGGTGGTATGTATTATGGAGTGGAAGTCAAGGATATCGACGGGTCCTGTGCCCAGCGAGCATACTTGATCAAACGTCAGGAGGAACGTGCGGAAAGATTCTGGGCTAGTCCAGCAGGATTCGCAAGGTCGATGGAATTGGACACCTTCTAACAACTTAGGACGGTCTAACGATCGTCCAAAGTCTTTGGTTATTCACCTCATCCTAATAACACATCACTCGATGTGTTGGATATAACCGAATAACCTGTCTGGAGAATATCATGATTCTTGTTCGTGAAGCGGATTGTTATGACTACGATCCCCACCGCGATATCATCACCTCCGATGATATTGGCAACGATGTGGCTACGCCACTGGCATGGGAACAGGATTACACATATCGACCTGACCCCGAGGTCGTGCGTTATGCACGACTGGAAGGTCTGCGGGACGCCATGGTCGAGGAGATGGGCGTTCTGGTCAGGAATGGAGATGTTCAAGGTATCAATGCGAAGATGAAGGAGATCGCTGAGGTCGAACGTGAGATCATGGGATTCTAATGGGCGAGTAGCCCGGAAAGGACGGTAAACAGTGGAGGTCTTTGTTGGCGTAAACACTTACGCCGGTGGCGAGTTTCTATTCGTGTGCCGCAGCTTTGACGCTGCGGTGCAAAATATGAGAGAGTACCAAGGCAATGTAACTGTCTCATGGGACGAGGCTGAGCAGTGTTACGCCGTCTATCTTGGAACTTGGCGGTGTGGTAACATCCTGAGGAAAGAAATTTGATGGGCACAGCCCAGAAAGGACGGTGAATCGTGCAGGAAATGAGGATTCGCAAGGGCAAAGCCAACTGTTTGGCTGGATGTCGGGGATGGAAACATTCCCGGTTTGCCAAGCAGGTGGCTCATCGCCGGGAACGCAGGGCAGCGAAGTTGTTGATGGAAGTCCCCTTGAAGATTGGGGGTTACCACAACTAACCACACCTCGAATAGTTAGGACGAAAGTTCTAGCTATTCTTTGATTGGGAATTGTCCCAGTCTTTTGGAGACCTGAAATGTCGAATCAAGACATGGCGATCAAAGTGATCGCTAAAGCGAAGGAACTGATGGACCTTCCTACTGAGGTTCTGATGGAGAAGGCGGGTGTTCCTGCCGATGATCCTCAGTTGATGACCCACAATGAGCTGGTTGAATACCTGCTTATCGATGAGTTTGTGTTGACCTGCTGAGGACCATGTGGTCCAGAAAGGATGTTGACGTGACAACGTTGAATCTTGCGAAGATGGTTCGAGTGTTGGAACTATCTGGCAATTGTCCAGGATCTTATGATCCTGATGAGGTCAAGTACTACCAGCAGGAAGTTGAGTATCTTCATCAGACGTTGTCTGAGGAAGAATACAAACAACTTCACGCGGCTTATCGCCGTGTGACAGAGAAGGTTGGAAGGAACTTGGCAAAGTTGGCCATGGCCGATTACATTCCCTATTTCAGGGATCGATTGGACATGGTTGATTTGTTTCGTCGTGGGATTGTTGGGGGCGATGGTATCATCGAGATCGTGAGAATCACGAAGGAAGTGGACTGGCCAGAAGATCATGAGTTGTTCACACTGGCAGTTAATCCCCAACGATGGGCCATGGGCACCATCATGGAACTTGAGGGATATGTGGCCGATAACGGGCCCATGTCGAAGTTGATCACAATCACGAAGTAGGGACTAGTCCCTACAACCCTGTGGGACAAAGTACTAGAAAGGTGCACGTGTCAGTTCGATATTACCTGACAAAGAAAGGTGGAGATGGTACGCCAGTGCTACCTGTCAAGATCGACGAGGAGTTGTGCAAACTTCTCGGTGTGCCAGTGCATGAAGAAGATTACATTCATGGCTGGTGGGATGTGGTGGGCATGATGGCTGTTGTGAATCAGCCACTCGACAGTACAAGGGTACGACAGATTTACTTCGATCAACCGAGGTTGTGTCGTATTCTGGACTTTCTTGCAGAGCATTACACTTTGGAAGCGGGTCGCTGACCCAGAAAGGTGGTTATTTCCGTGGAACCAATTCAATTCGCTCAACTGTTCTTCATCGTGGGGCTCGCTGTCTTCATGGCAGCTTGTTGTTTAATAGTTCCCATTTCCAGCGAGCAACAACAGGACGCCGAATCCTGATTCAATCGGCATTACGACAACAGGGGTGAAAACTCCTGTTGGTCTTTTGGTGGATGAGTCCACCTTACAAGCAGAGCGAAGCCCGGTTGTGTTAACCGAGCGTAGCTCGATTGGTGCTGAGGCACCAGAAAGGAGTGCCTCTATGAAGGCACTGCTGCATCAGTGGTCACGGAAAGAACTGAGGGATATCGTCGCTAAGGTGATGAAGTTCCTCCCTGATAACGAAGGCGTTGTCAGGATCAGGCAAACCTCTTGGTGGGGTGAGTCAACGTGCATTGAGTACTCGGTTAGCACCGAAGACCTCGCACTCTGGAGATATGTCTTTGAGATCTTGGATCGTGGTATCAACGACGGGCACACGCCCGTGGTTGGTAAAGCGTCCTATCTCAAGGATGGTCGTCTTCATGATGGCGGAGTCGTTTGGCTTGTTGACCGCGTCTCGGTGTCACGTTTGATTCCTCTGATCTTGAGGTATCGCCAGATGTGCCTCCGGCACGAGCGGAAGGATCTTGGTCCCCGGCCAATGGAAGCTCCTCCTTAAGGTACGTCGGTGATGCCCGGCATCATCTATCCCTTCGAAGGAAAGGGTTTGTATTACCAGAGGATCAACGTTTGCGACGCAGACGGCACGATCATCCGCGTGTTTCATTCCGAGACCGATCTTGACACGCTCGACAAGCCCGTCAGCAGGGCGACAGATTCAGCCGAGGCCAAGGTGGCCAAGGTGAATCACGGACGTGTCAACGTGATTGTCGTTGGGCCTGACGGCCTGACGAAACACGAGAGAAAGAGGCTGAACAATCTCAGCAGAAAGGAGTTCACAGACCATCACGAAAAGACCACGAAGTCACAGGAGATCAGGCTAAAGACGCTTCCGGCTGGCCATAGCGATATGGCAATTCAGGAACGTTTGAAGCGACTGGCACAACTGCGTACTGCGTGGTCGAACGTCAACGACACGGACAAGAAGTTGCTCAAATGGTGGAAGGGGCAGAAGGAGACCGACCGCAAGGTTGTGAACCGAATGCTTCGTCAGGAATTTGAGCGACTGTGGGCTGGATATGAGTTGGTCTTGTATCCCAAGCTCCCAAAGAACCTTGTCACTGGTGAGTCGCCGTCAGACCTGTTTGATGCTCTGCGTTTGGCAAACGTGGACAGCACCAAGCCAAAGTTTGCAGGCGAAGGTGTGGCGTGGTCTTTCAGACCGCGTCCCACAGCCAAGTGGGCTTGGAACGAGGCGGTTCGTACGTTCTTCGCAATGGGCTGGCTGCCCACCAAGAAGAACAAGACTGTTCAGTTGTTGAAACAAGCCTATGGAAGTTGGACAACACCGCTTATCCCGGTGCCCGACCAAAGCACGGCTTGGACTCAACCGATCATGAATCGTATCGGCGACATCGCCGAGGACATCATGCGTGACAGTCAGATCGATCCGCTCAATCCTTACCAAGTGGTCATCACCTACGAGGACTTCTTTGTCTATTGCCTTGGCTTTGCCAAGAAGCTGCATCGCCGCAACCCGCGTCGCCAAATGCCGGACGTGATTTGTGATGTTGCCCAGTATGTGACTGGTAGCATGGCCTTTGCCATCTATCAGTGGTCAACTGGCGACAAATTGAATCGACGTACGACTAAACTGAGAAATCAGTGGTGGCGATACGGTTGGTCGGAATCGGAATTGCAGGCTCATGAGGCCGAGTTGAATTCGCCCAAGGTGATTGGGTGGATGCCTCCTCGCACCTTTGAGACCCTGTATTCTGTTCCGAAGAAGCGAGTGCCGAAGACGCCCAGCGGTGAATTCGACGAGTCACGTTGGTCCGAAGCGGACTGGTGGGACTACGAGAATCAACTGCGAATCATTCCCATGCCCACCAAGCCGAGGGCAACCATCACCGCTCCCGTTGGCAACAACTGGGGAGAGATGGCGGCCCAACGCAAGGAAATGGAAGCGACCAAGAAATTGGTTGATCCTTTGCACGTGGATGGTTCGCATGGCCTTGGTCGTTCTCGACGCTTCTTGATGATGGCCGGTGCAACCGCGTACGAGTTGACCGATGAGTTGTATGGAAAGCCTCGGATGTTGATGATTCGGGCGACAGGCACCATTGAAAGCCTGAAAGGCCGAAAGAAGCGACTCCGGGGCTGGGTTGACTCGCTCCATCCCGATCCCGAAAGGGCTAAGCGTGGTGAAACCACGAAGGTGTGGGGCTGGAAGACTCGCGAGCACTTGAGTGCAACTGTGGATCGACTCATGTCGGCCCCCATGTTGGAAGATGTGCAAGTGACCCATCAATTCCGACCGGTCACGATTGCCACCTACGACACTATCCCCGACTACACTGATCCCGCCGGTCGCAGGACCAAGCGGGTCATCAGGAATCTGACCATCTCACAGGTGCGTCAGAAGGAAGGGAAGTTGGAGTTCCTCGAAGCCATCGAGGGACAGAAGGCGAGGATGGCATCGGCGGGCAAAGACTTCTATTCAGATCCTGAAGCACGGCTTCAGAGGAAAGAGGAGAAGATGATTCTTCGCCGCATCGGTCGAATGGCTATCGGCAGATTCACTGAACTCGAACTGGAAGCGATCAAACACTTCCTTCGACACGGTGAATTCCGTCGTGGCGATCACCCGAAAAACATCCTCAAGAAATTGAGGGACACGGGCGTCATGATGGGTCTCAAACTCTAACAATTCGGGGGGCGAAAGCCCCCCGTTTTTGATTCGCAACGCTTCTCGTGAAGTGGTATAAGACGAGGGCCAGCGGCCCAGAAAGGAGGTGCCACTATGAATGAGTTGGACAACCTGGAGCGATGGGTCGTGATGATCCATCCTAGGGCGAGAGGCCCGCCCTTTTAAAATGCCTCGACATCTTGAACAAGAGGTACCCGTCAGGGGAGTATGACGCTGGATAGATTCCAGCTCGACTAGAACGAGGGGTAGGTCTCCACTTTTTCCCCAGGTGTTTCCACTGGGTCCGTGTTTGGTTATACTGGGGAATACCACGGATATTTGTGCTCTTTGGTTCCCGATGCTACTGGGAACCAGTGGTAGGTATACACCACACACCACACCACACACACCACACTATAACTTATCATCCTAATCGGTGATAGGTTGTATTATACATAACTAGAATGGATAGTATCATTCTAGGATAGGTATTGTATCCGCTTCCCTTTAGTGGGATACCTAATCGGCTTAGACCGATGATGGTAGAGTGTTTGCAGTACGTTCGGGGATTACCCGATATCCTTAGAATGTTATTATACCATTGTAGTCTACCACCCTGTAGAATCGCGTAGGCGGATGGGATGCCAGAATAGGCAGGGACCGTAGTAATACGGCATCCGTAAGGATGACGACGACTCCAGAAGGGATAGTCGTAATAAGTCCTATTCTAAACACACACTACCATCGCTCGATGGGAATAAGTGATTGGGTGCCGAATGACGTAGGTATTACCGCGTCTAATAAGTTCCCATTCCCTGTGTGCTGTGAGTGGCCGCCTTATTAGGGGTGTTAGTCAACTAATACGTATAGTCAATAGTTAGATACTATGGACCGGGCGGAATGTCCGAGATAACCAGTGTGGCCAAGGTCGGCCATCATTATAGTCGCACTTTCTATAGTGTAATTGATGTATCTGGCGGTAGGAATGGCCCCCGTTACCCCAGGGTCCAAATAGAAACTAACTAGCGTAAAGACAAACAACAGAACAAACCAAGGGATTAGTCCGAAAGGATAGTCCCTTGCTTCTGTAAGTGTAAGGCAAATGTAACTATGCTTGTTGCGTAGTCGCAGATGTCTTGCAAATACACATTGGGCTTAGCCCAGGAGTTTGTGTAGTATGAACACAGCAGCAGAAGGACAGAAAGCCACTAAGATTGTCGCCGAGGCCGGTGCCGCCCCCGAAAGCAACGGGTTGGCGTTGTCGCCCGACGAGTTGACGTCGCCGGCGTTGCAGGAATGGTCCTGCGACATCGTGGACGTTGGCAACGACATTCGTCAGTTGGCTCGTGACTTGACGCACGCAATCAGTCCCGGCGTGTTGCGTGGTAATGTTGATTCTGAGGCCGTCATCCGGTCTCGTTTCGACGAAATCATGGCCAACACCTATGGTCCGAAGGGTGTCATCGCCCGCGGCCATGCGTTCCGTGACGGCAAGACGGCCAAGAATGAGCCGGCCAGTGGTCTCACGACCACCATTCCCCTTCGTGGCAAGGGCGGCGTGGTCACTGAGATGATCACGGTGGGATATCGTGCTATCTTGGATGCCCTCACCGGCAATCAGGAGAGCGGTCGCACTCGTCAGGCCGTCATCGGCTTGGTGAAGGAACGGAATCGCAAGAACAACAACTAAGGGGACGAAAGTCTCCTATAACCATCTTCTCGGAAATGTTGGGGGGCAAGGTACATGGTCCGGCCAATACCAAAAGGTCGAATCAAGTATCCTTGCTCCCCTCCTATGGATTGGGGTAGTCCCCACCTATTCTTGAGAAGTCAACAGGGTTTACCTCACCAGTCCGTAAAAAACAAATCGGTGGGCCGTAAGGTCTGCCCGGTATAACGAGGTCGGTTGGCCAAACCGTGAGTCCAAGACGACGGAGATATGGCCTGAACCTATAAGGTCTAACTAGCCTGTAGGTAAATAATACAGTTATCCTGGTGGGCGGGGAAACTCGTCTACCAGATTTCAAAGGGGTTCTACCCCTTAGACCCCGCTTCTAGGAAATATTGTGGGCAAAATAAATAGGTCCGGCCCCACAACATATCCGACAAGTATTCTTGTCAACACTGTTGTCCCTTGGGTGTTGATAGGTAAAAATATAAAGGGAATAGAGATGGGTTGTTAGGACTAGACACTCAAATCGAAATCATAGTCCCCACCACTAACTTTGGTATTCTCAGCATAATAAGTGGTGAGCTAAGAGTTTGGACTGAGATAAATCGGTTGGGGTCGGGCTAATAACTCGGCCCCAACTTTTAAGTGTGTCGTCTAATTCTTAGGACACCGGTCATTGGGACCGGAGGTGGCGGGAGTCATGCACTCGCCCACACTATTTCTCAATAATTCCCTACAAGTTTGGGCGAAAGCCCAAATGTTCCCATTTGGTATAGTCGCGGTGTGGCCCACTTTTTATGTAAAGGGGTTGCTATGAACAAGTATCTTTGGGTCAGTATGGAGAGCCCTGATTACCAGCGTTGTAAACGTATTCTGGTCTTCAGGTTTCATCAAAAGGGACGTTGGTTCAAGGTCGCCAAGTGGTTTGGCCCCAACAAATTTGAACGGTTTCTTGAGAATCATTTGAATGTTGATGTCTCATATTAATAACGTCAAATCTTATGTCGCGGCCATAGACATTTACCAAAAATTTGGCCATTTCCACTGAAATACGGAACCAGTAGGTGGGAATTATCTAGAAGTTCCGTTGCGGTAGCCCAGGTTTCAAGAAAGAATGGGTATACCTAAGTTTTAAGTCTGCTTGTATATTCCTATCGGTGATATCGTGGCGGTAGGAATGAATAGCTTTGTCTGCTGGTCAGCAAAGACCATGATTACTAGGTCGCCCCATATGAAAGTATGGGTCGATTTTTTAGCATCAAAAACATGTCAAAATGTTTTGAACTTCTGAAATAAAGTGTATGCCATAGTATATGGCCTACAAAGATCGCACAAAAGCAAAATTATACGCTCGACAACACTACGAAAAAAACAAACAAGTCTATATAGAACGAGCTAAAAAGTTTACCAAACTACAAAGAATAAAACTACGTAATCTCATATGGGAATATCTTCTCCAACACCCCTGCCTAGATTGTCAAGAAACCGACCCTGTTGTATTACAATTTGATCACCAACGTGACAAAAAATTTCACATTTGCGACGGTATTAGACGTGGTCTTTCTAATAAGACCATGTTGGAAGAAATTGCTAAGTGTGAAATACGTTGTGCTAATTGTCACGCTAAAAAGACAGCGAAAGAATACGGTTGGTGGAAAAATAAGTTGGTCGAGTGAGATGAAAATCTCACCCTGCTATTGGTGGTAACCCCACCAAATAACATCTTTCTAGAAGGTGTTATTAATATAGATGGGCAAGACTCTAGTAAGTAATATCTCTGAATTACGTAGAGTGCCACGTGAGATTGAGTGGGCGAGTAGTTTGGGTCCCACAAAAGTGAAGTCCATACTTGATATGGAAACTGAACTATGCCCTGCGATACCAGCGAAAGTTGGCCAGGGTATTTTGTTGTATGGGCAGATTGTTCTGTTGCCCATTTCCAAACGATCCCCGTGCCTTTTAAGTGGCTGTAACATGGTACCTTCTAGAAGGTAGATGTGTTATGATGGCTAAGGCCCATCCGGGGTGACCGATTTCAATCTTTCACACAGTGAAAGTGTATATAAGCGTTTTGCCCACAAAACCACATTCTCTACAAGTATGATTGCTACGGCAATCATAGACCAATTACAAAAACCTATTTATTCTGCTTGGAAAACAGCATGTTTTCCCTTCGTTGGGCTAAAATCGTTTTTCTGTTCGTTTGGGGTAGCCCAGACGAATGTCTTTTCTAGATTTGGGGCATCGCCCCAAGGTTGGTCCGTGGATAACACCGGCGGATCAATTGACTAACTCTTTAGGTGGACAATGCTGCAACGGTCACAGATGCTCTGAAACAAGGCTAGAGTAGAGTGGGGCCCCAACTCTTACCGCCAAGTCCGCAACCACCTAGAGAGTTTTTGGTATCTCTCACCTCCGCCTCGCGGGGTTCGCAAGAATCCCGTGGGGTTTTCGCCCTTGGTAGTTGGTGTGTTTTTGACCCTATCCGGACACAAAAAGTGTGTTTTAGACCCTAGGAAAACACAAAATGCTCCGCACTTAGGACAAAAACCACCATAGAGATGATCAAAATCACCCGTTTTCCACTTTTTGCCACCCATTTTGACGCTAAAACGGTCGTTTTCTAGACCGATCAGTCTATTTTTGGGTGTTTTTGGCGATAAAAGTGGACTAAGTTGAAAAAAATCACCCCAAACCCACCCCGAAAGACGTTCTTTGTATATGTCTATATGATGTTTGTGGTCATAATAGGTATGAAAAAGGCGTTTCCAATGAAATAACGAAGGTTCTGGGAACTTATGGGCAAACCGGCGACTAGTATATTCTGCCCATAATTTCTCTAGAAAGTGGACCTTGTCCCTCGTGCTGGCCGCGTCCGCTGGGAACTTATCGAGAAGGTGGTTGAATGGGGCCGCTATAAAACCCACACTATAGGTAGTAGGTGGGCAAATCGTAACCCAATATGTGGGAATGGGCACTTTCCAACAATAAATGGAGATTGGTGTATGGGTATCACCTTGGATAATAATCCTCCCAATCTTGATATTGCTAAGAAACTAGTGGATAATCGCAGGAATTTAATGATGACGCACGCTTCGTCTAGACCATTGGGTCTTCCAAATCAAATCAACAAAACCATCGACTGGTTGAAGGACCATTATCCAGCGGGTAATGGACTCGCTTATGTTAAAGTTGAGCATTTCCCTAATGGACGAGGTGAGCGAGACTGTCCTTGTGCAGTAGTAACAGTGAATGGACAGGCTTTTCGATGTACCTTTCCAGAGCTTCCGCCGGATTTTAATCAGAAATGGATTGAGGAGGCGTAGCTGTGGTGTCTAATGGCACTGTATTTACTACCATTGTTAATGCTCAAGGTCAACCGGTATACACTGAGCCAGGCATGGATGAGCACTTTGAAGTCGCCACCTCAATTCAGCAAATAATGACATTTGACTACCCGTTAGGCGAACAAAACATGCTGGAACTAGTGGCTATGAGCAAAAGACTGAGGGCATCTGATCCTAATAGGGTCGAGGTCTTTCCGGCCAAGATAACAATTTCGATTGAAAAGGTGTAACCATGAGATTTATTCTGTCCGACCCCACAAAGACTCTATCACTTGTTACCACCTTCATGACCTTGGCTTATGAGGGTTGTGGTGGAACAACGGGCATGGGTTTCCTACAAGAACGCCATGGTATTAATTCCAACAATATTATGGGACATCTTGCTCGGAAAGATGTTTGGGGACAGCCGGGCGTTGTTGAAGTCCGTGGTGATTACGTTGCTGGCCGCATGGTCAAGACAGGAATTGTTTATAACGAAAAAGAAGGATGGGTTGAGATTCTTGACCATGACCCTAGTCCCGATTATCAAGGTTGGTGTATTGGCACTCCTAAAGATCCCGGCGTGCTTCAAATGTTCAATCTGAACAAAAGTCTAGCGGCTAAACACGATCGGAAGATCAACAAATACGGGTCGTATGAAGAACTTCTGAGTGCGGCAGCGATAACAGTGGGTGTGGAACTAGAATACAGTGCTGTGAGGGCCCGTATCTAGCGGGTGAATTATGAATGAGTGCCAACTCAACATTCTGATAAATGGCTATCCAGCAAATACAAGTGCGGATAGTCAATGCGTCCTAGACCATGCTCCGCAGGGCACGAGTCGTCAGGCATACATGGACCTGCGACACGCCCTTTCCCTATCAGGAGTCTGTCCGTTCGAGGGCCAAGACGGTGTCCCGGATGCTGAAAATGATCAATTGATCATGGATTTGGCAAAAACCCTTGCCAGACTAAGGACCGATAATAAATCCTTTAAAGACTATTACAATAGTCTATAAGGGTATTCTTGTGGCAGACTGGTAATGCAGCCGGGCTTGGCCCGGTGGATGTGGGTTCGAATCCCATCAAGAGTATTTGGGGCCTTTGGTCCCTGAGGGGTGGGGATTAATTCCCCACTGGTAACCCTAAGCAATAAGGGCTACATCTTTCGTCAGACGTGACGGGGACTTGGATGTAGATATTGCTCACTAGTGGTAGTTTAACACGGTAGAAATACCGGCGGTAAAACATGTATAACAAAACGCTCCATGGAGCAATTTGTTGTATGGATGTTGCGGGTTCAAATCCCGTCCACTAGTTTAGAATTATTTAACTCAAAAGGATCATAGGTATGGATAAGGACACTCTTCTTAGGTTAAAAAACCATACTGAACTTGTTCGTGAACTTTTAAACCATCCATCAAAATGGACTCGCGGTGCTTACGCCCGCGATCAAAAAGGCAACGCATGTAGTCCATTTGAGCCAGAAGCTACCTGTTATTGCCTTCGAGGAGCTTCATTAGTAGCCGGCCAAACATTTAGGAGTTCATCCGAATTTAGCAAGTTGTGTTTTGAAACAGCACGAAAGTTAGGATATTCAGAAATGCGTAAAGAACTTCTTGCTGTTTTTAATGATTCTCAATGGACATTCATATCGTGACTGGGAAACAGATCGGAAGAGCACACGTCTGAACTCCAGTCACTAATGCGCATCTCGTATGCCG
>OGVO01000089.1_pt1 | contig 15945 bp, 26 predicted proteins | sample 1575771 | NCBI WGS metagenome assembly OGVO01 (sample SAMN07581527, study PRJEB24739) | freshwater metagenome | place: Singapore | collected 2015-01 | reverse complement strand
TTTCAATTCGTTTAACTTTGTTGAAACACCTCGAGCTTATCAGCTCAACCTAGGACCTAATCAGGAAGTTTATCTTCTTAAAGATCTGAATGAGGAGATGACAACAAACTTAGACCAACTAAGCACTCAACTAATGGAGACTGAGTACCATTACAAAAATACTAAGAACTGGGACTTGCTAACAAGCATTGATATACAAGATGCTAATACTTACTTAGTGATAGCTACACGACAGACAACTGAAATTCCGGAACAAGCGACCAATTAATAGTTCGAAATGTGTAATTAATGGTGTGCCAATGTTGACGATCTTGTTTTTTATAGAATGCTTCAAACCCATTTGCGGCATTTAAATCTAGCAATTCGCCTGATAGTGTAGAGTTCGAAACAACATATTTCAAAATCTTGTTTTTTTCCTCAGTGTTCGAACTCAGGAAGATCTCAGGAAGCAGCTGAGCAAACCTAAATATCTTCAACGCCCGCACGTGGGCGACTTCTTTTTCTTCAGTAATTCTTTTAAGGTCTTCTGATAGTTGAAACTGACGATCTACAATTTTACTTTTCTGTGCTGCATACTCTTCAGGTGTCAATTCACCGTCTAATCTCATATTCAATAAATTATCAAGCCTTTCTTGATTCTTATTGTATTCTGTCTGCAGTTCATAAGACCGCCTTATATTATTTGCGTTATCGCTTGCAATCTCCTTTTTAAGTCTTTCTACAATAATACTTATAGAGTCGTCAGGAAACACTAAGTCACGCAAAAACTGATTAACATGCTTCAATAGTACTTCTTCCTTTACATAATGCTGATAATGTCGACACTTTCTATTAATGCAACGATAGTACACATACCGACCCTTCTTAAAGTCTGGATTGATACTTCGGCCGCATTCGCAAGTTAAAACCCCTCTAAAGACGGCTGGTGCAACATTTTTGACTTTGTGCTTCGTTTTTACTTTTCCGTTTAAAACATTCTGGCATTTATCGAACAGTTCTTTGCTGATTATTGCCTCGTACTTATGAGCATAGTTGCCAAAACTAGACTTGGCCACTCCATAATAAAATGGGTTGTTAAGTATTTGTGATATGGTTTGAATAGTTAGAGTTTTCGCTTTTTTTGGTTTGTAACCTCTTTTCTCTAACTCATCTGCTAGAGTTCTAAGGCTGTATAAGCCACTTGAGTATAACTGGAATGCTTGCTTAATTAGAGGGGCTGTGTCATCAAGGGTCATTTCACCATCTTTAAGCTTGTAGCCTGAAGGGGGATTGAATACGATCTGCTGTTGTCTTGCCTCAGCATTTCCACGTTTAACGTTCTCAGTTAGTGCAGTAACATAGGCTCGAGCAAACATAACTAGTACGTCCCACATCATTAAGTCACGTGAAGTACTATTTCTATTAATTATTAGGTTATCACCGAAAAAATGAAGTTCAACTTTTCCACTTATTCTAAAGTCCTCAAGCTTTACTGTTTCGCTATAGCTTCGCTGTAGACGATCAACTTTGTGGACAATGATTGCAACCGGATCTTTACGGCTTTTTATAATATCATAAATCTTATTAAACTCTTTACGCTTCTTTGTTGCTGATTCCACAAGTTCAATTACCTCTATGACTTTAATACCTTTTTTAAGTGCGTATTCGTGACTGATTCGCACCTGTGCAGGTGTAGAAAAGTTGTCCTCTTGGTCTTTGCTTGAAACTCTAGCTAAAATAATACCGTCCATAATTAGACGGATAACAAACTTTGTTGGTTTGGTCAAATTCTAGTTAGCACAAAACCAAACAAAAACCACCCCTTACGGGTGGAATTGTGGGGGTGACGACCATTCGGCGTTTCCCTAAACCTTAAAACTTAGCGATCTGAAGGTACTCAATTATTACTGTTTTGTGTCAGATTGTCAAAGGTTACCCCCTCCTTCTCAAACTCTGCGTCGAGTTCTGGGATAGGCAGGTACAGGAGGTGTTGGTATTTCTGGCGGAGGGTTTTAGGTGTACTTTGCAGCTTTTCGAGTAATAACCTCTCGTATGGCTGATCACTGAAAGTATGAATCTGAGAACCGATAGCAAAGTCGATTCGGGTATACTCTGGATTCTCCCGTTCAAAAAACGGCAGGACTTCCAGGCAGACTCGGATTACCTCACGTTGTTCGTGTTTTAATAATGATTCAAAACTGGTTGCTGGGGCTTCTCTAGCGTAAGCACGCCGATCAAAATCAAAGTACATAAATGCATAGTCATTGACGTTCACCGTGAATACATTTTGTGTCTTATTCACCAGTTCCCGCTGATCTTCGGATTGGAGGAGTTTAAGGATTGTTTGAGTTAAGTTTAGATTGGTTTGTGACATAAGTATTTTCAAATGCTGCAGGTAAAGGCTTAGAAATAATTAATTGGTAGCTAGACTTTAGCAAACTTTTAAATAAATTTTTTGCTTTCCTGTCCATCTTAGACCAAGTTTTGAAAGGGTGGTAAATTGAGTATTTAGGGTTAGTTGGAATACTCATATTGTGCTTCTCTAAGATCTTTTTAAGTTTACGATTAGTCATATATCACCATTTAATTAATTTTAAGTTTTCAATTTCTGCTTGCGTACGACCGAAACAGTTGGCAAAGTAGAGTTCTCTAAGGGTTTGGGGAAAGTCTTTATAAACAAAGTTTAATCGATTTGATCCAATATCTTGTAACTCTATTCTTAATAATGATAATTTGGCTATATATTCTGGATTCTGCTTACTCCCTTCAACCAAAATATACTCGTCTTGGTCGTCCTTTGCTTGAAACACGGCTGCAAGGATTTCACGCTTATACATAAGTTTGATTTTTGAGTGCCACCACTCGTTAATTTTATTTGGGTCTTTTGGGAGACCGAAATAATTAAACTCATCAATTATCACTCTGTATATATCATCATTTTTAGGTATCAACCCCCAAATGCGGTCTAATTGCTCGTTAAGCTGTGGTTGTAAGTTAGTCATAAAACAATTCAAGTAATTTATTTGTAATTTTATCTCGATTATCGCTTCGGTACACTAATCGCCATGTGACATATGTGTTAGGATTACAAACGGGTTGCTCTTCTTTGTATGAATAACTGAACTTTCTCTTTTCCAGTCCAATGCGTCTGGCATTCCAGACCAGCCGTCAAAGTAATCAGTCAAAAAATAATAATATTCTTTATTTAACCTCATAACGGCACTTACATATGCGGTCTCCCCGTCTTTGCTGATTAGTTTATCTCCAATTTTAAATTTAGACATAGTTATTTGTTTTTCAAATTAAGTAAATCTTGTTGAAACTTTTGTTGTTCTTCAAGTAGTTTCTGCCTAAATCTGCCTGAATAGTAGAAATCACGAATGACAAGTAACATTACAACAAACAGAGGTGTTGTAGTGATTAACACCGAAATTAAAAATGTATTATCTTGGCACATATTATAGTTGATTAAGTAAGTTTTCTAAAGCGTATTTGCGTTTTGGTAGTTCTTGATCAATGACTGAGCGAATAGCAAATATTCTATCTTTGTTATATTCAACCCACTCTTCTGGTTCTTCCTTAAAAATACAACTAAGATCGCCAAAACCAAAAGTGTATTCAATTTTGCTAGTCTTAGAGCTAAACACTGCTGTCATCCTGTTTTTGATATCAATATCTAGGATTGAGTTTGTCTCAATAAAATACAATTCAACAACCTGATCGGGCATCGACCCTAAGAATATTGCTGTTTCTTTAGCTGATCTGTATAAGTTAGATACATGGGCGAAGTCACCCATTGCTCGCTCTCTTGCCTCTGAAAATTCAGCTGCTAGATCATCTAAATTGACCATATCAAGACCAAAGTTTTTTTGAAGAACCTCAAGTTTGTCTTGCATACCAGCTATTTTAGCTAGTTTGTTTGTAGCCTCTTCTAAAGTAGATTTTAAGGCTTTCATTTTACTGTTGTTGAAAATATCCATATAGTTTAGTTATAAAGGCCCCGTAGGGGCGTGTTGTTAAATATAGTTATTAATTTTGACCCTTTTGGCTCCTACCCAAGGCTGAAAACCAGACTCTGAGTATATATCTAAAGAGATCTTGATATTATTATCAACATTGGTTAGCCATGCAATTAATTCTTGATTGCACTTGTCGGCTCGGTCACGGCTGTTCTGTGGTGTGCAACTTGGTCCGCCTAACTTAGCAATTCGCTTGCGCTGATACCAAGTGTTAACCTGCTTTAAGCCTGCGTCCATACCAGCTGAGTTCATGTCTGCGTAGATACAATTTCGGTAATCTCCACCGATTCTGTACTTAGCAGAACATACCCCAACTGTATCAGCCTTATATGAGCCATTTTCAGCCCACAATACCAGCGCAGCCTTCAGTCCGACACGTTCACCGTACTTAGCCGTAAAAGCGTCTCTAAGCTTGCTACAATTAGCATTAGCAGCACAACCTTCAAGGATTGTTTTAAAGGCTACCTTCTTGCCGTTTTTGTGGATATAGTAACCGTCTTCAATCTTAGTCCCAATTGTTGCTTTAGCCTGTTCAATTACAGGAGCTTGACTAACTGGTTCAGGTTGTTTAGTTTCTTCTTTAGGTTGCTCAGGTGTGTTCTCTTCATTTGCAGTGGGTTGAACTTCTTGAGCTTCCTCTAATTGATCTAGTTCATCTTGAGTTGTGGCTTGAACTATATCAGGTTCAGCAGCCTCAACGATCCTAGGTGTGTCGTTTTGAGTAAATGTGAATACTCCAACGATTACCGACATTATAATAAATAGTGCCATACAGGCGTTTTTAATTTCATTAGTGGCCTTGGTCTTAACTTCCGTAAGATCAGGCATTTTTGGGGGTGTTAAAGTCATTTTGTGTTTGTTTGGTTAAAAAGTTTTGGTTTAGTTTAACAATTCAGGGTTTTCAAAAATGTTTCCGATTACTTCCATTTTGGACACATATTTTGGCAATAATGCATAACGAATTGTACCACCGCCATAAGTTCCGTAAAAATGTATTCGATTCATTTGAAAGCCAATATGGTTATCTGCAGAATCATTGCCATGATAAAATACCTCGTATGAAGTATGTCTGTCATAATCATCTCCATCAGTTTTTTGCAGTAGATCACCCTCAAAAATTTCCTTACCGTTCTTGTCCAGAAGTCCGGTAAACTGAGACCAGATAACAACATTTTCAATGTCACTAAGCTCTAATACTGGCTCTTGGTGCAGTTCCAATGTTTCTAGTTTACTCCATTCTTTTGTTAATAGATTCCAAGCTCTAAGTTTGATTATTCTGTTCATAAACTAATTATTTAAATTGTTAATATTATTTAACCAGTCCTCTATTGAGATCTGGTCTAGTGATTCGCCGTAAATAGCGATAAAAGATAGTTGTTGTTCGGTCATATTTGTGTTTATTTAGTGCGTTAGCTAGGATCCGCCAGCCTGAAGGCTAATTTAGCTGTTGATTTACTTTTGCAAGATATTCAGCGTAATATTGGTCAATCAGATCAGTTATATCACTAATTCCTAATTTGTTAGCCTCCCTCATTGCTTTTCTTTTAAAAACAGCATAAAGGGGCTTACATTTATCACAACACCTTTCTTTTTTGGTGGTTTTGCAGTAAGTTTTTTTACAGAGCCTACAATCTGATAACGCAAATTTAAAAGTCATAAATTATACCTCCTTTAAGTTTTTTAAAGCTTCCTTAACCTCGTTCAAGCTGTAGGTATGCCCTCCGATCTCGATTGTCTCGACGGTGTCTTTTGGTTTGGAAACAGGGCGGACGGCGTAATGGGGAAACCAAAAATAGTCAGATTTGTCTGAGTTGTATATGGTGTAACATAAACCATCGCTATCATCACACCATGCCATGATGATGCAGATTTCGCCAACCATTTCTTTTTTTGTTTGGCTCCACCCCTCATAACTCCCACATTCCTTAGCCACTTCCAAGATCTCAACCTCTGTACCTTCTGGATAGATGGTTGGTTTTTTGTTTTCGTAAGGGTGAGGGACGGGACGGATTTGGTTGGGACGGAACCATCCATAACCGCCATCGTCAAAGAAAATCCTATATGTGCTGCTAGAAAGATCACTGTACGTAACGATTCCGACTTTTCCAAAATATTGAGAATCCTTATCAATTACCTCAAAATACTGCCCAAATTCGGGCTTAGTGTTGTTTTGCATAATATATTAATTATTCTTTAATTCTTAATTGTTCTACAGGGACGCCTAACTTGTCGGCAATCTCTTGTAAGGTTACTTCAGTAATGTTCTCTTGCTTAACTTCAACGTCTATCCCTGTAATTTCTTTGAAAATAGCAGGGTCAAAGTTTGGAAGAGCCAAGAATCGTTGTTTAGTTTCTTCATTGGCATTGCTCCACCAGTTTTGGCAAGCCTCCTCAAATGAATATTCTCGTAAGTATCCTTCACAAGTCTCCCAAGATGGGTTTTCTTTTTTCTCTTCGTCTGTCATATCTTCAGGAAGTATCCACTTTGTAAGCTCAATATTGGCGTAAACATCAACATCTCCTCTACTAATTCCTTCCACCAATCTGTTGAACATGTAGAATGGCTGTTCAACAGTGTTGAAATGTCCTGTAGAATAGTCGGTCTTGTTCCAGTTACCAGTGTTGTAGTAACCAGTGTTGCGGTCACCAGTGTTGTAGTCACCAGTGTTGTAGTAACCAGTGTTCCAGTTACCAGTGTTCCAGTTACCAGTGTTCCAGTTACCAGTGTTGTAGTAACCAGTGTTGTAGTAACCAGTGTTGTAGTAACCAGTGTTCCAGTTACCAGTGTTCCAGTTACCAGTGTTGTAGTAACCAGTGTTGCGGTCACCAGTGTTGTAGTCACCAGTGTTCCAGTTACCAGTGTTGTAGTTACCAGTGTTGTTATTGTTGTCTTGCATATGTTAGTTATTAAAATTAAAAAGGGGTTACAATATCCTCTAAATCAATATCAGTCGTGTCCTGCTCATCGTATTGACTAGTTGCTTGCTCCTGCTTAGGTTTAGGTGGAAAATCAAACTTAGTTACTACAATTTTGTAATAACGTTTGCCGTCGTTCTCGCTGTACTCAATACTTCCAACTAGAATTATAAAGCTACCTTTCTTGAAGTATTTAGCGATATTCTCGCCTGCGGTTCCCCAAGCCTGACAATCCCAATAAAGAGTAGAGTCTTTACCTTTGTTTTCAGCTATTGAGAAAGTTACAAACTGAGTTCCGTTTTTTGTAGTTCTTTGTTCCGGGTCTTTAGTAAGGCGTCCGGTAATAAATAGTGTGTTCATATTAATTTGAAGGGTTAGTATATTGTTCTTGTGTTTCAAAAATTTCAGTTGCAACCTCTGCCGGATCTGGAAGGTCGGGGACATTAGCTTGTTGCTGTTTAGCTTCCTGTACTTTCTTAACCATGGCTTTAAGTAGTTGTTTACCTTGTGAAGGGCTTAGTAAATCCAGAGATTCAACTTTGTAATGCTCTACCCAAAATTGGCTGATTACTGATACAGGCTTGCCTGTAATACTAGCAAGCTCTTCAATCTGCCTGATAATGTTACTTAGCACCTCCTCTTCAATATAGTTTGGTGTTGCTTGTGGCTCTTCAATTTCGCCCGGGACGTAAACAGGAGAACCGTTAAATACATCAGGACAGTAAGTTCTTGCCCCTCGGCTAATTGCCCGAGCAAAAAGCATGTCGCTTGCGTAATTCTTCCAGTTGTCTTTGTTAGTTAACCCCGCTCCTTTAGCCTCTTCAAAACTAAATGAGGCTTTACCGACTGACTCGAATTTATCTGTAAACCTTTCGTAAAATTCGATCTCACAAAGATCAGAAGTTCGAGTTAGTACTTTGTAGTTGTATTTACCGCTATTCTTAATCTGGGCTGCTAGTAGATTAGAACTCATGACAGGTTTTCCTTGAATAATGTTAATTCCGGTCATTGCCGCCATAGGGCCAACTCCTAATTCCTGCCCTGCCATTATTTTCACAACAGCCTTAGAAATATCGGTTGTATCTTTGAACCAGCCTGACTTAACAAAGTGGCTGGCTAGACCTGTAACGTTTTCAGCGGTTACAGATTGAGTAATTAATTGATTAGACATAAGTATATATATAAATTGGTTGAATAGTTGTTATAATGAAGGTAAAATTAAAACGAATAGAACCCATAGCACGGTTGCCCATGCTACGACTCTGACTAGTGTATTAGTAGACATCTGGATAATATTGATTTATTCTAAGATTCTCTTGTGATTGTCCGTACTGTGCACCTCTATGCTTAGGAATGTCATAAAAGGCTTCGTATCTAGCTTTAATCACCTTGAATTTAGAAGTTAAAAATTTGTCTTGTTTTGGTGTTATCTGAAGTCGGTTGTAACGTAAGTCACGACACAAATCTAAATAGATAAACATTAAGTCTTTAACTTCTTCGATTGTGCAGTTAACTACATCAGCCGATAATATTTGATCTAATTTAGATACCGACATAGGTTTTAGGGTTATTCTTTAAAAAATCTGCTAAGGCTTCGAGGGAAGCTGCCGTAATAGATGAGTGTTCTTGATCTGTGATTTCAATAGGCATATTAGGCGGTTAGTTCGTGTAATTGCTTAATAAAAGACTCCATTTGTTTAAGTACTGAGATTGCGGTCTGGATGTCTCCAGCTTCTTTAGCATTCTCAAACTGTCTGATATAATGATCTTGGATTTTGTCTAAGATGTTGCAGACCTTAAACTCGTTCTCAAAGATCTGATTAATTTCGTTAGGAGTCATATTAATTAAGCTTTTCACTTACGGCTGAAACCTCCCCTTGCCGATTTGGAGTAAATTCAAGATTATTTTTAGCTTCGTTATTGTTGCTAAATAAGATAGCTGCAACGGCTAAAATCATGAGTAGCCAAGTGAAAACTTGACCAAGGAAATTAAAAATGTTACTGTACATAAGCAAGTAATTAGAATGGTTAATTATTTGCACTTAGAACGGCGTAAGAGGCCGTTTTTTTCGTGCGGTTGGTAAAACACCGCCGGCAGCTTTAGGCTGCTTTGGGTGGTCGAGAGCCGGATAAACCGGCGATACTCATTTGGAAAAACAAAAATGTAAGCAATGGTCGGAACTTACAGCTTTAGCCTGCTTGTTCCGGTAATCCAATTGTCAAACGGTACTTTTTACGAGGTTGCCGACTCAGTTTCAAACCTTTGGGGCGAGCTTTACGCTCAGTAGTCTAGTTGACTGTTTACCCAGTTGCCGATGTAAACTCTGGTATCTATATGGCTTTTCAATTCGACTAGAGTAATTATAAATTGTTTTTAAAAAGTAGTCAAGTATTAAATACATACTAGACTAATATAAAGCCACAAATTCGACACATAATAGTCTATATAACGTCCTAATATTGACGTTTTATGGAATATTTAATACAAACTTACTGCTATTTTTTAATAACATTTTTTGGAAGTTTTTTGTATGCTTAAGTGGTTTTCTAAATTACCAATTTGGGGTAAGGTAATTGCATTTTTGTTTTTATGGCCGTTTTTAGGAGGTGCGTTAATCTGGAAAATTAAAATTAAAATATTCAGATATTCCGCCCTTGTTTTATGGGTTATTTTTGTTTTTGCTGTGTTAGCATTGGCAAGCCCGTCAACTACTACCAGCCCGGTCGCTTCTAATACAGAAAGCAATGCAAAAATAGACGCCCCCAAGACAGAAACACCAAAACCATCTGATGAAGAGATTAAGGCTCAGGAAGAAGAGAAAAGGAAGCCAGATGTTGCTATAAGTGGAAGTATCGAACCAGCTTTAGTTTCTGAGGGTGAAAAGGTTGTAATTAAAGTTAATGTTGAGAACAAAGACAAGACTAAAACATTAAAAGGTGTTAGGTTAAAGTTTCTAAACTCAGATTTTGTTAAAGACGGTCTTGTAATCGTAAACGTAATCGGAGGGTCCCAAGAGGGGAATGAGTTCATATTTGACGCTCCTGGAATGGATATTGAGCCAGGGGGTAAAAGAGTTTTAAATATTGTTGCAGTAGGTAAACAAAGAGGTAATTTTGAATCATCAATAATGGTTACTCCTATACTTGGAAAGGAAAAGTTTATTGAATATAACTTCCCAGATAAAACTGAAATGTTGGGGGCTAAATTAACAATTATTTAAATAGTTCTATGACAATACAATTTAATGCAGACGAATTTGACAGTGCAAGTGGGTACATTTTTTTAAGGCAATTAAATATTGATAATTATAAAATTAATGTAACTGTTATAAAATCAAATGATAATGAATGGGGCTATCACCTTTCATGTGACCGTTTAGCAGACAAGAATAATGCAATGTTTTGTTGTGGTAGGCCTTACAAAAGCTTTGAGGATTGTCTCAACGCAATGAATGAACAGTTAAAATTAATTAATCTGTAAAAAACCGCCTTCGGGCGGTTTTATTGACACGTTAATTATTATATAATTAAAAGTTGTGTGTCTGAAACTAAATCAAAAAATACAACAGGAAGAATAGGGTCAAAGGTAAAAATAGCTATTAAACCATTTAAAAGAGTAAAGTATAAAAATTTAATAAAACCTCTTGCAATTTTAATAACTCTACTGCTTGTTATCTTCTCATACACAATACTAATTAGACTCTGTTTTTGTACGTTCAGAGGTTACACTCTTAAAATAATAACCTGTCACGAAACCAAGTGACGTTCCAACTGTAGATCCTAATAGTGTAATTAATTGGTATAAATCGATAAAAAGATCTTTATTTCCTGAAACCCTATACATCAATGCATTAAAAACAGGAACAATTGCAACAGATAAAATTAGCAGAATAAAAAAACCATAAACAAAAACTTTAGCAATTTCTGATCTAGTGTCCTCCTGTTTTTCGGTAATATTTTTACTCTGTACAGAAACAGTTTTGGTTGTGGTCGCAATATTTTCAACATTACTAAGTTCTTTTAATATCAAATTTATATCAGGAGCCCCGTTAGAGGCTCCATTTTTAATATCGCTTAATTTTAGGTGCTCACCCATAAACTACTATGCTGCTTCAGTTTGCTTACTTTCAATTTTTTGCATTTCAAAAACAGCCTGTTTAGTTTCATCAAGTAAAGCCATTACTTCATCTTTTAGGGTATCAATTGTAGTGAATAGAGTATCTCTAGATGGGTCTTTAAGTTGTCGAGCAATTCCATACAACAAAATAATTTGCTCTAAAATTTTTGTTATTCTTTTTAAATTTGAACTAACTGTTTTACTTAAAATTGGATTAGTCATAGCTTAAATATTAAAATTAATGTTTTTGCTGAATAAAACAGATTAATACTATTTATAGTATTTATAATCTTGTTGTCAAATCCCAGCTTTTCACCAAGCTAATACTTAGCCTTACAAATCACAAGCACATTTTCACCTTTCTGATCTGCCGATATTTGCTTAACTTCAAATCCTGATTGATGAACTAAATTGATTAATTCATGTATATCAAATAAGTAATGCTGCCACCTAATTAGTTCAGATTCACGCTCTAACAGCACATTGTATTTGATGCCGTCAATCGTAAAATTGACCTTGTAATCTTTATCAAGTACTAATGACTTAACTTTACGTTTGCTGTTACCGTCATAAACTAATTTTAACCTGCATTCCTCAACGTCTACACCTAACAATCGTGGAATCCAGGCGTATTCGTCTTTACCTTCAATTCCTTTTACATAATCAAGGTTAGATCTATTAGAAATTGTGTCCAGGGATGAAGTGAAAACTAAAATATCATCTTCTAGCATTCCAGATCTGATGTTTAATAGGGAAGATATTGGAGTTGAGAGGTTACAAATTGTGTGGCCTAATAACAAAATTAGGTTGGTAGAGTCATTATTCTTTGCTGATAGCAATAATTGCTGAGGTTGAGTTCTTTCAAAATCAGTAACAATTGTTTTAATCGCAAGATCAGGATACCATTTCTTGATATTTCCTTGTGCCAAATCAAGCATTTCTGGACTAATATCTAAACCTATGTAGTTTTGTGGTTTAATCGCTTCAATTAGGTCTTTTACTGGGTAGCCGTTACCAGTACCTATGTCGATTATGTTAATGCTCTTATTTTTGATTAAATACTTAATAGATTCAAAACTGTTATCAAGTAAGTGTTGATTCTGATCTTTAATCTTTCCAAAACTGTTAAAGTAGTCTTTGTTCCATAACTCAGCCCCTCCGTTTTTATAATAATATTTAAGATTGATTTGTTTTTTGTTTTTGAGGTCCGTGAATAATTCAAGCTGCTCACTCACTGTAAATACTTCATAAAAATACGAGTCAACCGTATGCTCTTTTAATCCAGCTTGTGGTTTATATACTCTGCTTTTCTCTGCAAGTCTTTCTAACTCAGCAATATTATTCTGATTGTCAATAATTCGAAGTTTATTGTTCGAAGTGCCAAGTTCTAAATTATTATTCCCCAATTCTGCTTGCTCTATCCATCTAGTAATGGTTGACAATGCAACTCGGTATTTATTAGCGATTTTCGAATTCTGGAGAAACGGCATATTTTAGTTAAGTATAACAGAAAGCTTGACAAATTGCAAGTAATTGGTTAGAAAATTGCAATTTAGATTTAGCTACAATTTGAATTAACGTTGAATTTGTAAGGTTTTGAGCCTCTTAAGAGGTTAGGCTTTTTATGTTTTAATGTCAAAAATATATGAATAACACTGAAGACCAAGACTTAAAAATTAGCGATGTAATAGAGCAGCTCCTAGAAGAACTTATTGAGCTAAGCCTTTCTTGAAACTTTGTCAGTGTACTTGTGAAGTACATTCTGTATGAAATCACTATGATAAACCTCCATTACCGTTTCTATATCATGTTGAAAATCAGTTTTGCCTACCTGATTCATTTTCTTAAGTGGGTAAACAGCAATAATATCATTACCCCTATAGTCCTTTTCATGTGCAATTAGGCCAACTTTTTTAGTAGAATCTACAGCGTTTTTTAATATGTTAATTAGTTTAATGTCTGGTAAAAACACTTTATCTTCTTTGTTAATTCTTACAACCCCTTTTTTCGCCAAGTTCTGTAGTTGGTATATTGAAAGATATTCATCAAGAACCGTTTTTGAAGCATAGTAATAGCTAACCCAGTTACTTTCATTAGTATCTGTCACTGGAAATAGTTCATCTCTAGCTTCTTTGTAAGCTTCCCATAGTTCATTACTTTTCAATTTTCTACCCATATTAAAACACGATTTTATCTGATTCGAAAATTCTTCGATCAGGTGAGGATTATACCTGTTATATCTTATTATTTGTGAATTGTTTACCATAGTATGCAATAAAACTAATTTAGTCAAGTGTAAAAATTTACTCGACTAATCCAACTTGAGTAATTAATATAATAAATTTAATACTCTAACTAGTCAAGTATGTAATCTATACTTGACCAGATTCAAAAAATATTTTATGCTCCCAATCGGGGGCAAAATTCAATGGATGAAAGCTTCCGACTCGATTTCCCTTTGACGTTTAAATCCAATGTTAGACGTCATCACTGCAAACACCGATTCATGTCTGAAACAGATTTATACTCACAAACCGAATTCTGGAAATTAATCCTCGAACTAGGAGAGAAGTATGGCTTTGATTCAGATTCTGATTCGGAAAGTGGAGCTAAATAAGTATAAAGTGGTTTTTATATTTGTTTGTACGTGGCTTCACCTTCCGGCTTAGAGAAATGGGTTTTTTAACTGGTTAAGGCACTATATTAACAAAGCCTTTCAGTAAGCCGGATAAATTTAACAATTAGGAGGTGATTCAAATAGAACCCACTGAGGAAAACGATTCAGGATATAATTTCGAGGATGAGGATGACGAACCGGAAGTAATTCCGGAAGAACCGCCAACAATCGAAAGTTCACACTACTAGGAGAAAAAAAGTGATTCCAGTTTATTGTTTGATTCGGAAAATGTTTATTCTGTTTGTTTCTGCTTCTGAACTTTAGCTGTTCAAAGTCTTTCTTAGGAAAGGCAAGAACGCTTAAAACCTACCACAACACTGATGTTTGACCGCAACGTGCTGTAGTAGATCGCAAAGTCAGTGCAAGCGTCCTTACCGGTAACTTGCCTGACATATTTACAACAATAAGTCAAATATGCGTCCCGTTGTATTACTCAGGTCTGAACTACAAACAAGCGATATCGAAATTATAATCGACAAACCGTCTTGTCAGTTTGCGATCATTAACCACCAAAACACCTTATACAAGGCGTGGAAGTGGGAATACACAGCGCATACAATGATTTTATCGTTTTATAAAAAAATCCCGTCATAGCGGACGGGACAAAGAAGTTACATATGTCACAGTATACCAATTTAAGTGTCTTGTCAAATCAGGCAACACCATTTGAACAAATTAAACAAATTGAAGGTATTCAAGAGTATTGGTATGGTCGAGACTTAATGGCCTTACTCGGATACGTTACCTGGCAGAAATTTTCCAAGGTTGCACAGTCAGTAATTGAGGAAATTCAATACGAAACTGGAGATTTTACCCAAGCGGGTAAATTCTTTCAAGAGACCACAAACACAAAACCAAGAGAGAACGTAAAACTTACCAGATTAGCTTGCTACAAAATTGCAATGCGTGGAGATACAGACGAATGCAAACAGGCCAGAACCTACTTTGCAACTCAAACCCGAAAGCAGGAGATTCAGGAAAATAAACCTACTGTTATTTTTCAAACAGGACATCTTGAATTTTTGCAGGGTATGCTTGATCACATGAAGAATCAGCAAGCTGAATTAAATCAAGTTAAACAAACACAAGAATACCACGCACAACAAATCAAAGAATTAGAAAACAGACCTGCTGCAATTATTCCAACAGGTAGAGCTTACGAAGCAATTCAGAAAGCCAAGAAACGAGAGCTAAGGAGTGAAATTGCAGACCTGATTCACCAAAAGTTTCAATTATTTGAACCAAGTAAGAGATATAATGAAGCTAAAAAAGAGTTTGCAGGAAGCCATTATGATTTTCCAGCTGATATCAATCATGCTAGCATCGACACCTTAAAAGACTTCTTAAACTTCTTAAAACGTTTTTAACATGCCTCAAATTAAAAATAATCGCAAATCCAAGTTTGCACGCATTGATAGAGAGCTAATGAGAGATAGAAGGCTTAAATCAACCCACAAGATGCTTTATGCATTGTTGTGTTCCTTGTCTGAGTCATGTGAGAACGTTTTTCCAAGTTATGAATGGTTAGCCAGTGAAATTGGATATGAGACAGAGGGTAAAGGTGAAAAAGCTTTGTACATGTTCATTACTCGTAATTTAGAGCCATTAGAAGAGCTAGGATTGATTGAGATAGTTAAGAATCCAGACGGGACAAATGACTATGCTGTAAATGATTATGAGCCTATCAAAAATGATGTAACAAATTTGTTACCAGTCACAAAAATGTTACCAACGAGTAACAAAAATGTTACCGATCAGTCACAAAAATGTTACTCATATAATAGTATAGATAAAAGAATTGAGAAAGAAGAGTTAGTAGAGAACACACCCACAAAATTTAATCAGTTGATTGAAAGAACAAAACAAGAACCCTACGCCACATCACTTGCCTTAGCTGGTTTAACTGAAACTGAAATCTACAACTTAGCCGTTACCGTTTACGCAGGAGGTGAAAACAAAACCCTAGAGGTTCTTATGCAGACCCTGATGAGTTGGTCAAAGTCTGAAAAGGCTAAACTTAGTAAGATTCAAGCTCAAACCTCAACTAAACCCACTTACAATCAAACCTTTAGCCCACCACCAGAGCAAGAAACTCAAAACCGATACCAGAAATTTAAAGCGTTAAATCAGGAAGAAAACGAATCAATAGAGGCATTTGAGAAAAGAATTAGGGAGTGGGAACAAGACGGGTACAGAGTAGAAGCTGAATACCTAAAACAAGAAACAAATCAAACCAA